>Ga0181612_139070_pt1 | contig 10334 bp, 7 predicted proteins | sample HoacroProtozoa21_FD_119630 | JGI IMG/M metagenome (GOLD analysis project Ga0181612, IMG submission 119630) | Hoatzin crop microbial communities from Cojedes, Venezuel. Combined Assembly of Gp0051906, Gp0051904, Gp0051908 | reverse complement strand
CCTTTCCCTTTCCCTTTCCCTTTCCCTTTCCCTTCTTTCCCTTTCCCTGTCCCTATCCCTGTCCCTTTCCCTGTCCCTATCCCTCTCCTTCTCCCTTTCCTAGCTACCATATGATTGTACCTCTTTGTTTAGTCCCTTAGCAGAATGCAAAATCAGGTATTTCTCGGTAGTCCTCTTCATTCTCTGCCCTCTTTTGGAGTTTTTATGTTTTGAACATGCATGGTAGTTGAAATCTTAAAACACGTAAAGCAATATGTGGGTATTGCAAAGACAAGTGTGCAGTGGCCAAATGTCAAGAAGGACAAAGAAGAGGCATGGGATCACGATGGCTATCTGAGGCTAATAGCTGAGTAGATGTCTAGCTGTGTCTGTCCTTCAGATAGAAAACCGTTGAGTACCACTGGCTGGAAGCTGAGACAGATGGCAGTACAGGATTGGTTAGGAGCAGAGGCACAATTCAGATATTACTCAGTAATGATGCATTTTGTATCTTATTCTACAATGAATGAGTAATCTGCTTAATATATATCCTTGGAAGAGGTGGCTGCTGCCATTCTGGCTGCTGCTAGGGGGCAAGGGATTAAAATATTGAAAATACAATAATATAATTGGCTATTGCTCAGAATTTTAGCTCTGAATTCATATAAGCAAACAGACTAAAATTAAATGTATCATTCTTTCGTTCCAGTTGGTGCTAAAAATGCTGCTCAAAGACCTGTGAACCAGATCACTGCTTTCTGCTCTATTTTAATTTCTGCAGTAATTTTTCTATCAGTCTGGGAAATCAGACAATACTGCATAATCCTCCCTTATGAGCATCCACAGAAATGTGAAAATAACTAGCCTTTGCCTAGGAAGGAAAACATGTGAGCAATTAGAAAGAACCAAAGCAGGTCAGAAAAGTGGTAGGCAGTCAGAGAACAGACAAAAAGGAAAAAGAGTAGGAGGAGAAAAGTGTTAGCAACACCACAACACTTGCATCAGTTAGAGCGGTTGAGGGAGTTTGTAACAATTTGAGTATCTGAATGTTGGATCAAGTGACAGACTCAATCTAGACTTAAATGTAGAAAATGGGAAAGTGAAGTTAGCAAGTTGTAAACTATGACTCAAGGAAAAAATATCTTCAAATATTCATGTTAAATTTGGGGTACATTAATTTTGATCATTCTCAAGTCTCCATCTTGCATATTATGTCCCTGAATATTTCAAGTTAATTTTACTATCAAGAAAAACATTTGGAAAGAAAGTTTTTCAATTATGCAAGTTTCAAATTCATAGAACGAGAACATTTTTAAATGCATTTCACTCAAGTATTTTCATCAGAAAGTCAGCTAAGAGAGTCATAAATAAGGTGATAGCTACCCTGATGCTTGATTATCTGAACCAGTTCAGCCTGAGCTTTAGAATTCGTATTTTGAGTAGGAAGACAGAAAGTACATGACGAAGTTTGTTTGTATGTGTCTGGAATCTCTGCAGATCCTGAAACATGTTGGTTGTTTTAATTAATAGTTACAGATTAGACACTTGTCTGTATCTTGTGCTGTACCACCAGGATGTACACAAAGGAAGGGTATTTATTATGCAAAGTATGACTTTGTACTGAATAGAGCTGCTAGAACTTGAACTGTCTGACACTGTTCCTTCTCATCTCTCAGGGCATTTAATTAGGTGGTTGTCTGACGAGCTTTGCTTCTGGCAGCATTCATAACTGGTCTCTCCAATACATTCTCAGCTTGAGAACTTCTACATCATCTGTCTCTCCTTTTCCACCACACATGTGGAAAGGACAGTAAGAATTTGGTGTCACTGAGTGCATGAGGCTTGCCCCAAGAAGGTGCAGAAATAAGAGCAACAGAAGTGTCCATTCCCTGCCCCTTTCCAGGAGCTGCCTGCAGCCGGCATCAGGCTGGTGAGAACTCATGTAGTGTTTACCATGGTGGTTCCTCACCTTGAGTATTAGATTAAGGATACATAAAAAAAGGTTTTTGTGTAATTATTAAGCAAGTAAATAAACTGCTCGTAAATTTATTACAGGAAATTCTTCAGTCTTCTCCTTCATCTTTAGTTTTGCCAGCTGTTGACTGTAAGGCTACCAGGTATCTTCTGAGCTTTCTTCAGGAGTCAGGAGACTGGAAGTTAACAAACACAACTAATCTCGACGTCTCTCAGCTGGAAGTGAACACATCTAAACCAAACTTACTGGTGGTTCAGCTACAACCGCTTGCCAGGTAGGACCTTGTCGCAAACGAAACTGACCCACATCTATGGATAATTTTTGAAGCATTTGAAAATGTCACTTTTGTTCAGGAAATTTAAAAACCAAAGTGGAATCTTACAGGATTAGCAAAGTTATTGTTCTTGCAAGGGTGAATTTAGTGTTTTTTAAAGCCCCCTGATAAGCTTACCAGGTGTAACAGATTAATTATGTTGAGAAAGTCAGTCAGGCATTCCTATTTTGTCTGCCTCATTATACGAGAACAAAGGGACAACTAATAAAACTAAATGACAACACACTTTTAGCAGAAAGGCTGAATTATTTTATGCAACACATGATTAACCTGCAGAATTAATAGCTAGAAGGCATTCCAGGGGTCAATAAACTGGCAGGATAAACAAGCCAGCAAATAAACACACAGAAAAACCTGTAGTTAATATGAATAAAGAGACTGGTTGTCATCACTCTAGAAGGAAGAGGAGGGCTATAATTCTTCATGTTTCCAGGCCTATGACAACTGTGATCTAACGAAGGTAGAGAGACAGACTGTCTTCAGGTGAATGTACATTTAGAAAATGTAAGGTGTGGGTGTATTGAGACCCTCTGCTCAGCTGTTCCTGCTCTTTCCTCTTCCTAGCCTGTTACTTGGGCATTTGTACATGTTGGTATACAGTGCATGTATCACTGGGTCCTAAGGAAGTGCAATTATAGCTATTGTGCCACTGCACAAAAAAAGATGTGATACCCATTTTAAGGATCTCATGTACAAATGTTAGACTAGGGGTGAACACCAAATGAAAAGAAAGCTGCGCAGAGATTGGTCAAAAATTGGTCATCATTCTGTGATTCTGTGAAAATAACATCAGTAGTCTGCCTTCTCTGCAGCTAAGGAAGATTGAGGGGTTTGAGGAGTCAGCTGAAGATGTGGTCCTTGTACTGTTACAGAAGCTTTGCAGAAGAAAAGGGTCATAAGGAGGAGATGAGAGAATGATGGAGAGACTGATGCTGACAGTAATCCTTTTAGCAGTCAGTATCTTTGTACATTTCTGGTTCACATTGTTCTTGCCTAGAAAAGATTTTTAATTCTTCTTCTCCCACTCTTTTTGTAGTGGCTTAAATGAGATTTCCACCCTGGAAACAATTGCTGAAAATGGTAAGCAATACGACCAAGATATAACTAACATGTCATCTTTTAAATCTGTGTTTTCATTTTAGCAGATTGTATTCTCTAGTTCCTGGGTTTCGCTGTAACACTACTATTTAAAGGTTTTCTTTCCTCCTGTCTACGGTACTTATAAGCAGTCAATTATCATAGCGTTGAAGTATTGAGTGTCTGATTCAAAATCCACCTAAAAGGGTACAGCTCTGTGACCTGAAATGTAATGGTAATTCACCTCTGCTTCAGGCATGGGCCTTTGCTCATGCTCTGAGATCCTCCCACTTCAGAGTACGAACTCTGCATCTCCGTGCAGCTCAGACCACCTCCTTGGATGTCACCTCGCACACCAGCAGCTGGAGGTATCAGGCTCATCCGGCAATTCCAAGGTCTTGGTCTCCTCAAAGGGTATCAGAAAGAATAGCAAATGGTTTTCTAATCTTTGTAAAATAATACTGATGCCCTTCATAGTCTTTGATTTTAGTCTTCTATTGGTTTTGCGGATATTAAAGACTACTCGTAAAGTTGAATCTCTCCATATAACACTAAAACAAAACTTTTCTTGCCTAGCCTCTGGCTGAAAAAGAGGTGCCATACACCAAAGAGGCACTGAGAGGCATCTGGGTTTTTTGCAGGGCTTTCGCTTACTATGCTAAATTAGAGATCAAGTTATAAAGTCTGCGCATCACTGTAGTGGTAGTTTCAGGGATGTGCATTGCAGTAGTGTAGTGTAGCATAGTGTAATGGGCTAGTAATTAAAGAGTGTCCTTAATGCCTATGACTGTTTCTGCGCAGAGCTAGGGGTGGAAAATCAGAAACAGATTTGAAAATCAGGGGAAAATACCTTAATACTGAAATCAGTGGTGTGTCCTTTTCTCTTTGTTTTGCACTACTCCAAAGTGAGTGTGGTTTTTAAACTCAAATAAGCAGCTGTATTTCCATCTCTGAATTGCATAGTTGTTGTTTAGTTCTCTTTTCTTGTCCCCAGAGCACATTAGATAGCAAAAGCCTTGGCTTAATATTGGCCTTGGATAAATATTAGCTTTTCCTTATTGGACGTTCCTTTCATCAGCTGCACAAACTCAGGAATAAGCTTCCCAAACCCTGTCTCAGGCCACTTTGTTTTGGAACAACAAAGTTAATGGGCGACCTGCGGGATGATGGAGGAGCAGGCTATACCAGCTTTCTGGTTAGTGTCAACTGGCTGTTATCAGGAAAAAGATGTGTGGATCAGGGAAGATGTGCCACTTTTATGGCCAAGTGCAAAATCTACATTTAGTATTCTGCATCTCAGTTGTGCTCTAGAAAAGTAGGAGTGTGGGGTGAATCCTCACCATCTGGTTTATTTGCCAAAGCAGCCACTCTATGCATTGCTGAATAAAAACTGGAAATAACATCAGCAGAAAGTTTTAATTCAAATGAAAGTTACTGAACCACAGTTCCTTAAAATTATCCCACTGAAGGTCTGTGCAGCACTTGGAAGAGGGTCAAGAGGGTGTCGGAAGAAAGTCATTCTGAAAGTAGTAGATAAGTGTCCCAAACACATTCTTGCAAGTCGTGCAGTGTCCCAAACACAGTCTTCCAAGTCATGCAGTGTCCCAGACACAGTCTTCCAAGTCATGCAGTCTGGGCTCCAGCAGATCTAGGTGTCCAGGTACCACTTGCAGCACAGCCACAGTCATTTGCCAAATATTGCTGTCAGGACACCCTTCAAGGTCAAAACTGCTTGCAAAGTCATGGGTTACTGGTGTTGCAGAGTGACTGCTACAAGATCCTACCTGGGTAAGCCACAAAAATTACTGTTTGTCACATACCTGCAACGTGACAAGAGAACAGTTAACCCATAAACATTGCTTGTAATTCTGTATCAACAGTAAACCATGGAAAATCACTGCAGACCTACCGTAGTAGGCTGCCTCGAAGTTCATGAAGCCTCTTTACGTTTGTCACAGCAACTCCTCTCCTTTCTGTTGTAGAGGGTTTTAAAATCTGATGTAATAAAATGTCAGAGAAGTCTCCCCTGCTGTTTTACTCGCTGCAGATAGGAAGCTCTGTAAGACGGAACAAATGCGCTCGGATTCTGCCCAAGGGAAATGTGCTGTTCTGAAATATCTAGAAGCTGGAGTAAGCAGAGGTTTTTAGCACTTCATTAAAATGAGGCTCATTACAAAATCCAAACTGGAATTCAGAATCTAAATCTGCTCAAGTTGCAGGGGATTCAGACTTAGTTTTCTTTATACTTATTCTCAGTATTTCTTCTTTCTTTTTTTTTGCATGAGGGAGAGCTTGACTTTATTACTCAGTTTTTCCCAGTTTCCTAAACGTTCCTCTGCTCAGAAGAAGGTGGCATTCTGACATGTCAGTCTTACCTGCTGGATCCAGCATACCTCAAATACAAGGACAAAGCTGCCTATGACTCCATCTGCATGAGATGGGGCTCTTTAATTGCTATTGCATGTATTCCTTTTTCCACTCTGATTCTCAGTGCATTCCTCTTTCCGCTCTTTCTCTTCTCTAGTATTTTTCCTCCTCTCATCTTGCTCTTTTCTGTTCTTTTTCTCTTGTTCGTTGTTTATATTCTTCCTTTCTTTTCACTTTTTTCCTTCCAGAACATTTCCTCTCAGTTCATTTCTTCCCTCCCTTCCATCCATGTGCAAAATCACACAGAGAAATTACGGTAGATTAGAAATTAATAATAGCACTAATCCTGCAGTCTTTGGTGAATTTCAAGGGATGTGTCTTCAATGAGTTAGAAAAGTGTAATCCTTCCACCGGGACATAGATGCAGGCAGTTATGCTAATTAGAAGGTGTTATCCTACACCAAATATTTTATATTCATAGATCTATGTAGTGTTTCCTTGATCCATGCTATCTAAAATAATAAAAAACCCACTTCTGTAGAAGCACTCTAAAATCCCTCAAACATCAATATCACCATCTGGAGATGCCTCTTGTTCCATTAAAGAAAGAGCCTGGGATGACTAATATTCCCATGTAGCCAAGTAATTTAGGTCCTTTAAAATATGGTGGACAATCTGGGCCCTTTTCCTTGGAGAATTTGCAAATACTTCATAAGCAAGGCAGAGTTTTGATCACAAGCAAAGATATGTATCAACTCTGTTGTCAGAAAGGGGTTCACAGCAGCTTCTCTGAATGAAGACATTGCCTCTAGAAGCTTCCCAAAGGCAAGAGTTATAGATGTTACTGGTAACTATAGTTACACATAGCTCCTTACTGAGGTGAAATGCAAATAACATGTTATTTCAGAAAGCAATTGGTTGCTTTAATGAAAGAAAAAACAAAGACAATGCATTTTTCTAGGTATCATTTTTTCTTCTGCAAATTTCAGCTGAGGCTCCCAATGTAATTGCACCAGTAGTACATCAGTGGTTGTTTTTCTGAGTAAATTTTTTTCTTATAGTAGATCCTTTTACCAATAATTTTTTAGAAGGAAAATTTACCTAGCTGTAATTCTTCACTGGTACGAGGATATCAGTTTGTTTAAAACCCTACAGAAAAACATATACTTGAATTTTTACAAAAGCTAAACATTTTACTCAGACAGGAGAGCATAGTTACTGTAAATAGAAGAGGTTAAAAATGATAATAGTATAAGCTCTACTTCCACTACATGAAAATGAAATAAAATTTCTGCAAAGCATAACCTCAAAATCTAAGAAGCCTGCATATACAGACTATGAGATGTCCATTCACCAGACTGGTACATGGATGAGAACGGGGAATGCACTGAAACAGTAAATCCGAGTCTGCTTGCTCATTTCTCTATCAGTCCCAATTACAACACTACTAATGGTTCTTGATTCACAACTATTATGCTCCTTATCATAAGCAGATGTCACTATTTCTGCGTACAGCTTGAAAACATTTATCAGCTGTAAGTATTTGTCACAACTGCCTGTGGTTTCAGAACTAAAGGAGGATCTTCTGTAGAGGCGTCTTTGGACCTCTTTGAAAGGTCCTCCCTTCCTTACTTGGCTTTTCCTTCCTTTTTCAGAAGTATTCCACCATATTATTCCTTTGGCCTCCACTGCAGTCAACAGCAAAACTTTCCATATCCTGCTGAAGTTGCAGAATCAGACTTTAAATCTACTGAATCACAAAACAGCATTGCTGCCAATATTATGCACGTCATGCCCCAGACTGAGCACTAAGTTTTGGGTATTGTTTCTCAGGGATTGGTTCTGTGTACATTGTAATTCAGATAATAATACTACTTTAGCTTTATTATTTATTTATTAACTGGTCACTTGACTAGCAGTATATGCATCCTGCTCTCTTCTCTTAAGCAATTTCTTCTGTTCTTGCTTTTAATTGCCCAAAGTACAGCCTTTCAGGTATTGTTTCTAGTGTTTGCTTTTCAGTTTTGAAGTCACCCATTTTTCTGAACAGTTGTGATGTACTTGTTTTGTATTGTCTCACTGAAATTGTGCGTTTTTCAAGACACCGAACATGTCTTATCCCATTTGTACCAACTGACGTATAAATGGTACAAGCATCTAAATCGCTTAAATAAACTAAATAATCTTAAACATCTAGCTCATTACTTCTCCAACTACTGTAGGATTTTAGCTTTTGCAGCTTACAGACTTTGTTAAATTATACATGTTTCTATTTGTAGACAAAATAATTGGGAGATTGACCATGGATCTGCAGGAGCGAGGGATTCATTTTTCAGTAATTTATACTGCAGTGAGACCTTCAAGGGTGAGTAATCTTCCGTACTTAGAACTGTCAGAGTTTTGGCATCTAACAACTTAATGTTTACAGAGGAATGCTGTGGATGATTTTCAAGATTACACAAGCAAGCAATCTGTATTATATGAGGTTTTGACCAGAAATGATTGTATGAATTTTCATGTCTGATGGCTGTATCATAGAACTATTGAAGTTTTAGTATTCTAGGAGACCATAAATCTGCTGTTGTCTTTAGAACTTATTATTTTTAAGGACTTTAATTTTAGATTTTTTTTCCATTTAATGATTTTATAGTAAGTTCCATGTGGAATGTTATCAAGCTTGCTAGTGTGGCTGGTAAGTAAAGACAGAGTGTTGGTAATTAATGGAAGGCTACTGATATATCCATTTTTAAATTAACTGGTTTCATTCCTTTTAGTCAATAGTTGGTATTTACAACTGGAAGGTAAAATTTTCACCCTTGCTGATAAGCCAGAACATCATTTATAGATCACATCACATTATGTTAGCAGTAAGTAGCAAAGCAGAATATTTATTTACACAGTTACCCGTTTTGTATGACACACAGGTTGTAATCAAGAAATATTCAAATTTTAATTTTAGTGCAATTAAATGGAAGACAGTCATGCCTTGAGGAAAACAGAATACAGTTCCCACTGAGAGGCATATGAGGGATGGGCTGTACCCTAAAAATGAGCACATTTGAAAGAAACATATCTATCTGTTCCAGTGGTAATACATCTGAGCTCCTAATATGATGTTTAGTTTAGTTTGAATTTTAATTCAAACTCAAGATAATGTCATTTGACAATACAGAAGATAAAATTTCCTTGGTTTAAGCTACAGGAAAGCCATTAGTGGCATTGTTGAGATCTGCTGTGGGCACTGCAGACAAGATCTTGAGAAGCTGGAGGATTTTCAGGAGGGAACACTATGAAATATTCACAACTGTTCTTAACACAAGAACAAACCCTAGAAAACCTGTTTTAAAGGGACATGGAGTGAAGTGCCTTTAGATTATCCAAAAGAAGATTAAGAGGCAATTTGACTGCACTTCATAGCTATCCTTTAAGCCAAAAGTCGGTGAGCCCCCCAAAGGTGTCCTGTGTACAATCAGAAACAATCTGGTTTTTGCAGGGAGGTAGGATCTCGAACCGCTGGCTAGCCAACAAGATCATCAGAACAGTCCCTTCAGACTCTAGGAAAAAGGCCAGTTCTACTGAAGAAAAACAAGAACGTCCTTCAGTAATCCACTCTGTGAAATTCACTTCCAGAGGCTGGGTTTTGAAGACCAGACTTAGAATAGAAAGGCAGAGCAGCATGAGGAAGCAAGATCATACTGATATTTTCTATGGTGTATGTTTTTGTGATAAAGGAGAGGACACAAGTCCAGGACTTTTGATCTGCCTTTTTTCTAAGTATTTTTCTTAACAAAGTTCCAAAGAAAAATATAAATTATTTAGTTATTGTGGCTCTTTACTGTTTGAAATCAAAGGGACATGGGCATTCTTACTGAAAATTGCATTTAGAACAATTGGAATGAAAAATATTTTTAATTAATGAAGGAATTGGTGTCAAGAGAAGGAATTTTTTGAGCAATTTTAAAAGTTTGTTGAATTTTAAATCTATGCATATTTCAACAGGCTTTCTAGATTAAAGTGACTTAGTTTGAGCAACTAGAGTACTTCTAAATAATTAATGTATTTTAAGATGTTCTGCATTTTTAAAAAATAAGGAATTTAAACTTTTCTTAATTCTGTAAATTCAATGCCATATAAACCAGTCTGAAGCATATTTTTTCCCCAAAATAACTTTATTACAGTGCATTCAAGATTGTAAGCTTCTGTACAGAGCTAGAAAAGGCAAAACAGTACCTTTGAGGGTTCATCAGTCTGTACATTTGCATGTAACCTCTTCTTAGTATGTATTGCATATCTTTGGTTGTGTTTGAACTGCGGAAGCTGTGAACTGTTTCATAACTGTAAGCTAAAGGACTAACTCCATTTGCTCAAGCTATAAAGACTATATTCCATCATCTAGAATTTACAGGGTCACTGCTCAGTGATAACCAAAATCACTATATATGAGGAGTAAAAGTCTTTGATCATATGGGAAAAGAATTTACATTACTTAGTACATTTGAAAATCAATAGCAATCATGCAATATGAAAGATTTGCATTTGCTAAGTTGCCTTTTTCTCATTAATGAAGGAAATGAGCTTTAACCATAGAATCATAGAATGCTT
>Ga0181612_181187_pt1 | contig 10335 bp, 4 predicted proteins | sample HoacroProtozoa21_FD_119630 | JGI IMG/M metagenome (GOLD analysis project Ga0181612, IMG submission 119630) | Hoatzin crop microbial communities from Cojedes, Venezuel. Combined Assembly of Gp0051906, Gp0051904, Gp0051908 | reverse complement strand
GCCAGCAAATCTCATTAATCTAATCTGAGTAGGAAAAAAGTTTCTCCAAAATTCCTTCTCAATAATGTTATACTTGATGACCAAATCTTTGTTTTAAAAGACTTACAACAAAAATAACATTCAATATAAATTTCACAACATTCCACTTCATATGAAACCAAGACCACAGACACTGCTTTAAAAAGGCCAACATTACACTTGAAGTAGGTGACAGATTACTTAGTCGTTAATCCAATTCTATTTCTAGCAAACCAGAGTTTTAAAAAAATTTCTCATGAATCCAGGGAGATAAATGACAATGTACATTCATAGCCCTGAAACATATACTAAGGCAGAGACACAGAGTCCATTAAAATAGTTAAAAGTGGTACATGATATGTGATTTAAATACCTAGAACTTTGATCCTGCATTCTCCTCCCTCTAGATATCTCTTTTCCTGTCTCTGTTCCTGCACAAGCGTTAATCTGTGACACAAACTAAGGAACTCATTGGTACAGGCCATAGAAGGTATCAAAAGTATAAATTATTTTTTTTTAAAATTAATCCAATTCATGAAAGAAATCATTGAATTTACAGAACAGAAAGGCTATTGCTTTTGATTAAATAAGCCCATGGACAGCACAGGGCCAGAGATACTGCCATGCAAGCTTGGACTACGCACATATTCTGCCGTAAGCAGCTACTACTGGAAAACACCACTGTGCTGAGTTGATTTTTAACCCCAGCCAGTACAGCTGCTCTCAAGCTCTCACTTCAGTTGCAGGTGTCGGTGCAGCCGGTAGGACAGAACCCAAATCCGACCTTCCGACAACAGGAAGACGCACTGAATCGCGCGCGAGACCCTCTATGGTTTTAAATCAAAACAGCATTTCTGACACACGGCCACCGGGAACCCCAGCTTCTGTGCTTGCGCGGCACAACTTCCACCAGGCTCCTGCCACCTTCCCTCAAGGGCCATAAACCCATCATCTCCTGTTGTAAGGACAGTTCAGCTTGAAAACCCTCACTGGTCCCCACTGCTCCATATATGACAAAGGCATCGAGCATCGTTATCTCCATTGCTCGTCTGATTAACAAGCAGCTTGTCTGACAACAGCTACAGAAAGGTTTCTCTGGTGTTTTTCTGTTCAGCCCAACAGATTCTTGGGCTGCAGAAACGAAACCAAAATCTAATGAATGAGTTTACATTTAGCCTTCCAATTCAATGAATTATTGCAGGCCTGTATACTAACAGCTCTTACTCCTCTCTTTCATTTATTTGAAGTTTATATTTTGAAATAATAATTTAATTAATCCATACTTGGAAAAATGAAGTCAGCTTTACCTGAAAAACCTGTTTTAAAAAATGTTGGGAGGTAAAGAACAATGATACATGGGAAAACATCCTGTCTGATGAGAATTTGATTCTTTGAGATTTTGTAGTGCAGTTTTATTTTGTAGTAGCATGACTTTTTCCTTCTAAGTTTGCTGCCATGGCAATGGTGTTTTTTCCTCCAAAATAAACATAAAAATACTATGTTGATAATGCTCACTTTTATTATGAAGATCATAATCACTTTTTTGTTTGCCTTTTTTTTTTAAAAAAGACTACCATAAAATGTCTTAATTTCTAACACTGAACTTAGCAAATCTCCTTTACTCAGAATGGTCACAAATGCAAATGCTTTCATAGAGCTGCTACAAAGTACTAAATCAGTGTAAATTGTGCTAATTGAAGCCAGTTCTCGAAAGATACCTACTTACTATTTTTATTTCCATGGGACCAAAGTTGAGCAAAACATCTGTCACTACAACCAGAAAACCAGTCTCATGCCAGCGGCCTCTCCTTATCTACCATTACACACTGCTAACTTCCCTGCACTGTGCTTAATTCTTTGGGGCAAGATACACACTTACCTAATTAGATTCAAGACACAAGCAATGACAAATAACTCAAAATAGTCAGACAAAACATTCTTTATGACACACCCTGAAACTCTGCAATGAACAGCCCACATTGTGACATATACGTAAGATTTTTCCTTGTTTGTCTTGAGCTGAGAAAGACCAAGTGTCTTATGCATTACTAAAGCAATGCACACACCTTTATACTTCTCCCAACTGCCAGGCAAATGCGTCCTTTCTGGACCCATCCCTCAGTATCTCAGTGAGAGCAAATTCATACACTAGTATACAGTGATGAAAGATTAGAAGTAAGAACTATTTATATTATTTATAACACATCATTGGCTCCTAAAGAAGGCCATGCCAAGTAGCCTGCAACTGGTTCAAGGAATCCTGTGAAAGAGTAAAATCTAAATCACGTAGCTGTTTTCTATTAACATTAACATTTTGTAAAGCTCAAGGCAGTTTAAGAATTACCTACATCAGTAGAAAAGGATCTTGCCCTATAATATTAATTTCAGATAACTGATAGTAACCACGTTTTTACTGGATTCCTCCTAAGATCAAACTTACTGCAGAATGAAAAAGACAACTCCTTCCCCACAAGTCTAAGTCTTCAATCCTGCACACAAACTAAATAACTCAAAAAAAAGGCTTTTATCCATTTTGTGTCTTTTTGCAGTCTGAAGTTCCAACCTGAATCTAGGAAAGCTTTCCTCAGAAAAGTTTTAAATTAATACAAAAATATATGGCAAAGTACATATTTCAAATGCATTAGTATTTTCTGATAAAAAACATTATCAAGTCTAGTCCCAACTGGTATTAAAGCCTTCATCACAGATAAACTTAATAAACTTAAACTAGATACTCAAGCTCTTATGTTAAGAAATTAGATACTTTTTTTTCATTACTTTTGTTAGCTAAACCAAGGGGAACTCAAACATACCAGTGGAACTGAACTAACATGGAGTAGGAACTAGTGGCAACTAGAGAAACACTTCACATCGCTGTTAGTTCATGTCATTTCCCACCATTAATGACTGTATTGCCTTTCCATTAGCATAACTAGATTTTAAGCCAAGCACAGAAGAAACAACTAACTGAAAGCATACACTGATGTAAACAAAGTTACAGAGGAGTAACAGTTGAGTATGAGACTGGACTACATTTTAAACAATTGTTGTTCATTTGTTTTCTGTCAGGAGAAAGAAATAGCCTTGCCTTTACTGTGCAAGATACTAAATTCTAACACTTCAAACCATCTATAAAACAACTCTTACCTACAGCAACTGATTACGAAACAGTCACTTTAGCAATCAAAGCTGCTTCCATACAGCCACAGAACGATGGACTAGCTGTAGTTCGGTACATGTAAAATGTGATATTCATTCCATTTTGGATATAGTGCCATCTATTTTGGGAACATGTAGTTCTTCTGGACAAAAACCCTGCTAGCTGAGCTTCTAGACAAGGCTTGACATTCAGAAACATTTTAATGATTTGCATTAAATAAAACAGGTTTACAACACTGTCAGAGCTGCCAATTAATTCCTTCAGACAGTGGAAACAGTAACATACTAAATACTTCACTTGTCAAGCATCAGGCTATCTACAGCCCCTCAGTTTCCTAAAAATACTTTGATATGATACTTCGGGAACTTGTACAATACATTACAAAGAAACCAGATGCCTCCCTAACCATTACAGAGCAGCACAGGTTAGTATGAGAAGAAGAATATCCCCACTTCCAACCTGACAAAACAGAAGTCTCCCATTCACAGGCAGTTCTTCTTGATGCTGACAGCAAACTGCATTAAGAAAGAGGTGGAAGAACAAATCTATAGTGTTACAGAGGAGGATAAGACCAGACATATGCTACATCAAAGGCTGCTAAAAGATGGTGTTCATTTTCATAAAGTAAGTATTTGGAGCTTTAAAAATAAAAAACAAGGCACAAGAGTTTACCAGGTATTTAATATTTAGTTACTATCTACCAGCTATTCCTATTTTTTTCTAATCAGTTTCAAAGAAAACCTGGGTATATAAAAATCAAGAATAGTGATTACTATAAAGTATCATTTTGTATTTGTTCCCCTTTCTAATATTATTTGACCGGTATGAATGGCCTACCTGATGTAGCCAACACAACTCTGGAAACCAAACACACTGTCAGATTTCAAGCTTGTCTGTACTAATCCCAGTCTCATTTCACACCCACACATCAGGCTCCCTCCTCCTAGCTAGCTGGGACTTCTCTTATGCACACAACTTCCTTCTGTCAGTCTTGCAATTAACATCCACATCTCCTCCCCAGATGATGCCAACTATTTCTATGAAACATTCAAGCTATGAAGACCACACCCCCCTTCATGCTCTTTCATCAACCCCTTTTGCAACCTGAGAATAAACCTCTCTTGGGAAGGCGACTCATGAGTGTTCAAGCCCTTTTCACCTTGTAAAACAGCTTATCTAGTAAAAAAAAGGTACATGTACAACATTGCATCAAGAACCAAACGATTCTCATGCTTGTAGATCGGGTCAGGGAAGAGATTTATCTGAATTTTCATCTGTCAGCTCACCAAGTATGATGAAGTAATATGATCCAATGATAAACCAAAGTCTAGAGCCTCTAACTCTTACGCAGTTTTCGTTGTAAAAGGATTTCTAAAGTTTCTGCGCTCAATTTTTAAGCACAGATAGAGGACTCTTTCCTCCATCAACTCTTTCTGTATCTGACAGCGTACCTGTTAGAGTCAGAGGAAAAAAAGAAAACGTACATTCTTCATGACAGGCTTTTCAACTATTTCATATCCCATAGTCCCTATGACATGGAGTATTCTGAAACAAAAAAGAGGAGTCTTGTCAACTCAAGAAAATCCTCGTGTACCGTCTTTTGGGTTCTCATCAGTGTGCCACTGGTAATCTATCACCGACTTACAGGGTACGTAGGTCACATACTATTGTTCTCCAGAAGTTACAAGGCACTAAGAGGCAGCTGAAGTGCATTTGATAATTGCCACATATTCATTTCACATGTAAGCAATTACTGTGGTTGCCACAGGAATATTATGCAACTGTCATCCTCTGTAGAGTATACTGTATAGGTGCGAACTAGAAGTGAAACACCACACGCTGACAGGATGCTCCAGAGCCCACATTATTTAAATACAGCTCAGCGCTACCAGAGCCTCTATTTGACGTTTTAAGTAAGACTGAAGTCTCAAGCCTGCTTTTCAGAAGACGTGTCCATATGACAAAAACCTATCGTGACACCCAGAGTTCCAAATAGAGAGCTCATGGTTCAGCAAACAGACTTCTATTATGAGCTTACTTTACCTGCAATTAAAGCACATCAACAGGTCAGCAAGGAAAAACTTGCTGTGGCAGTTGTTTCATTGGGTGGAAAATCTAGGTCTAAAGTTTCTTCAGCTGACACCTTTCAGCAGCATTCAGCTTTCCACTAGAGACAAGGAAAGGCAGAGAAAGTAGAAAAGTAAAAATTATCATTCTCTATTAATAGAAAGTAACTGCCCAACACTTGAATGAAATTTGGCAGTTTAACAACTGAGGGAAAAAAAACCCACAACATCTTAAGGCGAACAAGATGATAAAATCTCAAGCATACAAGAGAAGCAGTAACAAAGTGTATTCCACAGCATAAGACAGGTCCGCACAGGCAAGATCAGAGCTTTCAAGCCTTCCACCATTACCTCGGTGAGAAGCCCTTGAAAACACTGAAGCCGTAACTAGCCGTGAGCCCACACCGCCGCAGAAGCAATGCATGTTTTCTTCTCTTGCTGCCTTCTGTTCAATGCTGCAACCCAAGAACATCTGCATCCACACTGCACCTCAAAAACACTTGTGTATCACACTGAATGTGTTTGGAGCAATTACAAAGCTGCTCTGCCTGAAAAGTACCTACTGGGGAAAAAAATAAATAATAAAATGTAAAAGCAGAATGCTAAAGCTGGCTACACTGCCAAAACGCTGATCACAAAACTCAATTTTCAGACAGGAAATGCATCATAACAACATCTTGCTAAACGAGCTAAACACATGCAAAGGCAAAGGAGGAGAAACCCACACCTTTCTGTCAACACTGGAGTCATTTATATTAAATTTATACTTGGCATGTAACAAGGCGGCACACATACAAAAAAATGTAAGTATGAAAAGGGTGTCTATTCATTTACACAGTGCTTAGCATTCAAAATTGATTTTACAGACATCCTGCTAACCTGTCTGGCAGAAATTCCTCCAGACTACACAAATTAATTCAAAACAGGGAGGCTGTCACTTTTTCCTCTCTTATAAGCAAGGAGGTAAAATTCTGAAATAGTTTTCAGTGTGCTGAAGAGAATCATGCAAAAGTTAAAAAGGTATATACATCAAGGGAGAAAATAATTATTTTGCATAAACATAATTTTTGGACAAGAACTCATAGTTTAGACCAGGTTCTTAAACAGCTTTCTCAAAGTAGCATGAGCAAAAACACCCAAAACTTAAGACCTTACAGGAAGACACTATCAGTTTATAGATCACAAATATAACATGGTTTCAGTACAGGCTAGACTAGATGAATCAAGTGATCCCTTGCCGTCCTACTCCTGAATTTTAGGGATGATTATACTAGGTTCATCCACAGAAGTAACTAGAAATCTCGTAACACTCTTTTAGCATCATTTTTCCCCTCTTAAAAAACAAAGATGTTGTCCTAAAAACTAGTCAGTTTCCTCAAGTGAAATGATACCACAGTGAATCTCTCTATCCTCCAGACCATGTCCAAAACATTTCCTGCCAGTGCCTTTAATGTAATGCTACTGCAACCTGTGCCTCTAAATAACAGAAAAGAAAATATATACCTAACACCAACATGGAACCAGGTTAATCCAGAAAATGTTATGAGCTAAGGGTTGGGGTTTTTTTGTTAAAGTACCCTTTAAATAGTCTGTGGGGATTTTTTTTAAACTCTACATGAAGAAAAAAAAAATTTTTTTTTCTTTGACCCCAGTTCAAAAGGGTATTACTTTGCATAGCTCACTAGAGATAAAAATGCATAATAGACCCATGGCAACTTCTCCCCATACTTATATCTGCCGACATTCTGTATTGCCTTTGTTACCAGCTGGCATCCGCATCCTGAGGATGTGTGCAGTATCACTGAAATAGCAAAATACTGTTCACAAAATGCTAGCTCACTAAACCATGATATTGTCAATGTATTTTCTTATTACTCAAAACAATTCTGAGTGGGGGCGCTAGAGGAAGGAGATTTCTCCACAATTTATAGTTAACACTAACTCCCCACCTGTCTGCTTCATACATTCATTATGTTTGGTCATTAAAATACAATTATAGGTTTGATTTATTAAATACAGTCTTTCAATTTTTGCTTCGCTGTATCGCTTACCTGTGTAAGTTTGTAAATGGAGCCCATAATTGTGTTCTTGACCAAGCTGTCCTTTAGATTAAATAATTATTTTCTCTCTTGGATTTATCTTCTTTAATTTGCAGCATAGCTTAAAAACTACTGTCATATACATAAAAAAGGTGTCGTCTAAATTAATTCCTCATGATCGAGGTTTACAAGTTCATCAGCCTAGCATTTTTCTTTCCTTTTAGCTACACATGAAATAGTCCATCACAGGGAACGGTATAGAGGAAGAGGGGGAAAAAAAAAACCAAACACAAAACAAAAAATGAGGAAGAGAAAAAAAAAAACAAGGAAGAGAAACAGCCCCTACCCACAGTCAGAACTACAGTCTAGCACAGAAGGTAAACCCAAGACTCTAGAAATCACTGTTTCCAGCAGATGTGGGAAAGGAGCATGCAAGAAACACCCACGGAGGGGCCTGAAGTGATCAGAACTAAGGTGGGGGGAAATAAGCCTCTCAGCATATTTGTTTTAAGGATTTCAGCATGCTTCAACCTGAAGAACATTTCTTGTCTAGAATCACAAGCCTGAGACGGAAAATTGGTAAAAGAGACTGAAACTGTACTCAATGAAGAGCAGAGTCACATGTGGAACAATGCCACTTCTGATTTGGCTAGTGTGTGTTTTCCATTATATGCTTAAGAGTGGTGCCATATTATCCTAAAGTATTCAGTGTTACAGCTTCAAAGTACTGTAAGACTGAATCAATGAACCTTTGTTACTACTACTGAGGCAGTAAATAAAAACACAAAGGTCTGTTATTTTGTGGTCTACAAAAGCGTGATTTCTTTCTGATATGCAGTTAATGTATAGGCTTTAAAAAGGTGGCATTCAGAACACGGAAGGATTCTCTGATCACACATATGTAAAAAAATCTGGATCTGAAAACTTAACATCAAGCTATGGTAATTTCCCAGAATCTAAGTGCCTTTAGCTTCCCAGCTTATTTAAAAACAAACAAAACCAAAAAAGACACACACACACACACTTTAGGTTAGAGGGCAAAACAATACTCAGTCTAGCATACAAAATCACAAGAATTTGAATAATCTAAAGAAATTCCAATTTCCAATCAGATTTTTTTCTTTAAGTAAAAAAAAAGCTGTAATTAAATTAAAGAAGCACAGTTATAATTAAACAGAGAGCTTCCTGTACGGGTGGCCCAGGAGAGTCACATTAATCACACAGTATTGCCAGTGTGTACTTGTTACCAGCTCTCATCCACCTCCAGACAAAATTCAGTACTGCCAGGTAGAAAACAATACATCCTTATCTCCAGAGAGCACTGACACTTGGATCTCTTTCTAGGCACTGACAAACCATTACTGCCAAGCACAGCCTTACCTTATGTAATATATTTTTGGAAGAACAAATATTTCGCTTTTGCCTCAAACACACAGCTTTGTTAAAGCAAGCAAGCAACACCACACACCGAAAGGGTTTTAGAACACCGAAAGTTTTAGAACATAAAAATAGTCAATTCATAGCAGTAACATTCATAAATTAAGATGCTCTGTTTTATATCTTGATATCATCAGTATCACGACAGAAGGCAGTTTTCAATGTTTCTTCAACCCACAGCAGAGCAGTCCATCAGACCTTCTAATAGGTAGGTTACACGACATCCTCAGAACAGCCTTGTCAAGGATTTCTAAGTGAATAGCAAAGAACTAGGCATGCTCTTTTGCACAATTAATTTTGAGCTCAGGATTATACTGCATTTTATTTGACATAAAAGTTATCCTTAGGGACTGTATTGCATCCCATGTATCATAATCTACACCACTACACAGGCTAGATATTATGAAAGATGCATAGCCTTGCGGTTTGGGAAATTTAAATTGCTTTCCTTATCTTTCCTCTTCATGTGAAAGCCCAAGAAAATAACCTCAGAAACCACAGTCCAGATTTATGAATCAATACAAACACTCCCAGTAGCAATATATGCCATTCAAAATCTCACAAAAACAGCAGATGGACTTTAAAATATTAAAAAGGGAAGTATGTCAAAAATTAGCTCTGCTTCATACATTCACGATGGCAATTAAGAGAAAGAACACATCATAGAAGCAATACATCCTGGGAAACTTTCCTCTGTGAGTAAAAAAAAAAAATTCTCCTAAACTGTTAATTTTACATAAAATTGTGCCTATTTGCTTCTGATTTAAAGATCAGTTGACACTGCAGGACTTCCTCAAATCCTTGGTTTTCTTCTGCTATTCACAGCTTTGCCCAATAGCATCCAACTGAAATTAAAACCTTTGTTTAATGTCACTGTTGTTACCCCTAGCATTCAGACAAGAAAACTCAGACACTGAAAATGCATTCCTGTTTTGTGCTGTTACTGGACAATTAATTAAACAAAGAGTTAGCGCACCCAAATAAACACAGGCTACAAGGGCAGCACAACACAGGGTTGTTTACAACATACAGCGGATTACACGATATGTGAAATTGTCACTAACACAAACTGATTAAGTCTGCATTGCAGACAGCAGACATTAGCACAGGTCTGGAAGCAGTAAAACCATAGTGGCTTGAATGCAACGCCATACAAATATGGCTAAACTGCTTCTGTAGCTAATTTATGCATCTTCACAGCATATTTCCTAGCACTCCCTGTTCTAGGATTTGTTCCTGCAGAGCCAGGGCGAGTATAGGCATGCTTGCAGTCTTTTTTTCATGTTGTTGTCTTATAACAGGGAGTTAGCTACTTTTCAACAGCCACAGTCATGTGAAGCTCTATGTCTTGCTCATCTACTCCATGCAGGTGAAAAGAAAATAAAAAAGGAAAAAGAGGCATAATGTTTCAATATCTGCTGGATCCTCTCTGTCAAATGAGACGCAAGAGTAAAGGTAGGGAAAAAAAGAATTCTCAGTACTGCGCTCTCCCTGGATTTTACAGATTATGCTGCACCACAGTAACCATCTCCTATTTACTAGTCAAAGGGTTCAAAGTCACCTCAAAGTCACAGAATCACAGAATAGTAGGGGTTGGAAGGGACCTCTGTGGGTC
>Ga0181612_178221_pt1 | contig 10335 bp, 5 predicted proteins | sample HoacroProtozoa21_FD_119630 | JGI IMG/M metagenome (GOLD analysis project Ga0181612, IMG submission 119630) | Hoatzin crop microbial communities from Cojedes, Venezuel. Combined Assembly of Gp0051906, Gp0051904, Gp0051908 | reverse complement strand
TTTAGCAGGTATGGTGGTGTTGGGTTAATGGACTTGATGATCTTAGAGGTCTTTTCCAACCTTAATTATTCTATGATTCAATATTTCCAGTAAAAACAAAGCATCCCACTCAGCCACAAGGAACACTGAAAGCAAGCATTGCAATATTCTGTTTTGGGAAAAGTTTTCTCATAACAGGTAAGAAACAGCACAATATTGATGAGCTACGTGAAGGCTCTTGCTTATATTCTCGACTGATATAAAATGCTACTGTTGCACTGAGCAGAGCTGGACAGAACAAGATTTACAGGAACTCGGAGTCTGTTTTGTGATGACATTCTTTAATTATTGATCATGAAATAATAATAAGAAGCAGTTAAACATTCCTGACTCCAGAGACTTACAGATACCACAGTGATAAAATCCATGTTGCAAGGTCAACATAACACAGCTGTTTCTAACTCCTTGGTTTCTGTCACTATTGAACTTTAAAGAGCTAGCTACGGCATGTGACACACAATATCCCTGTATTATGAGGTAATTATTTCATTACTGATTATAACAAACTAAAAAGCTTGGTACCACTCTCTGGCACATATAAAACCAATAATGGAATACAGAGCTCAATATTATTGATATATTTTTTCTGGATTTTTATCAGTTTTCTATAAATTAGTGCACTTGTGAGATAATGTAATGAATGGGGGACATTCGAGGCAAATAGTTGTATTGGTTTAGTTCTTTCTGATGTGTAAGTAATTTAGGGACAGGAATCAGAATTGCTTTGCCTGGTCTGGGCATGTTTGCTGTTGGTTGATGTCACCACTGCTGATATCTCACCGTTGCTGGTGTCACTGTTGCTGGAGAGGAGCAGATGGCTGGACAATAGTGCTGGCTGTAGCGTCTTTTTAACCAACTCTGTCATCCCTGGGGGCAGGCAAGCAAGGGGGAGGTGACAGCAACACCAGTTTTGGTGGAATAGTGGGAAAGTTGGGAGCAACAGACTGTGGGTTTTCTGGCAGATGATCTAAAATAGAAAAAATAGAAATTACTTACCTCATTCCTCCTGCAAGGAGCATGTGCAGAAAGCTTCCTCTCTTCCATGCTCTTCCTCCTTAGAAAAAAACAGCCACCATTTGCCTCCATTTGACTCCAGCTGGGCGTTGTGTCTCCTGCAGCATCGGTGAGACTGAGCAGGTCCAGACACACTACCTGTCCCCCTCGGCAGCAAGAGGTACTGCCTGTTCATCAGCCGCGCTCCCCAAGTGTGGCTTTGTCAGGATGCTTTCCTTGCACACCCACTTGTAATCAATCTGCTGGGTATACGTATGCCGTTATTGTACAGATACAGCATTGAGTATGTTTTACATATTCATTCAGTTTATTTAATCTTCTGTTCCTACAAAAATATATGTATATCCTCTTAATACACTATAGGCAAAATCACTCTATTTCTCTCAGTTCTTCGGCTTCATTCTGGTGCTAGTATTTGTCTTGTCAAGCCCAAGTAACAAAACACATTTACTAGCTGCAGTAGCAAGAATTGTAAAGGGATTTCTTGCTTTGCTTAATTTCATCAGACCAGGAGGCTTGGCAGTACCATCATAACAGGAATTTGTAGTGACACAACACTGAAATAACTCCTGCATCAATTTGTTTGTATCAGGGCAGAAGTTTTTCAGTGTGAGAGAAGCCCAGGGGAAATCAAGAGGAATACTGAGCAGATAGACAGAGAAAAAAAGAGCCATATCACTTACTGATTCCAAGGCACCTTGCTGAAACTCTAGCTACTTCTTTTTGCACCAGAGGGAAGCATGCTGAGAAATACATTTATGAGTCCGTTGCTCCAGTCACTGATTTGATAAAATATAACAAAAAATTACTTCTGGTGAGTGATTATTCAAACATTTATGCAGCTGCTTATTACAGGTGTTTGCAAGAGCTCTGGTGACTCAAGCTTAGATATGTGTTAAGTAATTGCAGTGTTAAGGCTACAGATGCATAATGTTAGCTTCTTAAAATATGCCACTAGAAGTGGGGGGCAGCCCATCCATGAGAACATTATGACCAAAGTGCTTGGATCAGTCTTACAGTATTTAATCAATAAGTTTAAAAAGCATTCTTTTCGAAGCATGAGTACCCATATACTAGGAAAACTTGAGTGGTTGTTTCTTATAGAGAAAACTTTAGATATCCAAAATCCAAATGGGTAAAAACAAGGACACAAGAATCGAAGCAGGATTTTGCTGTTTTTTCAAAGTAAAAATCAATTGTAGGATACAGCTCTGAGGACCACAAGATCACATAATAAATTGGATTTAGATGCCAGACAGCTATAAAAGCTATTTTGGATGCATGGACATCTCAGGGCTTCTTCTTCACAACAGTCTCTTTAGTGTCTATTTTTTTCCTTTTCTCAGCAACAAAATAAGCCTAAAAAAAGCCGAAAAGCAGTAACATCATCCCTGCCAGCACTGCAGCATAATGACCTAAAATTGAATAGATTAGCTTAAACTGAAACATTTTTTGGCATCGTAACAGAGCCATTATGGGATATTTGGTTACCACAGAAACACAGGTAATGAGTGAGGCACTGTCACTAGATCATGAAACCTGAAATAAATGAATACAGACATCAGAAACATAGCCTTAAGTACCACATTAAAGGACCAATCTCACTGATACACCACTGTTTCTAGAATATAAATACTAAGTTTACATATTGGGCAAATCTAAATGACAGACTGTGCCTAGATGCCATTCAAATTCAAAAAAATAGTCTTTGTCCAGTGACTGGAAAGAAAAAGAAGGTGTGAAGTCTTAAGAACTTGCTGCTACATATTTGCTACTTACCCACGTTAAACAAATATTCTTAAACAAGCAAATAGTATGGCCTAAAGGGTAACATTTAACAAAGAAGGCAGAACCACAGCAGCTACTACACCACTTCGGCAGATTCTGTAACTGCTAGAAATAGCCGTTTTCCTAGCACTTCTATTTTCTGAGCTATAAGGTTAAATACCATCCTGTTGTTATTGTTTTTTCTTCAAGGTAAATAAGGAGGGAGTCCTTCACCTTCTCTATCAAATACCTTTGAAAACAGCTATGAAAACAAGTCTCCACTCTGCTTGACCACATTGAAAAAGCTCAGCCTCTTGCCACTATCCAAGAGGTGAAAACTGTAGGTAGCCTGTATGAAGCTCTGTGCAGCAAGGCAGGGGTGCATGTACTTGTGTTTTCTCTTTCCCACACACATGCAAATTTAGCATCAGCACCCACAGGAGAAAATTTAAAATTCTGAATCTTCAATGAACTTGCAGACACACAAAGCTGGCCCTTTCGACTCTCTCTAATCACATCTGCCATTCCCAGCTTACCTTTCTCATCCCTCATTCTTCTTTCTCTTGCCTGTTTTTCCTCCGCGTATCCCCCACACACAGACTTGCCTACTTTGATAAAGAAGAGGTCTGCCACTGCGAATTTAACACTTTCTTGTAAATATTTCCACTTCAGTAATTCTGAACATATTTGCTTGGAATTAAGTTCTTCATTACTGCATATGTTGCCAGTTAGGGAACACAGTGTCCTACCAGCTAAAGTTTATTACAACAATGTGAAGTATAAATATCATAACTAGAGAGAATGAAGAATAAGGAAGGAAGCAATCTAATAACTTTGGTATTTACCTAAGCCTTAGCAATCTGACACCTACCACATAACAGTTACACGAAGATCAGTGTTACACATGTTAGAGGCCAGATGAGATCCAAAGACAGGGTGCTGAGACACAGAGCATTTATTACATACATGACTGGTCTCTGAAGGTGATTGACAGCTTTATCAGGAAACTTGAAAAGAGGATCTGGATCTGAGCTGTTGCATTTGCAGGACTACAGAATCGGTATCTACTGCAGAATCTAGAAAACATTTGTTTCTGTATTGCAGTGATACTTCAGCCACTTTCTGCTAACAGAAGTTAACTGCAATATGTTAATACTCCTTGTTTCTGATTCTATCATAACAGTGTTATAAGAGCAATTAAGGGAGAATTACTTTCCAGTAAAGCTGATAACTACAATCTCATCTTCCATCTTACCCCTGAAATATGACAACTGGTGTCGTGTCTCCACCTTGGCAAAAAGGAAGCAAAAAAACCCTGTAAAACGCAGACTAATTGCTTTCTCCCCAGTGAGAGCTTTACAAAACAGGAGATACCAGTAAGCAGCTGAAATAAGAAATGTAGCGAGTGGCACTCTCCGCACAAGAAACAGTGATTCAACAAGAGAAGGTGAATTTCTAGTTTGCTCCTTGTGTTTGTCATACTTACCTTTTATTCCACAAAGATGAGCTAACTGTTGGGTATTTTCAGCAGGGTTGTATAAATCTTTCCATAAGCCCTCAACAGAACAGAGGATGGGCTACTCAGAGCAGCTGACAGGTCTCTGTGGTAACTGTGTTTTGGTCTCTAACCGGGTTATGCTGCACACCTAAGCTCCTACCACCCAGGGAACCGCAGTGCTTCTGCGCTGGGAGCAGCTGGAGACTTTCGCACAGCACTTGCTGCCGCTGCAGGAGACCGTTCCTAGACTTCAGCAACAGACGTCACGGAATGTATCTTTCCCTCAGCCACCTCAGGAAACAAAAAAGCTCTTAACTTTGCAATACTGTTGAGACTGGCTAACTGCAACCTCATAACGCATTTAAGGTCTAAACAAAGCACTGCTTTAAATGCAGTACCAACACAAAGGGCTACTGTTTTAGTTCTCTCATAAAAGAGTCCCAATTACATCCTCGTAGCAGAATACTTCCGTGGAGAAAGTCTTACACCTTACCATCCCTCCTTTTGTTTACATTGAATGAGTCTGAAAAGTCTACATGATTAGAGAGACCAGAAAGGTTGAATTTCTTGATCTTCTCTTCTCCATCTTATGCTTGTCCACTGGAGAAAGTGGGGGAGAAGATAGGTTGTACTGAATCTAGCTGGGATGGAGTTAATTTTCTTCATAGCAGCCGATATGGTGCTGTGCTTTGGATTTGTAACTAAAACAGTGTCAACAGGAAATAGGTATTTTGGCTATTGCTGAGCAGTACCTCTACAACACCGAGGGGTTTTTTTTCCTGCTCTGGCCCCACCAGTGAGTAGGCTGGAGGTGCGCAAGAAGCTGGGAGGGTGCACAGCCAGGACAGCTGACAGCTATTGACCAAAGGGATACTCCATGCACTATAATGTTATGCTCAGAGAGAAAATCTCAGAAAAAGGAGGAGGATGCATTCATGGTTATGGCATTTGTCTTCCCAAGTAACCATTACTTGTGCTGAAGCACAACTTTCCGGGAAGTGGTTGAACATCCGCCTGCTGACTGGAAGTAGTGAATGAATGCCTTATTTGCTTTGCTGGCACGCACAGCTTTGCTTCATCTATTAAACTGCCTTTTTACCTTGAGCAGCGAGTCTTCTTGCTTTTGGTCTTCTGATTCTTGTCCCATCCCACTGGGACAGGAGTGAGTGAGTGACCAGGTGGGGGCCAGGATCAACCTACCACAGGAATACAGAAAAGGGATATAAAACTGAGGCTCTGAGATGACATTTTTGTATCTTCAGATGAAGGGAGGCAAATCCCAAGGCTGGAAAGGGCAGCTCATATTAAGAGCAGGCCCTGTTTTGTGGGTAGCATCAAAGATGACTTCCTCCACATTTTTCTATGGATGGCAACTGAGATGAGACTAGTCTTCTCCAGGCTTTAGGCACTTCATGATTTTCTGTTTTAGAAATCTAGAAATATTTCTATATTTTGTAAAGGATATCTTGAATTATTGATGTAATATTCTTTTGGCAATGTTCTTAATGGCTTTTTTAATACTGTTGAAAAACTCTTTGTTCTCAGATTTTTCTTCAGCAAATTAAAGAAAGAAGTAGGCTCACAGTCCACCTAATGAATATACATAAAACTTCTCTTCACGTCTATAAAATCAAATTGTGCTGAAAGATCACGTTCTAAAACATTCAGCTTTTCTCTCTATTGATCCAAAGAAAATCCTTTACAAATTGACTGTCATCCTACTGTGATACCCTTAGGTGATAACTTGTAAGTAATTCTGGTCATTTTAATATTAAAAGAACAACTACCATATCAGCTGCTTGTGTAACTGTCTTTGCACAAAAGGCATTTCTAATCTGCAGAACCCAATTACTATTTCCGAGCACTGAGGTCTGCAAGGCAAGGAGGCACTGCTAAGTAGTACAGGTCACGAGTGGTGAGGCTCTCTATGGGCAGAGGCAGCCCCGTACGACCATTTCTCTGAGGGTTCTCAGCTCCCTCCCTGCTGCTTGGAGCCTGGGGAAGGCACAGAGGACCAGAACAGGGGAGGAGAAGGGACCAGACATGGGAAGCAGAAACAATCTGAAACCATAAGAAAGAAGATCCAAGACCCGGGTCCGTATTTTCTTGATTTGGCAACCGTGTTTGTATTTTAGGCCAGTTCTTCATGTGTATGGATTCATGAGCCATGAATACATGAGGCCTTCTGCTCATCCTGTCACTCACTCCAATGAGATGCCAGCCTGCAAAGTGCTCTGTGGCCAATGAACAAGTTCTTTGGAGCCTCTGTCATTTGGAATGTAAGTGCCCTGATGTAACTGCATTTACACTAAAAGGGCAGGATGGAGATCTTGAAATCGTAAGAGAGTATGCACCAGTTTGTTAGTCTTTTGGAGCACTGTGTACTAGCACAGCAGCAGTCAGCCAGGGAGGTGAGGTGCTTCTTCTGTAACTTCACAGTTGTTTCTTTTAAAACAGACTAATAAAAGCTCAAAGGAAAGTGGAAAGTGTTAGAAAGGCCTTCCTGACTTCACAAAAAACTAGTCAGGAGCATTCAACAGCTCAAAATTTCCTTGCCCGCCATCCCGAGATCAGCCACTTCTGTCCAGTTTCTTTGAGGAGCTGACTACACTGCAGCAATAAATTTCACCAGCTGGATGGGGAAAAAACAGAGAATCCCTTCCGCCCTGAAAATACAGATGAGCACTGTTGTGCCACAGAGGCAAGGCAGGAGGGAAGAACAGGAACACTCATTCTTCATATTTCTATGCACCTAAATATATCATAGCTTTCCTACAAAAATCTCTTGTAGAGAGACTCTGTTTACTAATTACACTACCAAACAGCACAGTAAAAAATACTGGCTCTGGGCTGCCATCTGCCGTTTTGTGTAATGAAAGGTCACTTGTGAGCAGATTTTATCACAGTACGTGGCCACTGTAAGCAGCGTGACAAATCCTCTCCCACGGCAGGCTGGGGGCATCCCTTTCCCACCAGCAGCAGCTGATGAAGTTTCTGGAAGCCAGTGGGTTTTCTGAACATGACTTCTTGGTCCCAAGAACTGTTTAAAAAGACACCACTTTGTATAGATATTGCTTCTCTGTCAATACTAATTTAAAATAAATATGCTTTGATTCTTACTGTCAGGTTAGGAATCTTTCCCACAAATCTGCACACACATGTGCAATCCCTATGGAAACCACACTATCAGGCATAGTCTAATATTTTTTTATCCTCATGCCGTGTGTACAACTTGCACACTGTTTTCTTGCAGTGGGATTGTAGTTTTATATTCATCAGATGGTATGCCCTGAAGGTTCTCCATCTGTTTTCCTGGGCTCTTAAAATCATTTAATGACTTCTTAAAGCTCAGAATGCAAACATTTTATTGGGTTCAAGCACAGCATGTAAAGTAAATGAACCTGTGCTGATGAGGAGGTATCGCTTTTCTTATTTAGCTGGCATTTATGTTAACATGTACAAGACAAATGTTCATAGAAAGTTCTAGAAATAAAAGCCAGGCTTATGTGAATCAGTAGCATTTTTGCCATGGACTTCAATGAGCTCAGGATTTCAACCGATACCCCCTGATCTTGGTGCATAAATACCATTCCCAACTTGGCAATGAGCACCTCATGTACAGACTCTCGGACTACAGACAGTGCCATTAGTTTCTCAAGGAAAAGTAGGGGACATGAAACTCTCTCTGTATTGTTCATGTTCTCAGAAAAAGGCTCTAGTGATGATTTCAGTATGTAGTGTGTATCTCCATCTTGTGGTAGCTATTGTTTCAGATATAGTACTATTAATACTTCAATTCTTCATCAGAATTATTCACCAGTTTTTTACAAGTCTCTTGAGTCCCTGTTAGAAGCAATGTTAAACATTCTTTGCTCCAAAAAAACCACAGCAGAATAACTGACTACCTAAAGGGCCAAAAACACAGTTGAATTTTGCAATATTTGAGCATCACTATCGTGATGCTGTAATCAAGAGGATATTGTCTAGATTAACAGACCTTATAGTAACTTACTTTTTTATTCTCTACAGCCCATTGCAGAATGGATGTATTTCTTTATAGTGTGAAAGGGTCTTTGTTTGTTTATTTGTTTGTGTGTTTTGATGGATCTCAGTGGAAAGTAGAGCAATCTGTGGTATTATGTATGTATATGCATTCATAAGTACATGGTTGCATTTGCATGCACATATTTTACAATTTCTGAGAGAAAAAGAGTAGGGGTTTCAAATGAGGTTTTTGGAAGCTAAGCGCTTTGTGAAATTTCCTGAGGCTTGCTGTTTATACCCATTAAGATTCTTCAACAACTTACGCAAAATTTGTTGGAGCCACCTTCTTAATTCTGTTTCTCTTCTTAAAAACACTGAATCTGTTCAAATTTAACATGACACTTCCCAGTTGCTCAAGCTGACAGGAACCTCCTGAAGCTCAGCGAAAAGACAAAAGCTGAGTCCTGCATGTGGAATGGGATAATGCCGTGCAGTAGGGCATGCTGGGGCCCAGCCAGCCAGAGAGTAGCTTTGTGGGAAAGGACCCAAGAGATTCTGGTGAAAGATTTGAACACCAGCCACCAATGCACCTTCACAGCAAACCAAAGTGTCCTGGACAATAATAGCAGAAGTTAAGCCAGCAGGTCAAGGGAAGAGATTCTATTCAGCTCTTGTGAGACCACATCTGAAGTGCTGTGTCCCATTGTGGGCTCCACAGTAGAAGACAGGCACTGACATACTGGAACAAGTGCAGCAGAGGCCGCCAAGCGGGTTTGGGGCTGGATAACATGATGTGCAAGGAGATCTTGCAAGGTCTGGGCATATTCAGCTTGGAGAAGAGGCGGCTGTTGGTGGGATGATCTTACTGCTATGAACAACTACCAGATTGAAAGGTGTAGGTAAAATGGAGTCAGATTTTTCTTGAAGGTGCATGAATATAGAACAAGAGGCAACAAGCACAAATTGGAACACAGAAAAATCTGAATGCTATAAATGAAAAGGCTTTTACTGTGAGAGTGGTAAAACACTGGAACAGGTTGTCCCAAGATGCTGTGGGATCTCCGTCCCTAGAAATATTCAAAAGCCAACTCGACGTGGCTCTGAGCAAACCCTGACTCTGCTTTGAGCAGGGGAGTTGGATGAGAGACCTCCAGGAGGAGTCCTCTGGCCGGCCTGATTCTCTCCTTTAGTTTCTGAAGACTTACCTTGTTCACACAGCAGTAATAACATGATATGGAAATTCTCTACTGGCTCTCAGGCATTTCAGCAGCTAAGGAAGAAACAGCACATGACACTGGAACAGAATATTTGCTTGGAGTTATCAAATCCATCAGGCCTGCATGCATACAAAGACACAATTCCTACCAATGCACCGCTATAAAATGTTTATTTCTCTTATGTATGTTGGGGAAATAGCTACCTTTCTGTTATTTAAACCCTGTTCTTGGACATCATCTGTAAATGGCTTGGCCAGTCTAACAGCATAACAAAAATATGAGCTGTCACATTAGCAGATAACATGAACAGTTAGTATTTTCCAGTTAGTGGAAAGCAATTAAGAAGCTCCAGTGTTGCTCCAATAGTGATGATCTGTTGTTAATCAGACACAAAACTCAACTTAAATAGACTGTTTTTTTCTAAGTAGGGCACACCCATAAACAACTCTGGGGGCAAGTTATATATGAAGCTCTCACTGAGCCTGGTCTGCGCTGCAACAGCCATCTGCTGCAATTGGGCTACCCAAAGTGCCTTCTCCTTTTCCTGGCTCATGAAGATGTAGGGAAGGGAATTACTGGCAGCCTAATGAGATATTTCCTTTCAGTCTACTGGAGAAGAGAATTTGAGGGGCATCATGAGGACTTCTATCTTTAAAAAACAAGGTTGCAAATGATAGTTTTCAGTATCTCTTATTCTCCATCAACTCTTGCACTTATGTTGCCATATAATTATAGAATCATAGAACGCTTTGGGTTGGAAGGGACCTTTAGAGGTCATCTAGCCCAACCCCCCTGCAGTGGGCAGGGATATCTTGA
>Ga0181612_111313_pt1 | contig 10335 bp, 3 predicted proteins | sample HoacroProtozoa21_FD_119630 | JGI IMG/M metagenome (GOLD analysis project Ga0181612, IMG submission 119630) | Hoatzin crop microbial communities from Cojedes, Venezuel. Combined Assembly of Gp0051906, Gp0051904, Gp0051908 | reverse complement strand
TGTTGCTGGTCCTGGCTCTGCTCAGCGGAGCTCGTGCTCTACCAACCACCCTCCCTGGATCGTGACAGGGGAGCGGAGAAATTACTTTAATTGCTATGCACATATATTGCACGTGTTAATGAAATTTTCGAACATCACACAACTCGCGCCTTGAAGCTACAAACGAGGAGAGAGGCTGATGTTAACTGTATGTAACAATGAAACCCAACATAGCGTGCATCATTATAGCAGTGCAAGTCTTAATAGTTCCTTAAAAAACAGGGAATTTACTATATATTCCCTGATTGAGGATGGGTAAACCCTCAGATTTTTATCAAGATTCTCATTATAGTTGCAAATATTAAATTATAATTTCAAGGAAAGTATGGTTGATGTAAGTCAAACCAAAACAAACCCTAAAGGAATTCTGACATAGGGTGCAAAAGAACAGTTGAAGCACTTCTTAAAAATCAGCTGTCGTGTTCGTAACGTGATAAAAGAGTCTGTTGGAGGCAAAAAAAAATTTAAAAATAGGCGGATTTTAAAATAATATGTTTAAGTTGAGTTTCAGCTCTCTGAAATCCAAACATTACTTGTGAAAGAAGGCAGATGATTTATCATTTTAGAGAAGAAGGAATTTTACATTTAAGTGCTATTTTTAGCTGGATTTTAGCATTATTATATTAAATTATCAAAATCCTTAAAATAATGACAGTTTTAAAAAATTGTAAGTCTGTGCACTTTCATTTTTCATATATGAGTCACACATGATTTTTGCCTTTTGTGCACATAATTTTGAGTAGCTTTAAGGATTTGTGATTAATACAGGAAGTAACTGTCATTCTTTTTTTCTCCCCAGAGTAAAATATGTATTGATATTTTAAAAATAATTTTTCAAAATTTGTTCTACATTTTACCCTAGTTTTGCTCAAAGTATCTTTTCTCTACAGTTGCTCAGTATTTTATTTAAAGACATCTAATAAAGAGCATGGAGTCAAGATTCTCGTACTGTAAGAGTATTAGACTTTAAACAAAGTCTTTATCACCATTTTGCAGTCAGTGTTCAAATAAATGAATGGACATTTGATCCAATGTTAAATTAAAAAAATATTTGTATGAGTCTCTATAATGAATTCCATTTCCTTTCCCAAGTGCCATGAAAAATAATTCATACTTGAAGAGAGTCTATCCTATCAGGAGAAAGAGGATGAAAAATATTATGCAAATACATGCATAAATGTGAACATTCTTTAGCGCTTGCCATTCTGATGCTTGTGATTTTAGCCATTGAGGGAAGAAATAGAGCCTGTGTAATCTTGGCTGTCTTCATCATTTTAAATCCTACTATGTTAAAGTGATCCAACAATAAAACTTACCTCTTCCTCTTACTTTTTCTGTCTGAATTACAAATATATATTGTCATTTTGTATGATTCAGTTTGTTCTTATCATGAGGGCACTTGTCAATGCGGACTTTGCTGTTGGATTGCTGCTACTGCTGTGGGAGGCAGAAGCCTTTGCTCAGGAGATGGGGTGCAGGCAAGGGTGCCTGGCATTCTCTGAATGCTATTGAAGCACACAATCTCCTTTTGCAAAATCTTCAGCCCTCATATTGCTGGAGCCAGAGCACACTTACTGGGTTACCGGGAAGAGAGCTGAGGACAGGCTGTGAGAAATAACAGTGTTATTGTGTCTGTGCTGTGGAATAGGTGGGGTCTGCAGCTGGCTTTCAGGTCAACCTGTTAATGTCGGCATCAGCAAGTTTTAGTGGCTTGCTTCCTGCCAGAGATAAGGATTCTGAATGCTCAGCAGCCTTGGCTTCTTCATCCTTCTGCTGGTTACTTGAATAGCGTATGAGCCATGTGAAATAGGCAGCATATCTGAGGTCTTGCAGAAGACAAGTGCTCAGGAGCTGCAGATCCATAGGTTCCACAAGTTCTCCCCAAGATCCAAATGGTGGGTGGAAGGATTCACCTGTATGCTTTTTACATAGACCTTACACTTCTACAGACATGGCGTTGCAACTTTTCCATGCCTAAAACAAATGCTACTGACAGATAGAATCCAGTGGACTTTGATGTCAAGAGCTCTAGGATACAAACTTTTTTATACTTCTTTTTCCTCCTTCTTGTCACAGCTTGAAGTATTTGCTCAGTCATCAGGAGGAGGTGATCCCACTGGGAACAGCTTCTTGTGAAAGCGTTAATCTGCTGACTGTGAATATGACTTCTCTGAGATGTTATTAAGCATCCATATGTCATTTACCTCATTCTTCTCAAAGCTTAATGCACAGTGTCTGACACATGCTGCAATTCTGTGGTGAAAGCTGTTATTACCAAAATTGGATTTCTGATTATTGTAGAATAAAAGGGTATCTTAGGAATCTTTTTTGTGTGTATATTCTTGCATTAAATAATGATCTGAAATGTTGCAGGTCACGTGTCATCTGGATTTCCTGCATTCCAGAGTTACCTTGGTCAAGAATAGTCTGTGAGCTGCCTAGATTATTAGACATTTTAAAGTGTATAAAACGCACAGATACTAGTGTTGTGTTACCCTGGTTTATACATATAGTGATAAATTTGCCTCATCTACGCTTTGAATTTAGGCTTTCAGTGTTAGCCATATTGCTACAAACCTAAACGTGTCTCTTTGACTCAGTGTATCCTCTTGGAATAACTTTCATGCCTTTCCTAGGATGTAAGCCTCTGTGATTCTTAACTCTCTTGTGAAAGCCCTTGTGAGTTTTCTCTTAATACTCTTGTGAAAGTAGACGGACAGTAGCTCCCAAAGTTTTCAAAAGGTAGCAAACCAGTAATATGTTTTTAAAATTCTGACACGGCTACCTCGCTTTCTCTCAATTGTTCCCTCTCCAAAATTTAGCACTTGGAAAAGCTGCCACGGAAGTGTCCTGCTTCTACTAGGAGTCCTTGTCTTCTTTTAGCAAAGGATGTCCCATCATTTGCTTGTGCTCTTTGAGAGGAAAGTCCTTTAGGTCGTGAGCAAATCATTGTCCTAAGAGAGATACTAAAAAACAGGTAAAAGATGCTGTAGTAATAACAGCTCCACAGCCCAGCTTTGCAAGGTGTTTTGTAGGTAGTTAATATGAACTGCCCCTGCTTAGCTTGTTCCAGTCCATGCAGAGAAAATGGTAGTCCATCTCAGGCTTAGACTTGCTTTTAGAATGCAATGGGTAAGTCTTCATGCATCTTTAGTAGAAGCTCTGGCCTTATTTCCCAAATAAGAATCATCATTCAGATTATGTCTGTGGTCTAGAGCAATTCTTTATTGCCTGTTCTTCACTTGGCACATTGCTTGCTGAGTTACTTGATATTCTGCTATCTATAGGCATTACGAAGAACATCTCGTGATCTCTTCCGACTCTTATTTCAGTGGCCTTGAAACTTCTCTGGAGACCTTGTCCCCAAAATATTTAAAGCTTTTACTGTGTGTTTAAAAAGAAAAGAGCTTAGCTATAACGTCATCTCTGAAATATATTATTAAACTTGAGATGAAGTAGAGGGAAGGTCTGTAACAGCAGAGGTTTGAAAGGAGAAATTAGCACTGGTTCCCCTTGAAGGCCCAGCTCACACTGTCATAGCAGTCTTCAATTAGTCACTAAAGAGTAGAATGTGGCAGGGGCTATAAACAACTACAGAAGAGAGACTTCTAACACTTTGCACATGAAATCAGCCTTACTTTCTGTATACCTAGCTCCATTGGAATTACCGTGGTACCCCAGGTACAGTATGTATCAGGAGGGAGAAGAGATGTTATGAAAAGCTTTGATATAACTTAAACATACAAAGTAATAATTATTGCATTTCACTTGTACTTGAAAATGAGTTAGTAGCACATCTTCAAGAAAAAAAACTCTTGCCTTTAGTGAACACACTCATCTGTGCTTGCAAACAGAATGCTATTTGCCTCATAAGCTCACAATGGAAAGAGAACCTGTTACAAATTCAGTCAATGATCCAACAGGAAATTAAACCTTTTAAAAATGGATGAACCAATGGACCAAGAGTAATGGAAGAAAATGCACAAAATGGGAAGATTGAGTCATTAACTTGATTTAAATATGATTTTTTATTTTTTGGCAGTAAAGCACCAGGGTCTGACATGATTTCCCTTTTCAAAAATGCAGTAAGATGAGAATTTCCAGAATCAGAAATAAACATTAAAAATATATATATATATTTTAAAAATTAGAAAAAAGAACAATGTCTTACTGGGCAGGAGAAAAATATAACAAAACAAATATATCTGTGAATCTCCATTTAATGTAAAGTCACCCTTTTCTCTGACTTTTGAGGAGAAAATGACTTGCTTTTGTTCTATATTTAATTATAGGAAAGATAGAAGAAAGATCCTTTACTCTGAATCTGAAGAATTCAGAGCTAGCCAAAAACACATGGTACTGCATGATTCACACTCACCGACCACACCACTGGCATCTGATTTACCAGAACCTCACTATCATCTTGATTTAAGGACAGCGGTGCTCATTACAAATAACAGCACGTTGTCAAAAGAAAGAAAAAAAAAGTAGTTGCTATATGTAAACAAGATGTCAGGTCCTTCACATTAACTCACACAGCCCTCCAGGGTAAAACTCTACTTTGTAGGTGTATGAACACTTTCATATAAATATATACAAAATTATTTGGTGGAAATTGGTTCATTTGTGGCAATCTTGAAGCTAAGGTTATGTTATATTGCTTTTTGCAACACTGACTTTCAATGCTGCTGTAGCAAAGCGAGTTTAGCCAAGCTGACAAGTGAGTAAAGATTATATCAGAAAACATGAAAGGTCTGTTCTTGTTCTTTTTTCCCTTACCTTTCCATTGCTAAGTGGTTCAAGAACTAATCAATAACTGTAGAGGAAGGGGACAAAAGCAGATTGCTGTAGTAAACAGAAGAGAAAAATGCTGAAGTAAACAGGACTGGTGGATGTGCTGAAGGAGCCAAGTACATGATAAGGAGTTAAAAAACAGCGGTTGTGTACTGTCAGCCAGCGCATGGACAGCGTGTGATCAGCAACCTCATTGGCTGACCTGGCGTGTGATACAGCTACGTATCAGACAGAAGTAGAACAGAGACCCTCATGGAAATACCTGCCTTATAGGGATAGAAAGTTCGCAGGAAGTAACGTCCGGGTAAAGATGTATAAAGCACTGCTTGCAAAATAAACTTTGTCTCACTTGCACCACAAGTTGAGTCCGTGCCATCATATGCCACAGTGCTTCAGACGCTGGCCCTCCAAACACTTAATTATGAGGTTATTCTCTGTTTCATAGGTGTTTTAGCTTTTTTCATCAGTGACCTCTCAGTTGTAAAATTAAAGGATGGTAAACAAAAGAGACGGGAAGGGAAGATACGTTTGATTTCGTAATGATGAAAAAGTGACATTGGAACTCCCATCTCTTTTAATTGCCTTTAATTGCCCTCTCTCCCATTGCCTTTCTAAGGAACAGGAACATTTAGAGGGGAAATCATGAGATAATAATAAGAGAAATTGGAAATTTTAACAAAATATTATAATTACTCCATATATAATTTAAGACCTTATTTTTTAATGTCCTAAGTAAATTTACAAAACAATAGACTTTGTACCACTTTAAAATAAGGATCTAAATGATCTGATTGAGAAAGCTGTACATAATGACGTATGCAGTGCTCAGGAGGAAACACAATCAGTTGAAAAGACTTCTAGTTAGTTAAATTTACAGTAAGAGAAGAAACTCTATACAGTTCCTTTTATACCAAAATACATGTTTTCAGGGGACCAATACATGCAATGTCAATTTCACATAAAATAAACAACATATAATGGCAGAATTTAGGGAATGAAAATATTTATTAATTTATTCTCCAGAGAGAGTGAGTTACTGAAACATTAAGCACTGGAACCAAAGGCTTTTATCCTATTAGTTTGAATCAAGCCATTATCACTCAATGTGAGTAAATGAAAGAATGAAAAATCTGCTTTCTCTATGTCACCTGCAGACCACAGGCTGAGAGAAGAGTACCTGTTACACAACAATATTAAAACATCGTTGTTTAAAAGAAAACACCTTTCTAAAACATTAAAAAACCACTAAATAACATAAAACCCCCAAACCCCACAAACACCTGCCTTCCAGTATGATAGTCCATGTCTGCTTCCATTTGTTGTGAAGTTCAAAACCTAAATGTTTTGCTTTCATAATTTACTGCCTAGACATTCTGCAGCTTTTCTTGAGACCCCTCCTTTACACCACTGTTAGAGCCATAATTAGGCTCAGTATTATCAGTATCTTAGAACTACCTGTATATATATTACCATGTGTCTAAGGAAGTTAGACTGATTGGGTGATTTCCAGTGCAAAATGTGATGGGCTCCTTTGTCTTAGTTACAGCTGGGTCAACTCTAAGAATGTTCATATTGACATATTATTTTGGCCTGTTAAGCTATTATTTTTAGTTTGAGAACAACAAAAGATAAAAACTTAAGTGCATTTTTTTTAATAGTTCATGCAGTAATCTTATGGATTTTTTTTGGAACAAAGAAAAACAATTTTTCTGGCCCGAGAAATAGTTTCTAACCAGTTTTCAAGCACCTGTGACTGACCATGGATGTTGCAAGAATTCTTAGAAAAATTTAATCACTTTTTAAGGTATTAAGGAAGTAAGAACAGTACCAGTTTTTCTTGCACTAGTATGCTGCTCTTCTACGTATTTAGTAAATATATAGGAGGTATAAATCGGTGTGAGAGAGACACAGCCATGTGTTTTTTCTCAGATGTTAATGGGGATATGTGAGTGAGGGTAGGACAAAATTTGTATTGCTCATTCATATTTGAAAAACATGGATGGTCTACACCTTACATCTCATACCTTCTACTAAAGCAGAATTGTAAAAATTGTGAACAACAGTGCGAAGGTTGGTCAAAACATAGATTTAATGAAGGGAACAACTGAAAGCACTAAGTTTCTTTAAACAAGAGAACAGGTTATTAGTGGTGGGGATCACAGATGTCCATGGAGGTGTGCATCCCAAAAAATTGATAGACAGCAATCATTCAATACTTATTGCTGTGCTGGAAGTGGAGACATCACAAGAAACCAACAGAAGGTAATTTCAAAACTTGTGAATGAAAATTACTTTTCATGGAATACGTAGCTGAACTGTGGGACTCTTGCTGTGGGAAGCTGTGAACACTAAACTTTGACATAAATTTAAAATGGGACAGAAAAAAATCATGAATGTTCGCCTAGTTCGGGAAAATGATAAAGATCAAGAAAATACAGTGGGAAAGCTACCTTTACTTGTCCTTTTGTTTAAATTTTCCATGAGCTTTGATTATTAGTTACTATTGAAGACAAGATACTCTGCATATCCTTGGTCTATGGAGAATTTCCTTTCCTTAGATTAATTAAAATCAATACAAATTCACTCCCTAGTTTGTATAAACTTCAGATCAGTTCCACGGTCTGTGAATAATAACTTAGTCTTTTTAGTAATGATTAATTTTGTCTACATATGGATGCAAAATTAATATTGAATTCATTCTGCATAATATGATCCCATTCGTAAATGTAAATTGTTTTCAACTCTCTTAACGTAGTTAGGGTTATATCGGGTGTAACTGGCTGAAATAGGTACAGATGCTATACTTTGTGACATTCACTTTTTCCGATAGCAGCATTTGAAAACTGACAATTTTGTAGCAATATACTTCAGTAAGCAGTTCTGGCAGATACAATGAGTGCTTTCATGCTGTTTATGTCCTAATGAAATATGCCAGACATCTGGTTTTAGTTCTTTGACCAGCTTCTCATGGTTGAAAATTCTGTTTCTCCTACATATGTGAATTTACATCATTAAAATTTGCTTTTATGTGTACATGTTCTAAGGGAAGTTGCATTTAAATTCCAGGTACACTGACAAATATTTTTTTAAGTATATCATGTTAAGGGTGGATTAAGAGTTAAGGCTGTGGAGGAAGAGGGGTGAGGAAAGAACTATTCAAGAAAAGACTAAACTGACACTTGATCTCACATGAGAGAGAACAAATATTTGGAGATGAAAGGAAAATTAAACAAAATGCAATCTTTCTTTATTAAAGGTACGTCAGGACATGACAATTCAAATACATTTATTAGATAACTACTTTCCTACAAAGAAAAAGTAAGGAAAATTTTAGAACTTATACCAACTATTTTGGGTTGACTCCAGCTAGCAGCTAATCACCCATACAGTCACTCACTCAGTCTCTCTTCTCCTGCAGTGGGAAGAGGGAGAGAATAGGAAGAGTAAAAGTGAAAAAACCCTCATGATTTTAGATAAGACATTTTAATACGTGATGAAAAGAGGGGGAAAAAAAGTGGTGCAAAGGCAATCACTCAACACCTCCCACAAGAAGATCAATGCCCACCCATTCTGAGCAAAGGACACCTCGGAAGACAGACTCACCTCCCCTGTCAATTATTGCTGATCATGGCATTATATGGCAATACACCTTTGGACAGTTCAGGTCAGCTGTCTTGGATTAGCTGTCTTGGATGTGATGGGTATGGATATGGATCCATATCTATAAATGGATAACATTGAAGGTCAATGTCATATTGAAAAGAGATGATTGATGCGAAGGTGGTAAATATGGTGACTAATCTTGTTGAGTAAGCTAGCAACCTGAAACACTGATGAAGATCTGAAGAACGCCTCTGAAACAGTGAATATGCCCACAGGGAAGAGAAAGCAAAGCAAACCAAGGCAAAGCATAGTAAGGAGAAGGCACCCAAATTACATTGCAGATTCAGGATAACAAAAATGGATGGAATGTGGATTCTGTCACGTTAAGGGCTAAAATACCTTACTTGATTTAATCTGACAAAATGGATTTCTGTCCTTAAATGTAGCAATAAGGTAAACACAAGGGAGAGCAAAATCCCTTTGATTTCCTATCCCTTGGTTATGTTTGCTAAAAAATTATCACTGGAACATGTATAAAAACTAAAAATAGTCTTTCCATAGCCTATATATCTGTTAGATTCTGGGACAATCTTTCAGAAGGATGATTGTGACACACAAAAATAAATATATCTCCTTGTAAGAAGGGTTCTGTGAATTACAATAAAGACTACATGATATGTTAGTTTCAGCAGCTGGGGAATAATAAGCAATTGAAAGGCTTCTTCCAGAGCTCTGTTCTCAGCTATTACAAATAAACATATGTTAGGTAACATGTGTTAACTAACATGTCTAAATTGCTGTCTAAATCAAAAGAATTACTTGCAGTGCCTACATCAACAATTTCTTCTGAAAACAGCTTTTTTTATGAAAAGAAGGCTAAATCATTTTTTATTTCATAAATTTGCATAATTTTTCATTCACCCATGTTGAAACAGTGATTATTTCCTCATGTCTAGCCCCTCACTATACTAACATCACTAAATGTTTCACTTCCTATTGCAATTTATACATTTTTTTCTCAGAAAACAGCAATGAGAGTGTTCACACTACTTAATAACATAAACTATTTATTGGATTATTTTGTTTTGGTTGCAAGTACAAATTATTTCAATGGCATCTGCATCATTATAGCCTTACAGGAGGGCCTTCACATAGTAAACCAACATCTCACCAAAGTCAGCTTATTTTGCATCGTTTTTACCTGACTTTGTGTTCCTTGGTTCAGAGATCACTTTCTTATTGTGCTGATGTAATCATACCATTGCTGTTAGATATGATCGTTGTGGGTTCCTGTGGCAAGGTTTTGCCATTAGGGGGGCTACAAGGGGGTGGCTTCTGTGAGAAGCTGCGAGAAGCTTCCCCCATGTCTGATAGAGCCAATGCCAGCTGGTTCCAAAATGGACCCACTGCTTGCCAAGACCGAGCCCATCAAGGACAGTGGTAGTGCCTCTGCGACAGCATATTTAGGAAGGGGAAAAACCTGCTGTGGAGCAGCCGTCGAGAGAGAGGAGTGAGACCACGTGAGAGAAACAACTCTGCAGACAGCAGGGTCAGTGAAGAAGGAGGGGGAGAAGATCCTCAAGATACCGGAGTAGAAAGTTTTCCCCTGCAGCCCATGATGAAGACCATGATGAGGCAGGCTGTCCCCCTGTAGTCCATGGAGGTCCACGCACGGTGGAGCATATATCCACCAGTAGCCCATGGAAGGGACCTCACGCTGGAGCAGGTGGATGCCTGAAGGAAGCTGTGACTTCTTGGGGAGCCCGCGCTTGAGCAGGCTCCTGCCAGGACCTGTGGACCCGTGGAGAGAGGAGCCCACGCTACAGCAGGTTTTCTGGCAGGGCTTGTGACCCCGTGAGGACCCACACTGGAGCAGCCTGTTCCTGAAGGACTGCACCC
>Ga0181612_175344_pt1 | contig 10336 bp, 5 predicted proteins | sample HoacroProtozoa21_FD_119630 | JGI IMG/M metagenome (GOLD analysis project Ga0181612, IMG submission 119630) | Hoatzin crop microbial communities from Cojedes, Venezuel. Combined Assembly of Gp0051906, Gp0051904, Gp0051908 | reverse complement strand
TGAACTGAACTTCAGTAGGGCAATTTTGATGAATACAGGAGGGACTGTCCCTTTTAAAATGCTGGGTTTTTAGCTCTCTTGCCATCCGTATTTAAAAGTAAGCAAAACGACTAATGAAGTTAAGAAACTCATTCTTTAGAAGATCAAAGTCATAAAAAGCTGTTAATTCCCTTTGAGACAAAACTATGAATTATAGCTAAGAGATTTTTCCCTGTAACGTTTTATTGCATTTTAAAACTCTCTAATTGTTCCCCACTAGGACAAAACCTATGGTGTATCCCTCTTGACATACATTCTTCTTAAGAACCAAAGTAAGACCCTGCTCCTCCTTAATAACATCCAGCACAGGCTGTTTGGTTTAAGAGAGAGCTCTGCTGGTGTTTGAGTACACAAAATCCTCGTTCATAGAAAGAGGGGGATAAATTTTGGTATTCTTGATTAGCGTTTATACTTGGGATCTTCTGCACTCTGCGCTGCCTCAGTCTTCTCTTTTTGTGATTCAAGACTCTTTGCTGAAAGTTTATAGGGTAACTTTCAGCTGAATTTGTTAAAATCAGCCTTCCCACGTGTATTTTTGTGCCCTCATCCATTTTTGGGGGATCCTGGAGGGGGGGGAGGGCTGGAGACCTTTGGCTGTTGAAGCTCGGGAGCGCGGATGCCTTGTGTGCACGGTCAATGATAACTATGTGGTTGAGATACAAGGAAATTTGGTTGTAGCTTTTATCTGGTGTTTTTAACTCTTGCAGTGCCAGGTTATTCCTAGACCCGCTGTCATTGCTTTGCCCTGTCGAATATTGCATTTGGCTGCAATATCGCAGATCTATGTGCTACCCACTCCATAGCCTGGAGGTGCGCATCTTTTCAGTTACTGACAAACTTCCATGGAAGTATTTTTCTCTTTGATATTTTAGAAAAATCTCATAGGAAGAAAATTTTGCATCAGTATTTTTAACGGTTATTTAGCAAGTGATGTGTTTGGACATGCTTGAAAATACTGCTGGGCACTTATTTGCATGTGTAGATGCCTAAATATCTGAGAAAAACGACCATCTGGTGTCTCTCGGACAATACATAGGCTGCTGAAATAAAGGGAATTTAAGCACATACATTTCTTCTGATGATTTGTTCAACTCTGAATGTCTCTGTCTCTACTGTGTGGAGGAAGAATATATGAAAGACTTTGAAAGGCTCTGATACCTTTGTACCGCCTGCGTGTGTTTTACAGCTAACATTAGGGAAGATATTTTGCACGAGTATTTAATAAAAGCCCTTTGCTTTTAACACACATTTGAGCTCTTATTATATAATTGCTTACCTGGTGCCTAAGTGGTATTACCAATTACTTCTAAGTCAATTAACCTCTGAAATAATTTTGAGCTACCTGAAGCTGCTTCTCCTCCTTAAAAATTTTTTTCTTCCATCGTTTTCTAATAGAATTTCAGTTCTGGTCTTTTCATTTATAGGAAACTCCTGGGTTGGCTATAAGAGAGGATTTGGCCTCAATGTGCTGGAACGCAAACCATTTTGATATTAGAAAATTGATATCAGTCTTGCTTTGTGCACGCTTGTACATGGTGCAGAAGACAGAAGCATTACTACCCCGATGCAAAACATTTTCTGGACTGTGCATGGTGTCACTGTTGCAAAGCAATAAAAAAATCCTGTAATTCAGACCTAAAGACCTTATTTTGCCAGATCTGGGAGGACATCCTCCCCAAAGAGATCTGGGTAACTCCCAGTGGGTGGCTGCCAGCATTTTGGTGTTTTTTTTTATGTTCGGTCACTAGATTAAATGAACTCTGAACTGGAAAAAAGCCACTCTTAAATGTAGAAGTTGTTCTAGCCTCTACAGGGGGAAGCCCAGGACAAGGAATTAGTAAAATTATTATTCGTTTCAGTGGTGGCTCTTTAATACATACCACAATGTATTGATTATGAACCTATTACTTGACCGCTTTCCTGCATTGTTGGCAGTATTTTCTGCCAGAATTAATTAGATGCTCATTGATGCTGGGCCAATTCCCTGACTGTCAATCAGGTAGAAATCCAAATGTTCAACCGCTCTCTAAATCATTTTCTTTCTCTCTGACACTGTCAGAAGCACATGACACATCTTGTGGATCATGTGGAAGAAAAATCAGATATTCTCTCCTTTTTACTCTGATGGAAAAAAAAAAAAAAGCCCCATGATTCTCAACTGTATAATCATTTCCTATAAAATAAATTACTTTATCTGTCTTAATGCTGTCACACTTCTGTTCTCCAGTGATCTAATTCTCCCATCTGTGTGCATAACCGTAATCTTTTCTACACCTACTCTATGTACTGTCAAGTGTCAAAATCTAGCCTCAATCATTCCTGTCGTTAGTCTCTTGCTCCTGATGGGATAGCGGGCAAAACATCACAGTTCCTCAGACCTCTTTGGATAATTTCTGGTCTCACTCGGCAGAGTTTACGTGAGCTATCGGAAATACGATGTGTCTGAGTTTTGGTTTGGTTTTTGTCACCTGAGATTTTCCACTTATTACTCTTGAAACAACCGGGTATTTTTATTGCGGTGTGTGTCTTGTCTCCGTCATAACTGCTGCTGCAGCGAAGCGTAACTTCAGGAGATATTCACATTACCCATATCCTGTACAAGTTGACTTGCTGTTTCTTATTGAGTAATTCTGTGTGACTCATGCTTTGTTCTCTGATATAATTTTTTGCACTCATTTGCAGAATATTGTTCAGACAATTGAGCTTACTTACTCAAATCACCATTCTTTGTAGTGAGACAGTGAAATCACTTTTCTCTTTCACAAAGCCATTCCAAGAACAATAGGGTGACCCATAAATGACAACCATCTTGTTTCCCTGAAAATACGGATTATACTTGGCTAAACGAAATAACTGCAGGAAAAAAGAGTCGCTCTTGGAAGTTATGCGTCGTCATAGCTTGATGTGACAACGTGCTTCTCCTGCTGAGCCGTGACCTACTTTGCTCACAAAATGCTCTCATTACCTTCCCCCAAACACGAGACTGTCGGAGCCTCAGGAATTCTTCACCTCGGGATCTGAAGTGTCAATCACTAATGAATGGTCCTGCCACGGTTTCCTTGTGAATCAGTCTGTCAGGCACTGTGCTGCTTATCGTAAATACCCCCTCTTCTCCTACAGTTGCTGTTTGTATAATTTCTTGTCTCTGCTCCAGATTCCAACCTGCCCTCAGCATCCACCCAGCAAATTCAGAGCTGGATAAATTTTGCCATCTTGTGAGAGATTTTGATACCTTTTTGGACTGATTTTTTTATCAGCTCAATTAAAATGTTTTGCTCTGCTAGTTCGAAACATTTCTCTCTCTTTTTTTTCCTTTTCCTTTTTTATTGTTGAAGAGGAATTCTTTTCCCCTGCCCAGTATCTTATGTGCATCAAAACTTGGTAGGATGCCTGCTCGTGGAGAAACAGGAGACAAGAGATTAAGCATCAACAGCCGTGGGAATGACCTACAACATATGGGACATTTGGTAATTATCCAGTCTATATTATGTAAGACACAAAATAATGCAGCTCTGCCAAAACATGTACTTAGAGAGAAGGAAAATTATGGCAAGTGACTGCTCCCAAAGATAAAAGTCCTTAACTGTTCGTTCATTATTTCTGGCTCTTCAACAAATGCCTAAAATCCGCTTGTTGAATTCAAGTTTGTTACATAGCAAAGGCTTGGCTTTGAAAGGTGTTTATTGATAAAAGAAGAGATGTTTGCAGCATAAATATCCACAGCTAAGAATGATTTGCAAATATGTGGCTGCAGGGACTGGCTGTAAAAGGAAGCCTGTGTTAGTCTAACTCGGCTCCCGTTGGAGTCAGGGGAAAATTTCTGATGTGTGGCAGAAGACAGAAGGGTAAGCTGTGGACTTTCAAAAATCCTCCCACTCTCAATGTGAGGTATTTGATGTCCAAATGAGGCAGGCGCTTATACTTCCAGAGGGGTGAAGTCATCGGAATTGAGCTAACTCACGGCAAGATCATCTGTAAAGTTACGTACAGAATAGATCTCTTAGTAACGAAAAATTAGGACATTCTGTTCTACCAGCAATGGATGTTGAGTTGATCACTACAATACAGTGAATGGGATGGAACAAGTCTGCAGAAGACCCAACACGTAGCTGCTGCCACTGTCGCAGTTTTGGTGAGAATTTCTTTTTAAAGGACTTGACGGTTGCTGACCTGTCTTGAAAGTCTGCTCTGCAGTCCTCAAACTCGTATTCAAATTCTGGTCGTAGTCAAGTGTCACAGCACTTGCATCAGATTGTGCGTTTGCCACTCACGACCAAAGGTATCAATCACAGCACTCTCAACCACAAAGAAACTGGGCTCCTCGAGAGGACAGCTCAGCAGAGCTGTGAGGAACCTCTTCCCTGCTTATACGAGGAGTCTCACCGCCTACCTTGGTGCTAAGGGAAATGGCTGAAGTTGATGGAATGATTATCCACGCCTGTGATTTCTACAGGGAATTGTTTTTTTTTCCCTAATTACTTAATGTTGTTGAACCTAGAAATGCATTGGAAAAGCAGCTTGCCTGCGTAGTGCTATAAGGACCCTGAATTAATTTATTAGCTCCTTCTGGGAGATGGTCCAGTGTGTAATTTCCTCCCTGAAATTGGAACTTTGAGTTATATTGAAGTGTCTCACTGCACATTTATCAGCTTTAAATTTGGATACCACTATATTGTTGGGGAGTAGAACTATGGTATAATAATATATACCATTATTTTAAAAAATATGTGTCTAATAAATAAAATGTGTGCGGAAGTGGCAGAGTGAAGGTCAAGATATTCACAAACCATGTGTTTAACAATACAGCGCAAGTGATCAGTCCTGAAGTATTCTGTTACAGTAAGGTGTAGCCTTCCAATTCTAAAAGATAAGAAGTCATCCTTTGCAGTGATTCTTAAACTATTTACTTAGTACTTACGAATTCATTTTGCGTTATGCTTTGCCTGCTTCTGATATTGCTTTACCTGGATTTACAGAACTCATCATTGCATTAAGAAAGAAGCTGTCTGCACTGTATCTTCTAGGAATAGAAGGCTCTAATCTGCTGTACTTGGGTTAATAAATATTTTATTATTCACAATTGCAAATACTCTCCTGGTGAATCTCAGCAGCTGTACTTTCTGAAAATAATGTCTGATTCAAGGATGAAAATTGCTCTACAAGTTAAGAGAAAGAAACACAGCCCAGCACTGCTCTTCCTCAAGAAACCCTCAAACAATTGCCGAAGCGTTGCTGCATTTTTCCTCTCCCTGCGGCGTGCTTCTACCCATTGCCACACATCGTATTGAGAGAACTTTATAAGAAAGAAGTGACGTGTGATAAATAACTCCTCTCTGAGCTTGCAGGAGCCTCGACATCTTCCATGACAGCCAAGCCAAATGGTGATGTCCTGTGCTGTTCTCACCAAGGAATAACATGGAGCTCTTCGGTAATGCTGCAGTGCTGGTGTGGAGGGAGGATAACCGGATCCCTCCTGGTCCTGCTGCTCTGGGCTTCCCACGCTCAGCTGTAAGGGCTGAGAGCGGGTGCAAGAGCAGGATGGTGTGGGGTAGATGAGGAACGTCTTCCTAGCACCATCCAGGGCCACCTTGACCCAGAGATGCTGAAGAAAATAGTTCATCCAACACCCAGTTGACTGGGTGAAAAAATTTGGAGTGATACGCAAAAATAGGGAGGGCACTGGGTTATGGCTCAAACCACAACCTACCACTGGAGTTCATTCATCAGCAGTGGGTCAGACACTGCTTGCCTTCCTCATTTCAATTTATTCCTTACTCTGCAGTCAAGTTCATTGATTTCACCGGGGCTACTCAGGCTCTTAAGTACAAACTGTTGTAAGTCAGGGCGAGAGAATCATACCCGGATCCCTAAACTGTTTCAGACCTCTTTGTCCATCCCCTAAAGTTTTGATGCTATCGAGTCAGAGTGAAAAGTGTATTGTATCAAAGGTCTTGGGCTTAGCTAAAGGAAAAAAAAAGGACTTGAGTTTTGGGTGCTTTTTAATTAAATTGTAAAACTACCTCTCAAAATGCTGCAGATTCACTTTTTGGATATGTAATTTTCATTCTACGGAGTTTTTTGACATATGGTTATGTAAAGCGTCTAATAGCAAACTCTACCCATTTACACCTTCCAGAAGGCAGTAACTTCAGGAGTTAATGCAGAATTATTTTTAGTATGTATTCAAGTTTATTCATTCTGAAAGGTGGTACTTATCTTTTGTAATTTTAGAGTAGTTATTTGAATAAAAACAGGAGTATAGTTCCATTTTAACTGCCATGTGACATTTGAGAGCTGGTTAAAACCTCTCCCAAGATGTGAAAATGTCAGCATTTTTTCTTTGCAACATCTCAGCAGTATGCACAATACCTGTGTATGTGTTTGGACCTACATCTGTAAAGGCATAAAATTTGAGTAATCTCCTATAGGCTAAGAGAATATTATACCATAAACAATGGAAGTATCCATCAGCTAGAAGTAAGTGCCATTTTCAGTGTTCTGTGTAGGAAAAACTTGTTGAAGTTCAGTTACCCATTTAAGTCCAATTCCATATTAAACTCACCGGAGATGTTGTTAGCTAAAAGTCTGTGGCTGAGTATTTTCCTTAGAGCTGGGTAAATATTTCTGTTAGCCAAGTTAACTGAACCCTTTTTCAGTTCATCGACTGTCTGTGCAGAGGTTGCAAGTTTCTCATGCTTTGGGGTCACTGCTTAGATAAGCCTTAAGCTGCTGTTTCTGCCCTCTCATGGAACAGTGAAAAACAAGCGGTCTGCGAAACCAGCGTGTAATTTTGGTGGAAGGGGTTTAACTCTTTGCCCAAAGGGACACGCAGGGATTTGGCTGGGACAGACTAACACGAAGGCAGTGGCAAAAGGTCAGCAAAATGCATTTTCCAAAATTTTCTTTGTTCAGAGTTTGATTTGCAAGAAGGGGGAGTGCAAACCACTCATTTAGAGATCACTGTGGGTCTGACACTGGAAAAAGCTATGCAGTAAAAATAATATGTGAGTCACGATGATAATGAGGCTGTAGTTATGCAATACCAAGTTATCCTTATTTTCTTTGCAGGCAATGCATAATTGTACATTTTGATATTCAAGATAATCTGGGTTGCTCTTACTTTGGGGCCTGTATTGATATCTTTGTGCAATACCATCTTGCAGAAGAAAAGATACCAATATTCTAAGAATAATGAATTTCACAGTGTCCATAGAAGCCTTTGTACTACTGGGTTCGTTGACAGTAATGTTCAAAGAGGCATTTTAAGATGTATTTCTTCTCCTAATCTGTATTTCTATTCAGTGCATTTTGAAGGTATTTTCCAGCTCGTGAGTCCTAATGAGCCAGCCCTGTGTATGCTTGTTTACAGAATCAATCACAGAATCATAGAAAACCAGGCTGGAAGGGACCTTAGGGATCAAGGGAAGGGACCTCAAGGATCGTGTTTCCTCGACAGTGAACTCCCAAGCAGTGTTTGGCAGTTGAAATCGTGTAGCTGCTGTCGATCGGTGGAAGGCAGAATCACAGCAATTCCTCGTGATATGACCAATTCACAGGAACAGGAAAGTGCGTTGAGTGACCAGTAGTTGTGTTTGACTTTCCCCTTGCAGCACCTGAGAGGTTTAATAGACCATTGCTGCGAGCACACGCTGTTTTCTTAGACCATTAACTGTGCATGGTGTCAGCGTGGTCACGGCAGAACTGGCCACTCCGATGGAGGAGGTTGGACCAGTGGTCTGGCCAGCTCCTTCCCGTGGTCTGTAGCTGCTTCTCCGGTGGTCTCCCAGCTCCTACGCTTGTCTGCAGGTCTCCATCTGACTCCCTGCGGATGGGAGGCAGAGCGGGTGTCTGCTTCAGCGGTCGTAAAGCACAAAACAGCCTTTACTGCAGCTGGGCCAGCCAGGCTGAGCCCGCTGCTGGCTGCAGCCTTTGGCATCCGGGCAGAGGGAGGGGAAGCTCATAAATACGTTCGGATGTGCTGCTGATTTTCACGCCAACAGTGTGTGTCTTTTCCTAATCCTTTGCCTGAAAGGAATATTTCCACAACTTGTTAATGGAGCTAATTCCAGAAGACTGTAAAGAGGTCCCGGACTGAGTGATTGTAATTCGCTGGGACGAGACTCAGCAACGAAAGTGGATGCAAAGAAAACTGAAGTAAATCCTCTTTCTCTCAGTTACAGGTATTTTCTTTTGAGTCTGGAATTTTTTTAGTGAGAAGAAGCTGCAAGGGATGCTCTCTCCCTCTTAGCATTGCTGCCGAGTGAGAAATAAACTTTGGTAAAGCTGTTTTGTAAACGAAGGCACCATTTCATGCATGCAGCTCCCACAGGTCATGTAGGAGCCATCATGCTTTTCTTACCTTAATTTCAGTGTTGTTATTTGGATCGTGGTTAATGTACTTAACTCCAAGCAGGTTACTGTTTTCTGTTTACCACATATTCTTGCTAAATTCCTTCTCTTCAACTTCTTAAGAAAGAGAGGGCTTCTTTACTGTAAAGCTCTTATCAAAGATACCCCTGAGGAGTCAGTTCAGGTAAAAACACACTCTTGAGTTTTTGCTTTGCTTTGGTGTTTTTACAGCCAAATGTTTTCCCCTACAAGTCTGCTGGCACAAGAGTCCCTGTGAGCTCTCCCTGACTGGTGTCAAACAGGGATCCTCCTGTATCTCCCTGCGCTCCTGTCCCTTCCCAGCTCCTGCTCCGGGTAAGCTATGCTCAGTGTTGAACAGAGCGTTCATCTAACCTCTTCTAGAAACATTGATCAGAAGGCTCATGAGATGCCAGCCTGGATCCCGCCAGCTTTGTGGCTATCTCCAACACCCCCTCTTGGACATGTTGTACCTGGAGGTGTCAGCACGCAGCCCTCCAGGTATGGTAGAGATGTAATTTATCAAGGACACTTGGACAAACAGAAACAACCACCTCTGTGCACAGATGTTTGAACTCTGCTGCAAAGTCAGGACAAGTAATCCCCTGGCTGTGGCGAGAAATCAGGCCTCATTTCTTCAGCTGCTTTGGAAACACCCACAGGTACAATGGAGTTCTTCAGTTTGAGAATTCTCTGCCTCTCTTAATGTGATAAAACAGTTGCTGTATTGTGCTCTTCTTCCTCTCGAAGGTGTCAGTGCCATCCCTCCTGTCCCTTTGCTCTTCAAAGATGCATTTTTTTTCAGGCAGAAAACATAAAGGTCCATATACTGCAGCGTCTATCGCTGGTCCACACTCACCACACTAGTTTTTATGCACCGAAAGCCAGAGGAACATCCCAGTTCTCTGAATAGCTGCACTTTTGATCCCTCTTCAAGGGCATCTCTTCTCCTCTTCAGCCAGCTCATCCCTCGAACCCTCCTGTGCCCCGTGCTGAAAGCCCAGCAGCCCTGCCTGACCCGCAGTGCCTGCAGCTTGCCTCCTCCAGCAGAAACAGCAGAGCTAAGCAGCAACCAAAGCGTTATTTATGTACCCCCGGGCCCTCCTCATATTGCTAATCTGTTTGCAGAGTTAGTAATTGATAAATTGAGGCCATCTCCTTTCTTCCCTCTCCACTCGCATTCTTCCTTTCCCGCAAGGGCTGCGTCACTGTTCCTGCATCACTCTTCACAGAAGTCGCTCTCCTCCTGCTGCTGGTCTCTGCATTCAGTTTTTCTGCATTTCTGAGGCAGAGTTTTGAGAGGAATTACCTATATCTGGAGAAACACCACCATGAATCAGACCCATTAGCTCCCTGATGATCTATTTTTCAGCTTCTCTTTAAGTGTGTTTGGTGGGAAGTGACATGGTGAGAGATCCAAAAAAGTCAATATGAAAACTTCCCCAGATAAAGCCCTGGTGCAGCAATTTGAATTGCGTGAATTATACACACACAGTACTACATACATACATTTGAAATGAGAATTATGTACACAGCAGGAAACAGGCATCCATCTGCCCCTCTGCTCCTTGCTGATGACAATTTTAAGCCTGCCAGGAGTGAAAGCAAGGCAGGAACTCATCCCTGGCCCTGTTACAAAAGTCTCAATATAAAAATTCGTGGTTTTGTCCTGGGTGGGCTCTAAGCACATGACAATCAGAAGGAACTGCTAGCAGCGGGTGGATGGTGGCTCTCAGGCTATGGAGAGTTACATTAAACGTTGCTTTGTTTTTGAGCTTCGAGAAAGCAAAAGAACAGCCCAACTTCTGCTTTTGCAGTGAAAAAGATAGGAAGCTCCTGCCAGCAGTGCCATGACTCTTCCTCCCTCTGCCTTTTAAGTCTCATGAGAAATAAATTGGTATAATTTGTTTGTGAATTAACATAATGTGGC
>Ga0181612_109014_pt1 | contig 10336 bp, 4 predicted proteins | sample HoacroProtozoa21_FD_119630 | JGI IMG/M metagenome (GOLD analysis project Ga0181612, IMG submission 119630) | Hoatzin crop microbial communities from Cojedes, Venezuel. Combined Assembly of Gp0051906, Gp0051904, Gp0051908 | reverse complement strand
CAACAAAGGAAATATTACTACTACTAATGGTAATAACAATGATAATATTGAATATGCAAAACAAACTATACACAATGCAGTTTTTCTCACCACCCGCTGACTGATCCACAGCCAGTCCTCGAGCAGCGATCGCAGAACATGAAAATCGTACATTTTTGAGAATTTCACAAAACTCCCCAAAAAACCAGAAAAGTTCAAACTCTCAGATGAGAGGGTTTAAACTCGCAGCAAGGGGAAAAGCAGATTCCTTCCCCCCAGCCAGTCCCATTCTCAACCTGCGCGTGCCGTCCATGGCATGGAATATTTCCGTTTCCCGGCGTGGCGAGCAGTCTGGCCATGCTCCCTCTCAGCCCCTGCTCGTCATCTGAATGTGGGAAACTGGGAAAAGTCCTTCATTTCACAACAACCTCTGAAAACATCAGTGTTATCAACATTCTTCTCGTGCTAATTCCAAAACGCGGCATCTATGGAGAGGAAAATTAACTCTACCCCAGCAAAAACCAGCGCAGGGTCTGTTAGCACTGCTGTGTTGAGACCGCTGTTGTTGGAAGCTATTCCAGCGCAATTTTGAAGGACTGTCATGTTCTGAGGTTCTCGAGCTTATTTAATGTTGTGTTCCTGAGCTGGCTTGGGTGCAGTGGCTCTGCTTGGTCCCTGCTCTCAGGGTTTGTAGATTTGTTCAGCTGCAGAAAGCCCCGGGGGACCCAACAGTCCCCGAAACTGCACCCGTGAGCTTGTCATGGCACAGCCAGGAATCCAGCTTTGGATTTCTGTTCCCTGCTTTGCCATGGGACTGTACTTAGTTCTTGAGAATTATCCCATAGATGTGAGTTATTTGCATTTGATGGTAAGAATAAAGTTTTTTTAGAAAACATATCATCAGCAACTTTATTTTCATCTTGCAAAAGTTCATCCAAATTACTGTGTTTAATGAGATTAGGAATCCTGAAACTTGGCACAGACAGTGAATCTTTGCATATCAAAAGGAGGTAAAGTTGAGCTGTAGCATTTTGCTAAGCAAATATGCACAGCCAAGTGGTCATATGGCAGCTTGCGATGAGACTTGGAGCCGTTTTTCAGAGTTTGAAGGTTATCCTCAAGTATGCCTCGATGCATCTGAACCCTCTCCCACGGGCCATGCAAACTGCCGGGGACTACACATCCCCTCTGTAAATTATTGTTTAGCGACTGCTGCGTGCGTATTTGACCCGTTCTCACCTTCTGAGCATTTGCTGCTTTAGGATTATGAAGCATTTATGTTCTCACAGGAGGGATTTGGAGCACCTGCTGCTGATGCTGAATCTGATGCAGAAATACCCTTAAGCAAAACAAAGCCCCCAGGAAGATAAAGTAGCAGTTCTTGGACTTCTTCAAATTGGTGTAATTTAGCATGTAGACCAGGAGCAGCACTTCTAAAGGAAAACAAATATGATAATTAAAGAGTAAGGAGCACATATTTTAGTTTTGAAAATACAACAAGGACAATAATTATGTAAATAATAAAATGAATTAAGAAATTACTCCTGATCCCAAGCTCCTCAGAAATTCGGGTATAAAACATGGTACTGCAGCAGGTGCAGTTTGACGTTAGCAGGTAACTCCAGATAAGCCTAGCAAAGCTCGCTTTCCACCTGTTGTGATTTACTTTGAGCAGTGTGTAGACATCTCGTCTGTGCCCATGCCTCCCTGGGACCCCCGATGCAATGCCCCAGGCATTGCAGACAGAGGGAGAAGCATCTGGAAACGCATCTGCATAACGAGGGCATTGCGTCTCCCTTCACTGAGTGGAAGGGAATGGGTGGTGGGGAAGCACCAGGGTGTCACGGCAGCCTTTTTATTGCTTAAGCTAAATAAGTTTGGGGAAAAATCCACAATTCCAGCTCTGTCTGTCCCGTTGGAAATGTCATGCTGGAGCTGTCCGCACTGAGAGGTGAGGGCATGATGGGGCTGGTGTCCCCCTGCCCACCCTGAGCCGAGCTGTGGGGCTGAGCTCTTGGAGCTCACCTTGTGTTCTCACCAAGGTGACAGTCCTGCCGAGGGGATGTCCCAGCTGTGCCCGGTCCCCGCTGAGGTGATGTCCCAGCACAGCAGGTCAGACTGGTGGGCAAAGCCAGCTGTGATGGGGCCATAGGAAATGCATAGCAACAGATCCCAAAGCTGTGTTCTTCTTCCATGTAGAGAGCAAACATTATTTCATCTTTATTCACATTCCTCCCCCCTTTTTTTTATTCTTCACACAGATAATATACAGAAGTATTTTAATAAAAATCTCATTGGGGAGATGTGAGGGTTTGGTGGCTGCATTCAGACCTTGGGGTGTTCTGCTCTTGTGGTGGCTGTTCCCAGGCTCCAGACCAGTAGGAAAGAGGGTGATACTGGAAGCTGTACTGGTTTGGCACAGGCTGAACGTGGGGTTCCTGCGCAGCCCCCAGGAGCTCTGTGCTGGTGCAGGGCAGGACAATAAGTCAGAGGAGCAAGAAACTATTTCTGTGTTCTTTATCTTCCTGATAACTAAACTGAAGGTATATCTGTATTTTCAGTGTTATTCTGAGACCCCTCTCCCTTATCCAGGATGTGAAAGACTATAGGAATGCTAATAGCTGTCATTTTTCTCTTATTTGTTAGAGTATGACGTGATTTCTACTGTGAAAAGTAAGAAAACTATGCTTCTCCAGTCAAGAAAATGACAGAAAGGGCACCTGAAATGAGTGAGCAGGATATATAAAGTGGTCGGTGTCACGGAGAAGGCAATAATGAGAAACAGGAGACATGAAATTCATATGAAGCCCAAGGGAAGATGAGGAGGAAGAATAGGTTCTTTCATCCTCTATAATGAGGTTGTGAAACTCACAGCCCCAGTAATTTTATTTGAAAGCCAAATTTTATAAATAATTTGAAATAAATAAATAAAAAGCAGACCAACGGCGGTTGCTCAGCCTCAGCATTTGAGGTCCCGATGGTGATCTCAGGACAGCAGTAGGAAAGCAAGAGGGTGAATATTTGGGAAGGGTTGATGGAAAGTAAACCTTTAGCTGGTTTTATACACAGATAGGAACAAAAGCGACGGCATTTGAGTTGATTCTAGCTTTTCATTTACTTTCTCAAGGGCCTAACTTGGGTGGAAATATGTCCCACAGTGTTGGAACAGCTTTCACCAAAGGCAAATAACTAACCTGTAAATAGAGCGTGGATAAAGTCCTTGGATGACAAGGTGTGGTTGGTGCCACTTGAATGGATACCAGAGACCTAGAGGAGCCCCCCCATCTCTGCAATGGTGGGACATGGCCTGGGAGGGAAGAAACGGGCAGGTATTGACGTGTGGTCTCTGCAGAACCTACGCAAGGAGCTTGCTTCGTGGTTTATACGTGGCCTAGGTATTCCTTTTGTCTTGGGACCTCCATCTCGGGAAGGCCCTGCTGACTTTACGTGGCAGTTACAACTGAAAAGAAGAAAGCTTATCACATTTTGGGAAAAACCTGCACGTCAGTGGAAGCTGTAATTGAGAGCAGCATTGACTATTATAACTCTTGTTTTCACTGGTGTTAATAGAGTAGTAATAATTTTTCTTCTTGATTTCTTTCATTAAGAAAACTTTAACTGTTGACAAAACAAGATCAGGATGTTGCACTGATACGCACATGGCCCAGCAGAAAATGCGAAACACGAACACTGAAGGCGTCCGAGGAGATCGACTGAGCTACCTGTGCAAAATCTCAGGGGTACAGAGTTACACAGGGATCTCGTCCATTTTACTTTGCTAGCAAGCCTGAGTCATTTCAATACATGTCCTGCATCTTGAATAAGAGGTGTCGCTGCTGATAACTCCAGTATTATTAGAGCTGCTCTTTCTCCTGCCCCAGGGCTGTGTGTTTTCATGCACGTGGTCTCTTCCTGCTGTCACCCCAAAGATGGTGGGCTGGTGGTCCCAGACCCACAGTCTGCCCCAAGGGCTTCCTACTGTGCTGACCATGGCTGCAGAAGGCTGAGGAGCACTTCGCTTTTGCTAAATATTTTGATTATGCAAGCTTGACCATTTATTTTCATACCGATGTCCCATTTTTGCCTTGATTTAATCCATAGCGCTTGGGTCCGGTGCAGTGATGGGCCAGAGGGAGCAGAAATCCCTGCCACAGGAATGTCATTGGAGGCAGGTTCCCTAGCTGGCATTTGGGCTAGGTGCTATGAAGAACAGCTTTCCACACAACAATCTGGAACCTGGTGAAGTGCACAAATAGAGGAATTACATCACATGCAAAATATGGCCCTTTATAAATGAGTGCAGTTCACTGCAGTACTTCACATACCGGAACACCAAACACTGTCCTTTTCAAGCAAGGTTGTTTCTATGGCAACTGGACACGACTGCTGGGACCTGGTGTGTCTCTGCTCCGTGCACCGACGGTGGGAATTCTGTTCCGTTCATTTTCCCATTCAAATATGCAGCGAGTTGCAGTTGGTGCAAGGGATGGTGATAATCTTGGAGCTCCAAAACTTTTCTCTAATATAGAATGATGGAACGGTTTGGGTTGGAAGGGACCTTACAGACCACCTTGTTCCAACCCCCTTGCCCCAGGCAGGGACCCCTTCCACTAGAGCAGGGTGCTCCAAGCCCCATCCATCCAGGGATGGGATGTCAGTGACCTCCTCTGGCCCCGCTCCCACAGGTCCAGCTCTGTCCTGTGCTGAGGGCTCCAGAGCTGGACGCAGGACTCCCGGGGGGTCTCAGCAGAGCAGGGCAGAGGGGCAGAATCCCCTCCCTCGCCCTGTGCCCACACTGCTGGGGATGCAGCCCAGGGCACGGTTGGCCTTCGGGGCTGCCAGCGCACACTGCTGGGTCGTGTTGAGCTTCTTGGCCCCCAGCAGCCCCAAGTCCTCCTCCTCAGGGCTGCTCTCAATCCATTCTCTGCCCAGCCTATGTTGATACCGGGCTTGCCCTGACCCAGCTGCAAATGTCAGTTAGAACTCATTTGCTTAAAGTATGTTTGTGGTAATTGTAAGCTGGTCCATTTTATGTTGCAGTTAGCAAAGAACAGGCTCATAATGGTTGCTTAGTTGGTGTGTGGCATTACAACGAATGGCAGTCGTGTAATTGCTAGTGATCAACAGCCAATATTCTTACTGCTGTGATTACTGTCCAGAGTTGCTTTTGTACAGTTTTGGTCCAATAGGGGTTGCTAAAACTGAACATACAATTATGACAGCATCGTCTATATTGGGTCGATACATGATAAGTATACAGTAAAAAGGCATTCGTTAAAATCATTCCTCCTAAGAAATGTTTTTTGATCTTTCTTGTTCTTAGAGAAAAAATTATAATGGAATATTTCTTCATTTTTAGAAGGAGGTTAAAACCTCTTCCCCTTTCCATTCATAAAAAGACTATTAAATATGTGGACTATTAAGTGACTCTGTTGTCACGCAACGAAAAGATAAAATTGTGTTTAATAGTGGAACACAAACTTCAGAAGTGTAGCCTAACTTTAAGATGTATAGACACATTAAAATGAATACAAGGGGGAGGAAGATGTAAATTGTACTTCACTCTTGAAAATAATAACATAAAAGAATTAAGAGCTGAGCTGTTGCTTTCTGGTATTTTTTTCTGTTGATAATAATTATGTACACTGACATATCAACACCCTTCCTGTATGGCAGAAAGCCCAGAACAGAATATTTTCCAGTGCAGTTATTTACTTTATTAAGCTTGAACAGAAACTACTATGCTGTTTGCTATGGCTTAACTTCCTTTTATCCAGGAGTCTCTCTTTATTTGCAATAGGTCTGTATTTGTGAAGTAGAGTTGCCACACCTTAACTTCATTACTTCAGAAACACTTGCTACAGTGGAAATGCAATTCAGAAAAGTCTTTACTATTACTTGTCAAATTGTGCAAGATTTTGACTTAATAAAAACTTTTGAAATTATTACAGTAGTTCTGAAATAGGTAGATAAATTTGTTGGATGACTTTATGAAGCTTTCTACTGTAGTGGCATAGATACAATTATATAAAAAGTTGCACTAATTAGTCAATGAACCCTACAAGCCACTGTAAATAAATTCTCCATTTGTTTCTTTTTCCTATGACCCCAAATCAGTTTAAAGCAACTTTTTTAGCAGAGTAGAGTGTGTCCCGTGAACTCTGAACGGTCTCTCCTTGAGACAAACTTGTCAGACAGCTGTGTAAATCTCCCTTGATTGTATTTTAGGAAAGAAAAGTTTCCATTCACTTTTACTATTGCAAAATCATATATGCAGAACAAGTGTAATCTATGAAGAAATTTAGATTACTACAGCTTTGTAGTACTACAGGTTTTGTTTTAATGTGAAGACACATCCCTACCACCACAACCAGGACTGGCTTTGGCTGGGGTAAGGGGGATCGTTCTTTCACTGGGTTGATCTACTCTGTTCGTGGATACACTAGTGAATACACTTGTGGATGACAACGAAGGGAAGGACTGACTCTTACTGGTAGGCATTGGGTCTCTACTAGAGGAATTGCTTTTTGAAGTTCTTTTTTGAATGCAGGGAAATCCTAAGGCTACTTGTGATGAAGCTGAAACATATTATGACTTTTTTTTTCTTTTATTAGGTTTGATGATGGCTTGTGGGGTTTTTTGGTTTAGAGAGGGGGTGATTTTCTGTGAGTTTGTTTTGTTTTCAAGAGGTGTATTTCAGTTCTAAAATGTTACAAGGTTTCCGTGCTATAAAGGATGGAAGTATCTTAGGAAAATCTGAAAACAGCTTTAAGTAAAACTGAAGCATTAAAATACATGTGTCTATATTTCTGAATCCTGGGGATTATTTGGATAAAAGGTTAGTGGAGTTCTGTAGGGAGTCCCTTACCCATATTAAAAGTAAATTCAGTATTTTCGTACTAAAATAAAAGGCTGTTAAAAATTACAGGGGCAACATCGTAGCTACAGTAAGCGGGGGGGGGCGACGGGACAGGGAGATGTAGGTGCAGCTAGTTGTGAACTGCTCCAGAGGCATTTGTGGAGTCACTGCTACTTTACGCTTCTAAGCTCTGTGCTGCTGAACTTGGAATGAATTGCTGCTGGACTGGCAAGATTACATGGGGTCGTTTGGAATTGTGAATTTCCTGCTTAGCATGTTAGTTTTCCTTTTCAGTGATCGGGCCAAGAGGAGAGGTCTCACAGGAAAAACTGCCCATCGATCGATCCAGTTTTCAAAAGTAACATGGATATGCTGGGTTCAGTTTCTTTGCTAAGCGAGAAGCACTTGCAGCAGTGGCAGGGTTTTTTTTTTTTTAGTTTCTTTGTTCTTTGGTCTGTTTGGTTTTCACACCTAAAGATGGACAATTTTTCACCTTTTCTTTTGTATATAGGTCACAATAGAGTAAGAATGACTCGATATAGGTTTGGGTGAATAAACAAATCTCTTGGGTTTTCTGAAGTATTTTCCTTTGTTCAGCACTTCAGCAAAACCTTTTCCTTCTGTAACTGTATTGAACCATATTGTGTACTTAGAAAGTATGTGCTTTACTTTTTTCCCATCTTTATTGTTTAAGTACAAAATTCTTTACACAGTTTTTGAGATGTTTTTTGTAGGGTTTGCAGGGAGGGAGGGTAAGGCAAAACCAGACATTTTTCAGATTGGAATGGAGGAAAGAATGCATTCTCTGTTCAGCAAAGAATTTATTATTGTATGTGCAAAAACATCTTTACTAGAATGACAGGATTTTTGATATTAAATTTGGGAGATTACCAATTCAGATATGTAGTGCTTGATATCAAGCACTCTGTAATCTGACTGCATAGGTATGTCACTTCAACAAGATACCTAAAATAAGACTTACTAAATGCACTTTCAGTAATTGGGCACAAACATTAAACAGTCTCACTTTGGAATTCTGATTTGCATGCATCTAGTGATCAGTTAGGTGGATAAATGCGTATCACTTCTGAAGTGAAGGCAGTACTTTTTATTAAATGGACTTCCAAGCTTTGCGTGAGTGCAACAGGAATCTTTGTCAGCATTTTCTGAATGACTGGAAGAGCTGGAGTTTTTTTCCAACTCTTAATATTGTGTTCAATTGCTGAAGTCGTTGTTCCCTATATTATCAGAGTTAACTGTTTCCACTGCTTACAAGCCTTCCCAGTTTTGGTGAACCAAGTCTGAGAGGTCCGCTTCCCAAGGCTTTTATTCTAGGACACAATATATACCACTCCTGTCTCAGATGAAACAACTCATTTCCATGATCAAAATTCTGTGTACTCTTTTACTCATATAAAGGTCTAGAAATTAATTTTTCTTTCTAGCAGGTACTATTAGGCTTCTGAGGAGAAACTCCCCTTGAAAAAGAGCCTGCCTAGAACTGTGGGTACCCCTGAAATATGCTGGAGTATTTATACCTTTTGTAACCCTTTTGTGTTTAGATTACCAGCCTCTCTACTCAGCAGCAGCTGAACTCTAATCACCAGCTGGCAGAACAGTATGCTTGGCTTCAGCACCGATTTAAAACCCCTAGCATTGTAACACACAGTTTTTGAAGAGGGTGCTGCTCAAATGGCAGTCAGTGAATACCTCAAGTGGCATTCTTCCTTTCTACCACTGACTAAGAGTAAGCTTTCTGTGAATTGCTTAAATTTTGATCCCTCATCAGCTAGCGCAGCACTAAACTGTTTTACCAGACTAGTGAACAATGCAGGCATAAAAGTATTAAGGGCTTTAATGGTCTACTGCTGTTGAATACAGAGTAAATGTGATCAGACACTAATTGTAGCCGTGTCGTTTCACATCCTGTAATCTGTGATTCTCTTTACCCTGTCCAATTTTTTTATCTTTTGTTTTCTGTTTTGGAAGATACTGAGATACTGAAAGCATGCAAATGCAGTTGTGTGCGTGAGTAAACTTTATTTTTACAGAAAATGTAAAGTTTGATCTGAAATGGTTAGTTATGGTTAGTGTGGGGATTTTTCTCAATAGATTCTACTAGAGAATTTAAGTATTAGATCACTACAGTATGATATTCATATTGGGAAAAAATACAGTATTCGGTGTCTTTTTAAGTAGTCAATTGCTTGATCTAGCTCAGAATTACAGCAAGTGGAAACGTAGAACTCTGTAGGTCAGTGCAGGAGGTTAATGTGAAGAAATATAACTAAACTTAGTGTTTTGTCCTGTTCTTTGCACATTTGTAACATAGAAATGTCCAAAATGTAACTGCCTTTTCTTTAGCACCTTTTGAACTTTCATAGGCAGTGGGGGTTGTGTAGCTCTGCACTGTCTGTTGCAGAAGATTGAGAAATGGTAAATGCAAGGTAAAAGTATTCCTCTCAAATGCTGGCTCTGCAGTCTTAGGTCAACTCGAGCTACTGGAAGAGGCTCAACTGAATTGTTCAACAGGCAACATTTTTATGGCTAGGAAAACATTTAATTCGGTTCAGCTTACAATTACCTTCTTAATATTTCACAAAGACAGTGACATTTGGCAGTTGCAGCAATCTAGCCTATCTCAGTGTTACTGCAACTTGAGAAAACATCCCATCCTAGCCCAGTCTTCTACCACAGCAACCACTGAGCACTGGTAGAAGCCAAGAAGCTGCAAGAGATTCATCTCTCTGTCAATAGCATCATCTCTCTCGGATGTCCCAACTTGCCGGGTCCTGGTCTGACTCGCCAGGCACATACCATTCAGAAAGAGTTTGTGAGTTGTCTTCACTGCTTGTCCGTTGCTGCCAGTTCCTGCAGCTGTTGTTAGGAAACCTTCTGAAAGCCACTTGGACCACTCTGTCTGTTTCAAGTTATCTGTGTTTTGCCCAAGGTTTTCAAATCGCACCAGGGCAGCAAGAAAGTAATTTTTATTTTTCAACATTGTGTATGTAGCGTCCTCATTCTCATCCATGTTACTGAGGGATAAAAGTTCCTCATTAACAGAAATGAAAGTGTTGAATCTCTGCAGCGTGGTATTGTAATGGGATGCAGTTAGAAAGCAGAGAATTGCTTCTAAACCTTCTTTCGTTATCCAAAGCCTGCAACAGGAGAATGACAGTCTTGCTGGTCAATCATACAAATTACATTCCTGTTATTTACCCTTTTCAAATATTTGCTGTTAGTAGCCCAGCATAGTGTTGTAGTGGTTTTCACTTGCCAGGGAGCCACAAGCCTGTCAGAGGTACTCAGCTTTCAAATGAGTCTCCTTCTCTGAAGATATTCAAGACCCGCCTGGACAAGGTCCTGTGCAGCCTGCTGTAGGTGACCCTGCATCGGCAGGAGGGTTGGACGAGATGACCCACAGAGGTCCTTCCAACCCCTACTATTATGTGATTCTGTGATTCTGTGAAAAGAGCATGTTGTTTTCAGGATTGGTGT
>Ga0181612_183262_pt1 | contig 10337 bp, 7 predicted proteins | sample HoacroProtozoa21_FD_119630 | JGI IMG/M metagenome (GOLD analysis project Ga0181612, IMG submission 119630) | Hoatzin crop microbial communities from Cojedes, Venezuel. Combined Assembly of Gp0051906, Gp0051904, Gp0051908 | reverse complement strand
TACACCGGTGCCAAGGTTATTTTACTTCTGGTACTAAATGAAACTGCCTTGACTACATTTGGGACAGGGCAACCAGAATGTGTTAGAATATTCTGCAAAGGCACAGGTTAATTATACACAGCGCAGTGACGTGGAAATATGAACTGGAACCCTAATGGTAAATGTACTTATTAGTAGGATTTATTGCTGACGTACTGGCAGTGTAACTAAGAACTCGGTGAAACAAAAATTGATGTGATTAATGTTAGAAGTCAGTAATTTTATCTTAATTACAAATAACAATTTCTTCCCAGTGCACCAGGATGCTATATGGGTTTGTTGGGTTTTTTCCTGCACACGTTGGCTGCCGCTGCTCTGTTAGCCAGATAGTGAGGTGTCTTGGCTGTTGGCTTGGTTCAGCTCGAGTTGGTAGAACTGAATATTGCTGCAGTTCAAACTTTTTCTAATGAAGCCTTTAAAACAAAATTTGTTGCCCATTTTTGGGAAACATCTTTTATTCAAAGTGATCATCGCATTTAAACGAGTGACAGTTTCACACCTGGTAACTTTCCTAGTAGTAATTCCTTATCACTGGGAACCTAAATATGACAGTTCCTGAGTCTTAGATGTCCGGTTTCTTGTCCCTGGGTAGGGGAATTAGACTGAGTGACTTCAGCTGGGGAAACATCTGCTGTAGTTAGGAGCTGATTGCTGGCTTTTGGCTAAGCTCATTCTCTAAATCATTCTGCAGTTAAAAGAATCCATTCTGGTTATTTAGAATTGAAATTATTACATGGGTACCAAGTCATAAAGCAGGGTTTTTGGTTTTTTTAAAAGGTGAGAGAACTTTCTAGCAATTTCATATATGTTTCATTATTATTGAAGCTGTTTATATTTGGGAGATTTCTTGGTAGAAGGCATCTTTCAGCCCAGCAGAACTTTTGGAGTCAATGTTTCTTGGATCACAGCAGGAATCCCCGAGTTTGGTACCACGAGGGAGGTGCTATTGAACATGGGCTGCATACCCATTGCTTACAAACCTGTTTGCTTCTTGCCTTCTGCCGGGTGGGGAAGCAGAGGAGTTCTCTGCTAAATCTTTGGCGCTTGCTCCAAAACAGAAAGTAGATGCTGTGTGTTTCAATTAAAAGAAGCCCTGTAGCAAGAAGTGTTAGTCACAGGCAGAGGCCAAGCGTATCATTATTCTGTGGGAGCAGCAGGCAGGATAATGAACGGCGAAGGACAGTGGGCAATGGGAAGTGAAGCACGCCGTGTCAGCGCACTGTCAGTGGAGCCCGGGCATGTTTTGCATTAGAAAGTGCTGTGAAATTGCAGAGATGTGGCTGCGCTTTGGAGAAAGAGTAGAAGGTTGCCTAATGGCAGGTAGTAATTTCAAGACTGATTTGATGCTTTTGCCATAATAATCAAAAGACTTAAGAAGACGGCTTTGGTGTTTAATTCTTTCCTTGCTTTGAGACAAACAGAAGCCGTTTCTGGGCTTCCAGTGATTTTTACTTTGAAACAAACCAAAAGAGACTTAGGCTGGTGTACTTTGCTTTCCTGCGAAGTACATCCCTTATGTAAACAGCTTAGGTGAGAAGCATGTTATATTGGAGTTGGGACTTCGGAAATTACACTGGAGAAGTGGCAAATCTCGCAAACAATATTATGCACATGATGAGCCTCGTAAGCACCGCGCTCGGGGTTCTGGCTCTGCGTTGCGGGTGTGAAGGCTCTCTCCGAAACCGGGACTGCGGGGCCGGCGTACCGCTGGCGGGAGAGGAAGGGGCAGCAGCGCGGAGGGTGAGTGTTGCACGGAGAATGGAAGCGGTGAGGGTGGAGGAAAGGAGAAAGAGAAAGGTGGTCAACAAGTTGAAGGGGGAGAGTAGCAAAGTGCTTGTTTTGCAAGCTAAGAGGATGTGGTGTTATCTACAAATCTGGGAAAATACGGAAAGTGAAGGAAAAAATAGTAGTATTACGCATTTTATCAGGTTACAAAATGTAGCGGAAAAAATACCTATTTTAAAACTGCGGGGTTTTTTGAATATTCTTGTACAGATTCGTGGAGCATGTAGCATGTTGATATGCTCGCCACTTGACTGGAGTAGCATACTCTTCAAAACAATAACCGCATATTTCTCTCGAGTTTCTAACTGTTGTAAAAAAATGTGCTTGAGCATTATTACGGCTTAAAACAGGAAACAAAACAACTGCGAGACATAATTTCTGCTTTGTTTAGGGGAAGCAGAAAGGGAAATAACGTTAGCCGCATTTCCCTGTGGATATTGCCCTCCAGTACAGAAGGAGATGGTGCACAGCAGGCACTCGTGGAAGTGGTATTTGGTAGTGCCACCTATTGCTCGAAAAGCAGAACTAACATTATTTGTGATGCTTATGTCTAAACTGAGCAGAGAAACGAATGGTACCTGTTCAGCTTTTAATTATTTCAAAGTTATTTTAGCTACGTGGATAGAAGTTTGACCTTGTATTTGTGGCGGTGAAATGGACTATGGATTTGTCGTACAGTAGCAGTGGAAATGGTGGGGTAAGTTTCTGTTCCAGAAAGCTTGCTACTATTGGCACATGGTTGAATGCCACTGGCTGAATTTTGGCTAAACCTGTTAAGCCTGATTATCTACCCCCCCTCTTGATTGATGACATTAAAGTTCATGTAATGCACTAAAAGATTGATCCTAATGATCCCTAGACTGCTTTAGATTTAGCAAAACACTGAAAGTTTTTTCTTTTCTACTGCTCGAGTTTCAGTTTTATGTTAAATCAGAGGAGAATAAAATGTTTTTTAATATGCATCCAAAAATTCTCTGACAAGTAACTGCCTAATGATGAAAATTCTTTCAAATTTCAAAGACTAAACGATCTGGATGCATCTTAATGCTTGGTATCCTTTATTGGCTCTTTCAGCTAGCAAGCATGAAAGCTGTGCTCCACCTGCCCTTTGAAGGATGATATTTGTTTTATTATAGAAGTCTAAATAATGCTAATGGTAAGAATAATGAAAGATTCATAGGGGCAGCCCAAGATCAATTTTAAGTTTTAATTGTGGTTCTTCGCGTTACTGATCCTTCTTACTTGCCTCAGTCGTGTTGTTCATCTCTACAAGAAAAACACCCTACCCTAAAAAAAAACCCCACACATTTTTGGCTTGTAATCTTGAAGGAAAACGTCTCCTCTGTGTTGTTTTTCTCACAAAGGATCTAATGGCAAGGTAAGAGCAGGAAAAGATGGAGCAGCTTGGGAGTAATTTGTTCTTTCTCAGGTCCGGGCAGGTGTCTCGGGAGTTTGTTCCTGCTTCCCATAACTCATATTGTTTGGCTGCAGCTCTCCTCCTGCCTCAAAGACAGACAAGTCCCCCGTTACCCTGCTGAGCTTCTGAAGAACTAGATTGCTGCCAAGCTGAAGGGAATCGAAGGAAGCAGCTCTTGAGGCTATAAGCATCTGTAGATTTAGAGAAGGTTCAGGAGAAATAAAGGATGACCTACCCATCTCCTGACCAGAGAAATGACATGGAGACATCCAACTTCAAGTGAAGTTCAGGGCTGAAATCTAATTTAGCCAAATGGAAAGTCTTTCTTATTTATTTTATTTTTTTTTTTTCCCTTCAAATGATATCTAACTTCCTTTTCTCCTAGTTGCATCTTGGACCCAAATTAGAGGTCACTTGTGTTCTTTGTCCCTTTCTCCACTGATCCAGGGTATGCTTTCTCTTCCAAAACCCAGTTTAACATCTTCCTTTGTTTGTGTTTAGTCCTTCTGTCTTTCTCATTACAAATGCTGCAACAGCCAAAAGCAACATAAAGCCTTTAGCAACTCCACTTGCAATGCGGAGAAGGGAAGGATGTAGCTGCCTGATGGTTTACTTCAGGGATGGGTTTTGTACGCTCTCTGTTCTTGAATCTGCATGCTGAATCTCTTCTGCAGTCTCTGTTCTGATACATTTAATCTTCTGTCTTTGTATTTTGTGGGTATCTTTCTTTAAAGATGCAGTATTTTAAAAGAAATGTTAATGAGAATAATTTAGGCAAGCGTTGTTTGCGTTGCGGTTGGTGGTTTGTTGGCATTGCCTTCTCCAAGCTCTATATCTGCGGCCAAACACCATTGTGCCATGGAAGAAAGTGGGAACTAAAGGAGGAAAAAAACCACTCCCCATGTAGTCTAAGGTGTGACTTTACTGGAAGAAATTATACCTTTGTTGTGACCTTGTATCATCTAAAATTGAACATAATAGCATATGTTAAAGCTACCCTTTACAAAGTTGTTTTTTTTTCCCCAAAGTGGATGCTTCACATTTCTTTTTAGTTGTGATTTGACTTATTCTTTTAATTAAAAAGCAACTAAAATTGGAGAGCACTGCAACCTATTCACTGATTTTTGTGAATGATGTACATGACTTAACGCCAAATAGTAATCTATTTCCCCTTTCAATTCAGTGCTGATATTGTTATCTTGTAATACTATACTAACATATGATTGTATCTGCCATTAATGTGTTTAACAGTAGATGACAAATTTTATTAAGATAAGAAGGGCCTCATGCTTTTCCAGTTGCCCTGGTGTAAATCAGAAGTTACTGCCTTGAATTGAGAAGATTTATTCTTGCGTAAGAACTTACTGGTGTAAATTAGGAAAGTCAAGCCTGACATGTGGTGATGTACCAAATTATATTACAGGATATTTAAATTCTGTCTCCCACTGTGAGCAGCAGGATACTGTTTTATCCTTCCCGTTGAATGCAGAATCACTTTTCCATTTCTAAATTGAGCCTGAACAGAGTGCTCTCGGTCTTGGCTGCTCCTCTGTTACTCCACATACAGAATATATTAAGACACCTGTTCATCCTTGTAAGGCAAACAACAAACAAACCAAAATACTTCCCTGTAAACAAATTGTTCTGCGATTAGTGGAACTAATGAAGCTTCAGTGCCTGCAGATTTCTGTCCTTCATCCCTGATCCCCTCAGTAGCCCTCCCACCAGAAGGATTACCGGTTTCTCTCTGCTCGTATTCCCCCCGAGCTTCCCCTTGTCCTTTTCCCCCTGCAGTGATGCCAGTTTCTGCTTTCTCCCATCCTTTACCTGTCCCTGCGATACCTCCCACGGGTTCCTCCGGCCCTGTGACCACCAGCAGCACTTCTGCCTGGCCCTGGGTGGCAGCTGGCCAGCCAGCAGAGAGCGGCCTCGGATTTCTCATCTCGGAGGTGATGTTAAGTCAGGTCTCTTGTTTTACTATCTGACAGATTTTCTGAGAGCTCGGAGGAATTTAATATCTTCAAGACAACTGCCCTCTGTTGAACTTCGTAGAAAGGGACCAGCAGATATTAAAAGTGTGTCTTTATTCCCTCCTCCTTGTTGCAGTGATTGGTCTTTGTTAGACGAATTTTGGTTTGTTCTGCTAAACTGCCGCTCTTTCTCCTCTCTTGCTCTCTCCTGTTTCGCAAATCAAGTGCAATGGTTACCACCCTTGTAATGGTATTATTAACTGGGTAGAAAGCAAGCACAGGACAGGAAAGGAGTGCTTAGCCCCTTAGTATTTTTAAGGGCGTGTATGCAACTCCAATTCAGAAACTTCTAGATCTTGCACTGTGATCTTGCATGGTATGAAATGATTGCCTTGGTATGAAATGCCAAGGTATGAAATGCATGGTATGAAATGATTGCCTTTAAGCATACCAAAAAAGAAAAGAGGAAGATGAATATTGAAAATCTTTAGCTTCAAAAAATAAAAAAATGAAATGATACTGAAATATAAGTAGTGATGCAGTGTATGAGGCTGGAAGGAACTTCTGGCATTCTTCCTACTTGCCGAGTCCCTCTGGAGCTGCAGTCCAGCTCCCGGAGCCGAGCAGGGTCGGCAGGAGCAGGTTGCTCGGGTCTGTGGCCGGCTGGGTTTGGGTATCTCCGCAGACAGACACCGCAGTCGTGTTGGACCGCCTGCGCTGGAAAGCAGCGCCCACCCGGAATGTCCCGCGTCTCCGCTGGTGCCCACGGCTTCTCGTCCCGTCAGCGGGCTCTGCTGGGTCACGCCGTCCCTTCAGCCCGCTGTGGGTGGGAGCTCCCCGGAGCCTGCTCCTCTCCAGGCCCAGCAGCCCCAGCTCGCTCAGCCTCTCCTCGTGCCTTGTATGGAGGACACAAGGAGTCCACGTCACAGAATAAAGATTCTTACTTGAGAAAGAACAGTTCTGAGTAATAGCCTACATGTGAGCATTTGCTTTTCTGGTAAAAGCAGGAAAAGGTGTAAAAATCTGAGAGCTGAGCATCACTATGTGCGAATGAAAGTTGGGTGACAGTCTGTCATCAAGATGGTTCCTTGAGGATTCTTTGCAAATAGCATGACAATGTAGAAAATATTTAAAAAACTTAAACCCAGCAGACATTCAGGCAGAATTTGTTAGCCATAGCTACAGAAGGTACCGTGCTGGTATTTTTTTTGTCATGTTACGAACGGTTAGCCGTTACTTTCATAAAGATTTGCACTTTGTACTTTTTTTTTTTAAAAACATCAGCAATATTTGGTTTTGATTACTGAACACCTAGGTGCAACTCGTGGTATTTTTATAAACCAAGTATTTTTCAAACGTTCATTTGAAATTCTGTACTCTGAAACTTACATACTAATTACATTTTCCAGAGGTGTACTGCCTAAAATTTGACCTGCCCTTGTATGTATGGATACTAAAGGTTACAATTTTCGTTGTAAAGGGGGAATCTGTTCAAACTTCTTGCCTATTATTGTTTTAAGGTAGCAAAGCTAGGAGCAGTCAGTGATCTTTAAGCTCTGCTTTCATCAGTGGCTGTGTACAGATTCAGTGTCGTAGCTTTTAATACTTGAAAACCCTATCTACGTGTATTTCTGCTCGCTTAGTTGCTACCCAGTATTCGGTGTCTGGATGCCAGTCCTCTCCATTGAGGCCTTGAAGCTTGTTTGTTGCACTGAGTTTTGTAAAAAGGAAAACATGCACAGTATTTTGTATCTATATATTTAATGAAAATGCAAGTTTTAAAACTGTCCCGTTTGCTCAGTGCAGAGCACTGGCAACAGAAATAGCTGGGAGCAGAACTCCGCTGTGTTTGGCAAGATGGTTTTTTGCTTAGCCTCACAGTGCCCGGTCTCCCGGTGAGTAGAAAGTTGTTTTCTCTATACGTTACCTTCCCAAAGGTGTATTAAAAAAATAACCAACCAAACAAAACCAAAACCTCAGTAAATACACTTGGAAAAAAAAACAACCCTGAGATTTTTAGATTGCTCAATATATTTATGTGGCAACTATTATAGAAATTTTTTGCAATTGAATAAACCAGTCAGTGAGTCCTGCTGGCAAAGTCTACACGTGGCTGTTGAGGGGCTAATGAACAGATGAAATGATTTCCCTTAATGAGGAATTGCTGATAAGTCACAAGCGTTTACAGATACACATGGTTTATTGCTGTGTTGTATCAAGGTCCTGGCTCAAGCCCTGAGGTAAGGAGTTGACAGGTATTGTAAGAGGCAAGGACTGGAAATAATACACAGAACCTACCTAAAAAGAGCAAATCTGTCTTTACGCTGCAGTTTGTAAAAGTGCGTTGGCTTCAGTCTCATGGTAAATATAACCCTTACCTAAAAGGCAGCTGGAAACTCGCTTCTTACTTCTCTGAGTATTTGGTATTGCTTACTCTGAAATTATATATTTGACCTTGCTTCCAAAATATGCCAGATTTTTTTATCATTGCTTTGTTGTTGCTTGGGTTTTTTAATGGACTGTGAAGGCTCTTGCCTTTTCCACTTACATAGCTGAGAGATTATAGGACCTGAAAAATTTTTAAAATATTTTATGATTTAGAAATACTGTATTTTTATTTATGTATTTATGTACATCACTCTGTAAAGGTAATTAGGTAAAAAAAAAAGTACGGCCCAGTAAAAAGATGTATGAATTTCTCTAAACTGCTTAATGAGGCCTAATATAAATCTGAATTTCAAATCACATTAGGGTTGTCATATGCCCTAATTTCAAATGACAGTTCTGGCTTGCCACTCAGTTGGCCTTTTATTTTGTGTCAAAAATTAACCAAGCATGTGGTTCTATGTCAGTGTTTTATTAGAGCAGTGCTATACTTGGAGATGGGAAAATTTCATTACAGTAGTTTTGTTAGAACACAGCTCACGTTGGGGCGGGGGGAGGGAATAAGGGCAGTTTCAGGCCAGATTTAGCTATTTTAAATATAGACAAATATAGAGGACTAAAAAATCCCTTGTAGTTTTCCGCACTTGCTAACAATCCAGTGCAACGCGCAGTGCAGTTGATGCTCATTAGCAGCAGCGTGGCAGCACCAAGGTGCTAATGGTGACCAGTGCTGCGTGCGGCAGAGGACGCGTCTGCAGGTGAGGCAGTTCTGGAGAACGCCGGGGCTTTGTGCCACTTGGTGACACAGAGTGTCTGCTGCCCGTAACTGAAGGGAGAGGGTCTGCTAAAATCATGAAGGGACAAAAGGCAGCTGTGAACTGCGTGGGGTTTGTTTGACTCTGGTGTTTGCTGAAGGGGATTAGCATCTCATAATGCCTATTTTTTTGTTCTGTGGCTTGATCCTGTCTCTCTAAGTCATATTCCAACCCCTACCATTCTGTGATTCTGTGATACCATCGTGTGGGTCTAAATAAATCAGGTAATACCTAGAGTTTGATGCACTGATTTGGTGTTTTGGGATTGGATCAGTCGTCTGGGGAAGGGTGAAAATACAACTTGTGGTCTTCATTTGCCAGTGCAAAAGGTATTACCAAGATGAGCTGGTAGGTATCAAGCCAAATCATTCTTTTCTGTCTCTGTCTAGAGGTAGAGAGATGCTAGAAGGAGCAGGTAACAGAATGTAGGCCATACTGGTTGAGACCGGTGGCCGTCCATGAATACCTGGGGACAGCAGAAGAGGCCATCGTAACTGAAACGCCGCTTACTCTTCCCCAGGCTTTCGGCCCTTTTGGTCCTGGGACTTGCTGAGCGGGATGTGGGCTTGGCTGCTTGGGAAGCCTCCGGGGGTTCTCTTCTGTGGATTTAAATCCTGGTAAACCTGTGCCCTCCCCAGCACCCTCTGGCAGATACGTGTTCGCTGTGTAAGGAACCACCTTTTTTAAGGAGAGGGGAAGAAAGAGGGAAAAAAAAAATCAGTTTTGAACCAGACTGCTGCTGGTTCTGTTTGACGTCCCCTGGCTCTTGCATGGAAGGAGTCAGGAAGGTTGGGGTAACACCTTGCAGCCTGCTCTGTGGTGTCCTTTCCTCCGAGCTGTGTGGGTTTGGCCAGGGGGGACACGCCGAGTGCGTCACTGGTGGGACGGGACGAGGAGGGGCTGCCCTTGGCTCTGGGAGGGAAGTGTCCCCCCAGCTGCCCGGGCAGCAGGACGGGAGGCGGTCGCTGCTCCTTCTCTTCAGATCTGAGCGAAGCACACTGGCATTTTGGCCATAGAATGTAAAGAGCTGTGGATCATGATGATGATGATGTGGTCTGGACAGCTTGTAGAATGCAGACCTGTGCAAGCTCAGGTGGACAACAGAGGCATTCTTATTCAGGCCTTCAAATGCATGTGCCTTCAGCTACTCAGTTTAGCTGCTCTTCATACATGGGGAGGAGGGTGTGTGTGCGTGCCCCTCTGAAAAAAAAAAAGTATTTATGCACACACACACTTATGTCTGTGAATGAGAGAGAGACTCTCCTGGAGTTACTTTATTCATCCCTTTTAAAGAGACAATATGCTGGTTATCTCAGTACGTATGTAACTCTTATCCAAAGACAGTGTTTGGAATTGCAATTACTATTGATTTTTTATCAAATACCGTTGGAATAGTTCTTCATTTATTGGAATGCCAAGTTTCGCTGATACCCAGACCAAATCACGCTTGTACTTCTAGTAGTGCCTGGTGGTGGCGTGATGAATGGTTGCCGTTCTCTTCGTCTCGCCAGCAGCGTGTTTCTCAACGCCTGAAGCTGCTGCAGATGCCTCTGCGTTGGTGGCTGGCGCAGTGGAAAGGAGGGAAGGCCCGGACTTTGTTTGCAGGGTGTGTTGGAATGCCAGGCTGCAGATGCGGTTCAGGTGGTGACCCGCCGTAACCACGTACCAGCTGCTCCTAGCAGCACTGAATGGCTGGTGGGGACAGGTCTCCTCCCCTGGCTTTCTGGTAGCCCTGGTTCCTCTCCTCCTCAGCTGAGCTGGGTTTGGCCTGATGGGGTTTCTCCTCCCCTGGCTTTCTGGTAGCCCTGGTTCCTCTCCTCCTCAGCTGAGCTGAGTCTGGCCTGATGGGTTTCTCCTCCCCTGGCCTTCTGGTGGCCCTGGTTCCTCTCCTCCTCAGCTGAGCTGGGTTTGGCCTGATGGGTTTCT
>Ga0181612_171553_pt1 | contig 10337 bp, 8 predicted proteins | sample HoacroProtozoa21_FD_119630 | JGI IMG/M metagenome (GOLD analysis project Ga0181612, IMG submission 119630) | Hoatzin crop microbial communities from Cojedes, Venezuel. Combined Assembly of Gp0051906, Gp0051904, Gp0051908 | reverse complement strand
CACAGGACAAAAACAAAACAAGCTAAAATGTGAACATGCCCTAATAGACAAATATTTAAAATACAGATTTTTTTAAAGGTGAACAAAAATATGTTTCTATTCTAGGACAAAATATATTTGTTCTAAGGCTAGCACAAGGGTAAAGAAAACTTCAAACAGAACTAAGGGAACAATATCCTTCATGAAGACTGTTTCATGTCACTTTTCCTTGTATGACCTTTACTTCTAACATATTGATTTTTTCCTAACCCAGCCTTGCTTTGCAGAAAAAAGGGGTATTGAGTCTTTGAGCTGCTTACATATCACTATTGTACATGCATTCTTAAAGGTGAAGGATCCCCTTTCAGAAGATGACTATCTGACTGACAATATGATTAGAATTGTCTGAGGACTTTTCATTTCAAATGTAGTGAGCCACATATATCAGTTTGGAGCAAGGAGAGGGGATGTGAAATAGCTCAAATGGTGCTAAGTTGATGAAATATTTGCTCAAGAGATGTGCTTAGTTATGGCAAGGAAGGCGAGATTGTGGGGGAAACCAGAAATGTGTCTCTTGGACCCCAGCAAGAAACTGCTTTTTGATTGTCAAGCTGCAGACCTCCATAGATGCCTGTTAAAAGGTTTCTCCCTGTTGCTTCTGCAACATCCCCAACAGGCCCACATCCTCAGCACAGGCGACCTACATCAGATCCACCCAAAGAGTTCACTTACATCCTCAAAGAACTTTGCATGTTAAGAAATCATAAAAGTAGAGCTACTATCAATTTAAAGTGGAGTAAAGTGGCTCTGGATTAAAAATATTCTACCAAAATAGCACTTATTCTACAAAATGAACACATCTCTATTCTCTCTTAAACCATGATCCGCTTCACTTGTATTTCTGTGAATCAGAAGCAACACTAATTCATTCACTGAGCGAGCCCTTGTGAAGCAGCACAAAGAGAAGGAAGATCACGCCTCTTGTCAGTCTTTACTTGTCATGAGAGAAATGTCATTTTTGCCTGCACGAAAACACAGCAAATTCTAACAGCAAAACAGAGGAACCTTCATTCATGCAGGCCTGCGCTGAAAATGCGCACGCACAAACCCGCTAAAGTTTAGGAACGGAGCCATCGCTCAGAGATGTCAATGGAAATCTTTCCATTGGTTTCAGCAGAAGCCAAGTCTCTCTCTAATTTTCTTCGCTCACAATACCAAGTAACAGCGCTCAAAAAGTGCGCACACAAGGGGCTGCGCTTAGCAACCTACACATGCAAGTGCAAGCCAAGTCACAGCACCTTTGGAAGCAGGGCTTTTCAGATGCAAATAAACTCGCACTGGACTGGTTTTACCAGCTGTGGGGTTCAATGCACTCAACCCCCCACCCAGAAGTGAGAATGGCACAGAAAGCTGTAAACCAACTGGTGCTCAGCTGCAAGTGTGTTGTGCTTGCGCAGACTGTTGAATAAACAAAAGAATTTATTCACAGCATGATGGACATGAATTTATGCATGTAACCTCTGGCTCATGGAGATGAATCTAGATCCTTTCGCTCTTGTTTCGTACATCACTATTCAAATGTTAGAAACCTGAATGTGTACAGGTAACACGGCAAGTTAGATGGAAAAATAAAAATCAATACATAAGGAGAAAAAATTCAAAACAATGAAAATACTTCATTTCAGTTGAAGTCTTCTGTGTTTCAGTTAATGTTTCATTTTGGATAAATAAAGTGGGAATGAAAGAAAACTTTTTAAATTTAAATAAAGTGTGATGAAAAGCAGGAAAATGAGAGAGAAAATGTTTCCACCATGGATGCAGCTGAACTGACGTTTGTGAATGAAAATTTTTAATTACCTGTAAACATATAACATTTTATTTTGGCACAGCAGAGAGCTTTCTCAATGGAAGACAGAAGTTCTTTTACAGAAAAAACTCAAAATTAATCTTTTTTAAAGGTGCTCATAGAAGTAAAAGGAAAATTGATACCTGAACAGCACCTACTGACGGCACTCAAATACCCAACTCAATCAGTGTTAATCCTGGTGAAGGGGAGGGGATTTAGTCCTCTGCTACCGAGTTGTGGCACAAGCAGGCCCTGCTTGCTTACGACACAACCAGGGGAAGATAACAGGGCACACAATGAATCTTACGCTTATTGCTTTGTACAACACTAAGCACATTCTAAATCACACAGAAAAGGATGTGCTGCCTGCAGCTATTTTAATGTAAGGGCCAGAAATACTGAAGCTGCACTGAGTTTCCCCTATCACATTATACTTGGAAACTCCAGCAGAGTTGTCAGACTTTCTGCTGCTCTTATCCTTCTGATTCTTTCCCACCACAATATGGGCATGCTGTAGCGTCTCTCATCTGAAAATGAAAACATACACACTCTAGCCCACTCCTGTCTCTCCAGTCCCTGCTTCCTCTCATTTTCATTGTACAAGCTGTTTATAGCTGCTGTCAGTTCTCCTTCCATTTTGTCCTAAACTGTTCCTAATCTAATTTCTGCCCGTTACACTCAATTGACACAGTCCTCACCGGAGTCTCTGGTGACCTCTTCTTAGTCAAAGCTCCAACCATACCCTTCTCATTATGCCAAATTCCTTTTGACACAGTTTTCCATGATGTTCTTCATTAAAGTTTGCTATTCTTTGACTGTCATGACACTGACCTTTCATGCTCTCCTCTCACCTTCTAGCTGATCCTGACACCGCTCAACTTTCTCTGAAGGCTTTGCCTTCTCAGTTGGACCCATTTTTCTCTTCCTACCCTCATCTCTGGGCCAGTTCAGCTGAGAAATTCAATTACCATCTTTACACTGACGACTCATAGTTCTCCATTTAGTCCAGATGTGCCTCTTGTCCAAGTTAAATCTCCTCTAAGAACCTCCGCACAGACATTTAGAAGCCAGCTCAAGATCAGTGTAACAAACAGAGCAACAAGTGTCCCCTCAGCTCCCCCAACACTACCTCTTTTTTAGTCACCACGGAGATCACCGCTATCCTGCCTATTCCTCAGACCTATAACCCCGCCTTTACCTTTGAAGACGACCTTGTCCTAAGTACTTAAAAAAAAATACAGCCTTGTCTATTCTGGCTAAAACTGTTGTCACCTTGTGTTGTGATTAACAAAACATCTTTCCCCTCAGCTTTGACAAATGCAACCTTGCCCAGCTCATATGCTCAGAGAATATTTCCATAAAGATCACTTTTCCTAGCCCATTGTTTTGACCGTGTCACTTCCCTCTTTACATCCCTCTGCTGCCCTCCCCCACCAAACCGCATCAAGCAGAAGCTACTTGTTTTCACTTTCAAGGCCCTTCAGAGATTATACCTGTGCTACCAATCATCTCTTTTTCTTTGTCAGGATGCTGAACCTCATCTCCAAGGAGCCAATAATGCCAGCTGCCATCACACACTTGTTATATTTTTCAAACAAGCACCTTTCCACTGTCACATATTCTGCCCTTCACTCTTGGGAGAAAACATCTACAGAGACACCTCATTACACGTCTTCAAATTGCTCTTAAATTTTTCTTTTTTTTTCTGAGGTCTGCAAAAGCCCTGAGAATTGTCCGGCCGCTGCTAGGATAAGACCACTGCCAAACACGCTAACTGGCGTTAAGCTATTCTTCCTAAATCCTTTTTGTATGCAGGTATCACCTCCCCTATGAACACGTAAGTTGTGAGCTCTTTGGGGTATGGACTGTCTTTTTGATTTGTGTTTGCACAGTGTGTAGCACAACAGAGTCTTGACCCTTACCATATTCTATGGAAGTAAAAAAAAGCAACAAATGGGATGTTAGAGAAAGGGTTAATCAGTTTACATCAATTAGTTGGTAACCAGATACCTTTCTGGGATAAATTACAAGCTAATTAGACTGTCTTAATGATGTCATGTTTCTATCTTGCACTTTACTTGTTAAGACCATTGTAGTGCCCTGCTGAGAAAAGCATGTGGGTGGAGTTTCTGTAAAACTGATATTCACCCCCCCAATTTTGAAATTTTCATCACATTTTGCCTTTTTACTTACACATCTTCCAAAACATTACACAAAGAATTTTCAAATTTAGGTGATTAGAAAACAAAAATAATATTCTTCCAAATTAGTTTTCTACTAAGTCTATTCTGAGTTTGTCTTTCAGGCTTATGGACTCTTTCAGATTGTGACTACACAACTATGTTCTGCTCCTTCTGGGCATTTGGAGTTTTGTCTGGTGTATTTTTTTTTTTCAAGCCAAGAATAAGCCTTGATATTTGCTCCCAGCAACTTCTACAGTTACTAATCCAACTCAATAGAAGTAAATACAATTACACACCTGAGGCCAAATAAGTTACTTCTTCAGGATGGTAAAGTTTTTGATGCACACTGTTTTCTCACTGATGCTATCTAATTTAACAATTACAAGCAATATCTAATAATAATACAGCCAATAACTAGCAATTAATTTAGTAATTATCAACTGTAGTTAGCACTGAAAAATACTCTCCATGCTGAAAATTTTTCATAAGCCAAGTGTTATTTCAAAACATGCTGGTATTTAAGAAGAAAATCACCTGTATTGTTATATCTGCAAGCTTTAATTTCTCTTTGGAAGGTATGTGGCTGTGATTTCTATAATACTCACTGTATCTGGAGCAAAATATCACACACAGAATCTGATGTGCAAAGTCACACATACAGATAGGAGAAGCTGTATTTAAGGCTGTATTTTACTACTTACTACATCAACTATCTTTTGAAACAATTTTTCAACACAAAAACCAGCTGTCTCTGTAGATCACCAATGAACCACCACCACCAAAAACTCTTGGAATGGCTCCCTCTTGCCTAAGAGGACAGCCTCAGTGACCAGACAATCAACTGCTAAACACTTTGCCCTACACTGAAAGATTTTCAACACCAAGTTAGTAAACATGCATCCCTTCAGGATTCTTTTTTGTGACTGCAGTGTTTACTGAAATTTCATCTGAAAACTTATTACCTGTACTGCCCTCCCTGCAGCTTGCATTTCATCTGCATCGGCCACTTGGAGGGGGATTAATTTATCTACCCAAGCTTAGACTTTGCCTGTACCACATGGGTGCTCTTTGGGAAGCACCAGAGAGGCACATGCTCATAACTTTTCATACGTTAGTATGAAAAACAATTGAAGTACTGAAAATATGATACTGCTGAACAATTAATAATTTAAACTCTGGGACACGCACCCCAAGCTCCTCTTCTGCCGCAGGGCTTTCAACTGAGTTACTGACGCTGCCTGTTTTCTTCATCATTGAAAGAAAATGAAGGAAAGATAATAGGATTTCTTGTTTGTCTCTATTTCCTTCTCAGAGCTTTGGGGTTTTTTTTCCTCCAGGGATTGTTTATATTCTGGAAATAGCGCTATTTTGCTGTAGCTTTGGTTTCTTTCATAGCACATCTCCAGATATTCACTGAGGGCTCAGGTGCACAGACCCCACTGCAGAGAGGACAGGCACACCAGTAGTTTCACTGTGTGGGCTGATCTCTGGTAACTGTCCACACATGCTCCAGGGTCCAGAGATATTCAAGTTGGCTTGATTTCAGGAAATGTGGCCTAAACTAGTTTCAGTATTTAGCATTTACCCTAGACCACCAGTATGTGCATGCCTAGTAACCACAGATCAGCTGATGATGCAGCTTTTTCTGCAGTTCATCTCTAAATAACTCATTTCTTCCTTCTAAAAATGATCTCATTAAGTAAAATTATCCTATTGTTTCACCATATCGACTATAAATCCACCTAAGTACCAGCTTAAAACCTAACACCAAACAGTTATTTCTGCTGTTACCATCTGTTGCATATAAGCCCTGTTAGACTTGTGCAAAGAATTTACGTATAGTCTGTCCAAAAGTGAAAAGGGCAAGACAAAAAAATCCGTAATCCTATATCACCCCAGAGATCTTACAATTGGCTTGTTCTGGCTGCATTCAGCTGGAACTATCAGCAATTTTTCAGGAAAATCTCATTTCTTGACAGTCCCCAAAGGTTCATTGACATACTCTTTTCTGGTCAGTACAAACAGTGGAAAAAAGTGCTTTTTTACAAGGATCACTGTGGCTATTCAGCTTTCTTGTTTTTATTTTGACTCTCAGTGAAAGTCAAATACTTGTGCTAGTTCTTTGGAGCTAATCTGAAAATTTGGAAGATGACAGGTACTACTGCCAATGTTCTCACCACAATAAACACTTGGAGATTTAAGTGAGGAGCTGATACAGAGCAAAATAGAAGAAAACAGCATTTACAATGCAGTCCTACCTTAGCCAAAATTTCCACCACGTCATATTAAGAATAATAAGTTAATGAATACATAGTGACAAATTCCTTGCCCTGAACAAACGATGTCTAGGTAGAAATAGCAGACAACAGGAAATGCACAGAGATGAGAAATAACTTCTCTCAAGGCAGGTAGCAGGCAAAGCATGAATAGAACCAAGACACTTACTTTTGACTATTTTTTCGTTCGCTCATACTGTCTCTCCACAAATAGGACTTAACACATCCTCAAATGCATTAGGCTAGACGCATGACTTGCTGAAGTGTTTTCAGAGGGTAGTTACTGTACTTTGCGGGTCGTATTTCAAACATGAAAGTCTCATATGTACTTCAACAAATTCATTAAGAAGTTATCCAAAGACTTGTGTTTGCAAAAAAATATGTTTGAATATACACTCACATGTTTCCTATAGTAACCATGTTAAATAAAATGTGTCTCAGTTTGTTATATGGCCTCTATTTAAAAAAATAAAATTAACAAAAATAATCACATTCTTGCTCAAGAATCAAATATCAGCACGGACACACTGTTCTGCTGAAGCGTCTTCTATGAAAGAGCAGGTTCAGACTATAGTGATACTATTCTGCATGCCAATATCAGCAATTCAGTGCTTTAATTGAATATAGTTACCTACAGAAGTTGTTCTTATCAGTGGACTGTACTGAAGAATTGGGGATTCAAAACGGAAGGTAAAGCTAGGATAAAGTCTCAATGCTCCGACTTAGTCCTTAAGCAACAATTCATTTTCTCAAAGCAGGAGTTGCATGTAGTTAAACAGTATTGCCCATATGAAAAAAAAAAAAAGAAAAAAAGAAAAAAAGAACTTATGGCATCAAGATTAATTGTTGTTGATTCAGACTCTGAACGAGGTCTTCCGATTCAGCTGATTAGCAGTTCTATTTTTGTGAGTGATACGAGGGGGAAGAGGGCTACTTGTTTCACCAGTACAATGCCACAATACTTACAGCAACTGCAATACGGCTTCAAAAGGGCTACAAAGCTGCCGCTTCGCAGCAGCGTCCCATTCTTAATTAACGTTTTTGGAAACACGGCAATTCAGCTGTATGGCCATTCCATCTCAATTGATAGCTGACTGGAAGTGGTTTTCACAGCTGGGCTGCCGATCCAATGCCCAGGGAGGCTGCAATCTTCCTAATTTTGCAGTGCTGTTTACAGCTGTAATTAATATTTCTGGAACTACTGCAAGGCAGCTCGGTGGCTGCGGTGTCTCACTTGATAGCCAGTTGGATCCGGTGTTAGAACTGAGCTCTAAACCTGGTGCACACACCAGCACAAAGCTCTGATGCTGCCACAAGTCACTTCTGACATTTCTGCAGGTTACTTTCAGAAGATCAGTTACTTTATAGTTAATGGCAAGCCTTTAAAATTAGATATTCTTAGCAATTCCTTAGCCATGATGCAAAGATTCATGGAAGAATCTCATCAGTGCCTATTATATTGCGTTACACTGACAAGTCCCCAGTCACTCGTGTCTGGGAATTGCAATGTTCCCACTGACTCCAAGGGGACCAGGGCTAGTTTCTTGGCAGCATGTGAATACCCTTGGCACCTCCACAGACCTGCTTTTATAAGAGAGGCTTTGAAAGTTCCTATAACTTGTGACTAGGACAGTAACAGCCCACTGTGTCAACATGTCTGTACACATATAAAGCATGTATTATCAGCTTACTTAGAAAAGGGAGACTTGGTTGCACACAGAAAGAATACACACTCTTAATCAACACAGAATCACAGAATGGTGGGGGTTGGAAGGGCCCTCTGTGGGTCACCCAGTCCACCCCCCTGCCAAAGCAAGATCACCTACAGCAGGCTGCACAGGACCTTGTCCAGGCGGGTCTTGAATATCTCCAGAGAAAATATATAAAATATATAAAATATATAAAAATAATACTTCTCATTCAAGCTAGCAGCGAAAACTCTTGGAATGGTGTACCCTTGCTAAAGCTTAAAAAAGTCTTGTCAATTTTCACACTCTGCTGTACTTAACGGCAATTAAAAGGACCAGTCAGTCTCTCGTCCTTCAGTGATTCATCCTTTGCAGGCACAAAATGTTATTTAGCTATTTTCAATGTTTTCAGGGGACTCATCAAGGTAAAGAGAGATGACTGTTTATAAAAGGCCTCCTATCTGTATTATAACTCTAGAAGAAACACAAATCCACCAAAGAAAAATGGCGGTAGGAACAAGGGGCGTTTTAGAAGGGAATGCCTCAGTCTCCACTTACTTTCCATGACAGTGAAACATTATCAGAGATATGCAATCATATCTGCCGCATCATCCTATCAAGACCAAATGATCTTCTTTTCTAAGGACACAAATCCATCTCCTCCCAGTACTCCAGACAAGCACAAGTCATACGGTTCATCACGAGTAAGAAGTTTCCTCCACCACAGCCAGCAAACTACTTCCTCTTCCAGCAGTCTCCACCACAGACCTATTGATCTACACACAGTCTCTTTCCAGTGGAAGTGATCTTGGTACCTCATCAGCATAACTATACACACTTTCAGTCTTACTACGTGAGTTACTGCAGCTGAGGAACAGATGGTGTCTCTGTTCATTTATTTTTTAGGGATGTTGTACAGCCCTTTTAAATTCAAGGCACTTCAAGTGAACCAAGGTAGTACTGACACACAGAGTGGGTTAACACCTTTATTAAGGCTTTTTAACATGAAGAATACAATCAAGAGAGCCACAAGAGCTCTTCAGATAGAAAGTAGGTGTCTATCTCAGGTAAGCCGGTTCTTTTGCCATACTCCACTGACTGTATTGATGATCTCTCCTCTAACTATGACGGTAGCTTAGATATTAGCTCACATTTAGACAGCTACATGCAGAAACCTTAATTTGTGCTTTAACATAGAGCTGAATCCCACAATTTCCACGCTGAGATAGCCAAGTGCCAATTCAGATGTGCCCTGCAGTGACGGAATCCCTCTCTTGCCCCCTCACACAGGCAAGGTCCTCAACATATCCCTCCTACACCTTTCCAGGAAACCACTGGCACCCAGCCAGAGGACTTATCAACCCAAACTCTTGTTGGGCAAGAGTGACATTCAAGCCTCAGGGGCCCTAGGAGTACCATGTCAGTTATTTACAGTTCCAGCAGCATTGCACAAGGGTAAGGCAGTCCGATTGCAAGCCAGGTGTACCTCTTTCCTGCAAACACTTATTTCAACAGGCCCTCAAAATGATGTAGTATTCAGTAAACATCTTGCTACCTTCTTCACCATGATCTCAACACCTGACTACCGTGAAAAGCCAGTTCTCTCTGTAACACTCAAGCTAGATCCTCCCAGAGCCACCCATCATAGCTGTATCCAAGCACAAGGTTCTTCAGCAGACCCTCTGAGATGACAGTCCCTTTGGGCACTTGTACTACCATTTGGCATGACAGGACTGTTTAAGTGAGAGATGGGTCAGCACAGCCTGGAGACAAGACCTCGGACTGTATGATAAATAGCATCGTGACGCCAAGGGGAAAAAGATGGCTATGCCAAGTCTCAGCAGACCTAAGCACCAACGTGTAACAGCTGAAGGGACAGATCATTCTGTATACCCCAAGCCTTTAAATGAGCAAGGGCCTGCTGTCATGGCAGTGGTATAGCCCACATGGAGCAATGGATCTGAAATCACTTGGTTCATATTTCATTGCTTTTGGTGCAATATACAGTCATCTAGCTTGCTCCATCACGCCACTCATCATACTCTGAAATAGGGTCCTTGTCGAGCTTTTTTTGGTTTCAGCTGTTTCACTGCAATAACGTGACATTATGAGACATTTTTAAAAAATGTTTTCATATATGAACCATATTTTTTAATTTCTGCTTTCAGTCTCCAAACAAAGAATGGTTATTCTGTAATATAGTAAGAGCTATTTACTGGTATTGAAACCATAGACTTACTGTAAGTTTTACAGCATTCAAAATGCAATGTAATTCTTCTCTTTTTTTTTTTTTTAGCCCATAATAATTTACTGCCATAATCACATCAGCACTGTCCCATTGTTTAAAAAAAAAAATCATCTGTTG
>Ga0181612_139265_pt1 | contig 10337 bp, 7 predicted proteins | sample HoacroProtozoa21_FD_119630 | JGI IMG/M metagenome (GOLD analysis project Ga0181612, IMG submission 119630) | Hoatzin crop microbial communities from Cojedes, Venezuel. Combined Assembly of Gp0051906, Gp0051904, Gp0051908 | reverse complement strand
CTGTTGTTTTTGGTTCTTTTTTTAAAACAGCTCCCTTACTTATGCTTTCCCTGAAGGAGACTAGTGCAGAAGTGAAAAAAAAAAGCTTTTTAGAACCTTTGCACATTTAAAGATCATTTAACGAAAACACTAAAAATTCCAGAGACGCAGCTGTGAGGCATACGCAGGCCGTGTACAAAAAAACCCCAAAACACCTGAGACAGCATCAGACAAGGTAAAAAGGGGAAAAGTCCCACAGAAAAAATACACAACTGGAAATTTTTATACTTGAGAAAAGACATGATGATGAAGACATAAAGATGGAGAGTCATATGGAATAATTATTCCTTTACTGCTTTGTTCCATGGGGAAGAAAATTTTGGTTTTTAACTGAAGCTTATTTATGCTTCATTTAGGTTGTTGAATTTCGGTTGCTTTTGAGGGACATAGATATGCTTACAAATTTTTAGAGCCTTAATTTTATTAATTCCTCCAACTTAAATAACGGTCCTGTCATTCAAATGCATTTTCATTTATCGTATTTTCATGCTTCATATCCTAACAACACTAGCACCTGCTGCTCAGAGGTCACATAACACTTTCACAAACAATATATCAGCACATAGTTTTCATAATACATGGATTAATCGAGGCACAGAGCCCGTACATTGAAGAGTACAATAGCTAGAACAACCAGGAAACAAGCGTTCTCCTAAATGTGAGACTTGTACTCTTCTAGTCAAAATCTCTTCAGTATTACCACAAAGAAACAGCCCATCTTCTCAGCACGGGTCATCTGGACAAGCTTATGATTTCACTCAGCACAATAGCATCAATGTTAATCAAAAAAATTCAAATCCCTTCAAACTAAATACATTACAAAATCAAGTTAAGGAAGAGAATAGCATTTATGTAGAAACAAACAATTGAACACAATACTTGGCTTTTGTTCCCTTGCTAGATTTATTGAGAAGTTGGAAGCCAAAACCCTTTTCTTTTTTTTTGTTTTTGTTTTAATTTAATGCCAATATCTAGAAAAAACATCTGGTTATTCTACATAATAATATAACTAAAATTGCCAGAGAACAGAACATCTTTCACAGAGAGTACTGAATGTACCTCTCAACTTTCCCAGGTTTTATTTTCAAAATGGTAAGGGCTGCTTGCTGCTTTCTTTAATGGCTTTCTATAGAGAGGCAGTTCTTGTAAAGGATTCACCCTTGGGGCTAAGTCACCTACTCTGACCACATACTCAGTGATATCAAAGACTCAGTTTTGTTTGAGGGATGCAATTACTGTTAATTTGTCTGGGCTATAGAGAATCATTTAAATATCTAGCCTTTGAGAAACACTGAGATCTGAAATGTATTTTTAAGTGCATCTTATTAGTAGCATATTTTAATATAGATGTCACTGCACAAGAATGAACAAAAAAATGGAAAAACCCCACAATTCTTCATCCTGACTTTTCCCATAGGTTACACACATCTTCAGGATTGGTCTGCTTTTTAAATTGCAATTGAAGTCATACGGAACATCATGCAAGATTTTTGTGTGTAACTCAATTTCTACATGATTTCATTACAAATTGTGTCAAATAACTGACAACTTCATCTCAATTAGACTACATGATAAAGCTTAAAATTCCATATGAATTAAAAAATCACGTGTATGACCTTATTTTTCTTCTTGTGGTTATGTGAACATAGATACAGACTGCAGATGATATAACATGGAATTGGCAGCACAATATTCAGAATTAGCATCAAACAAAAAAAAGCAGGAAGAGACCTAGATCACGTATTTATTTTGACCATTTTTTCAAAAACATTCTGGTTCTCACTATTCTAAAAAATTTTTAATCACATTTTGTTATTTTTCTGGTCTCTTTTTTTTCACATATTTAACTCTCCTTCCTCAGGAGAAAAAAAAAAAATAAAACAAAACAGACCATTGGCTTTAAGAATTCTTCTGTAGGTTACTTTGAATGTCTGAGTACAAATAGTTTAATTCACAAGATCCATTCCCCAGCTGGTATGCATCATTATAATACTACTGATTACACTGGAGCTATGCCATTAACATCTAACAAGTCCTTGAACTAGGACAAATCATAATAAGTGAGAAACCTACCAGATTAATAAGCAGAGTACTTCAATCAAATATTTAAGAAAATCTGTACCAATGGTCATGCTTTATTTATTTCCAATTTGGCAAAATGTGGCCTGAGAAAGAAATATCTGGAAGCATGAGATAGAGTAGCAGGGCCAACTTGCATTAACAAGTAAAACCACTATATTTTATAGGAAGTTCTGAAAGATTACAAGGATAGCAAAAACTTTCTGTCCTTGTAAGCTGTTGCTCCAACGTAGCATATACTGAAAACATGCCAATACTCAGATAAAGATGAAACAGCAGCAAGTCAGACAGTTACAAAGTCAAAATAGCAGACAAGAAAATTCAAGTAGCTAAAACTCACAGTTTGGAAGTGAATCCCTGTTTACACTCTGTAATAACTTGGAATCCTTCTGAAGATTAATACTTGTTGACCAAACTCACAAACAAAATAATTCTGATACCCGTTTAGTTTGTGGCTGTGGCAAAGTAGAAGCCCAACTTTCTTGCAATAATCCTGTCCATCTTGCAACACAATGCTACAAGTGTTCAGCTGTAAATACAAAAGCAAGCATTTAAAGAGTTGAGGTCTGTTACCAGTAGGACTTGTAGCTATTTTATAGTAACAGAAGGGATTGAAAATTTGCTGAATATTTTTTTGTGCTAATAGCTTCACATTTTTAAAAATGTCATTCTAAAGTGACAGATTGATAAATCAGATAACTTTAAAATACAATGACAGATAATTTTGAGTGCTGCCTACATAGAAATGCCAGCAAATGAAAGGGAGCAGAAAATCTATTGGCTAGGCAAACATGGTTATGACCCCTGTTGGCTAGAATATTACCTCACCTACAATAGCAATAAGACAAGGGGAAAGACATCACTGTCCTCAGAGCAATCTCTATGGCTTGGCTGCCTTCCTTCAGAGTCAGGGAGAGTATGACAGCAGTCTCTGCAAACACTGACCATCAGAGTGGTTGTTCTACTCAATGGCCAAACTTCTTTCAGCTTTAACTCACCAACTTTTCATCTCTTAGCTTATCCATGTATTTTTCATATGATATATGACACCCACGTGTTATATGACAAATTATAAACTAGTTTACTGTGATTCCACAAAAGCGCTTGAATGAAAAATGTTACATGAAAGGTACTTCCAGCAAATGTTCTCTCCCTTTATTAATTACTGTATATCATCACAAACTTTTTTACTTGACTGAGATTTTTCCCAAGTGTGACAGGAAATTACATTCCCCATACCATGCTATAACTATTTCTGTTTAACAAAATAATTTTAATGGTAGGAAAAAAAAAACCCCCTCTAAAGATACCCTCTGACATCAATATTCCACTTTATTCAGAAATTCTTCTAGAAGTGCCTATACCATATACTTCAACTTCAAATATTATGTCTTCAGAGTTTTTGCTTTTTTAATCATGTGTCTGTACTGCCTCTTCTGACAAATATCAGAAACAAAGTTTAGCTGTACTGATTAAATAGTAAGTGCGTAATCCACTAAATTGTAGCTCTAGAAGGGGATACAATAACATATATCTGTAATTTGCACACTCTTGCTTTATGTGATTATGTTATTAAAGAAATCAAGCAGTCACAAGCCTGGAGTCCTCTTCCATGATCTTTTTCAAAGGCATCAAGTAAAGCATACAGACTAAGGGCCAATTCTTAGGACTGAGAACGGTCGGGAGTCTGCAGAAGTCAGTGGGCAGGAGAAGGCAGTTTTATTCATCTTGATCAATGACCTGGAGAAAGGAGAGAATAATAGATCTCCCAGGCTGTGGATGACATCATGCCCTAGCAAGTAACTCAAGTCACCAAACTCTGCGAGCAGGGCAGAACAACTTCCACGTAGATAAGCGTCAGAGAACGCGCTGCGGGGGGGAGGTGGGGAGAATCTAAACCATGCCAACATGACACTGAAATTGGGACTGGCACTTACAGCTTAAGAAAAGGACATTGGAATCATCACTGGCTGTTCTCTGAAATCAGTGACTCAAACAGGCAGTGGCGGCCAAAAAAGCCAACTGATCACCAGACGTCATTCAGGAAGGATACGAAAAACAAGACAAAGTGTTTCATTTTGTGACTATATAAAATCTTGCTATACCCACATCCTGAGTGCTGAATGCAGGTTTGGTCACCTCAGAAAGGATGGACACCTCTGAAAAAGATGTAATCAACTTAGAAAAGGCCCATGAAGGGCAACTGAAAATATCATATGAATGGCATAGTCTGTCTTTATAAAGACAGACTAAAGAGGCTGGGACTCTTTAGGGGGAAAGGGAAAGGCTGAAAGGGGACAATATAATCAAGGTTCAAAGGAAGCTTCAACAAATTCATGATCTGAAACCCAGAAACAGAGACAGAGCAAAGTCATACCCTCTAAGGTGCCCAAAACAACAGCTCTGGATGCTGAGGAAGAAGGAGGGGCATGGGCAACAAAACAGTTGGGGAATTCCAATCAGTTTCATTGATTGCCAGTTAACAATGGTTCCTTTTCTTTTGCTGCTCCTCAATTCTTACTTCACTGCTATGGTGTGGGTTCCTCCACTGGCCACTGTCCCTTTGGGGGTCGTACCTTCTCCTGTGTTTTCTCTCCAGTCCAGTTCAGTCAGCTCTTCATTCCCGCCCCTGCACAGGCACCCCTCCAGCCCTGGCACCTCTCCTGTTTCTCCTCCTTTCCTTCAGCATCTCTCTCTGTCTCTACTGTTCCTCCTGCCCGGGTGTGCTTCTTGTTTCTCCTTTGTCGCTGCTCAGGTCTCCCTCTTGCCCTGCCATCGTCTCTCGCTTCTCCTGCATTTCTTCTACCTAATAGCTACCGCCCCTTCTTTTTTTTTGCAGAGGCACCACAAACTCCTCTGACTAGTTCAGTTCTGGTGCACAGTGGGTCCACTGCAGAGCCAGGTGCGCCTGGCATCGGACACTCCCTGACCTACACACACAAAGGTCTCCCTGCAGTCCCCCAGCTACCAAACTCCTGCTAGTTGTGCCCAATACACAGGGATAGCAGGAACTGTCCAATTTCACGTTCCTCCTGACCAGCCTCTCCTTTACACTGCTGGAGGCACTGATGGGCTAGACAAGACCACTGGCTTCACACAGTATGGCATTTTTGTTTTGTTTTGACTGCGGTCTCAGCCATGGCACACATCATGGCTCCCTATAATAAAAACCACAACCTGAAGCAAATATGATTTGCATACACATACTTGTTCAGAGCTTTCATGAAATCTTGATGATGAAGTTTCTGCAAAATCTATCTACTGATGTCTTACTTAAATGTGTATGCTGAGCCAAGAAATATATCTAAATGGCTGGGGAAATTATAATTTTAAAATCCAAAAGAAATGATCATCCAGGTGAAAATCTGGAGAAAGAATGGAATAGTAATATTCCTTATTATCAAGTACCAAGTCTTGGACATCTTAATTACTGTATTCCTAAAATGAAATGTCAGTCCCCATCTTTTCAATAAGATTTGAATTTCCACCAGCATGCAACCTCTATTTGTACTCAAATTAAATAAAAATAGATTTTTAAAATAGTTTAGCTAAAATTTTAGTTATTTGTTATACCTAACCAACATATAATTTAACAAGCAATTTTTTCATTCTCTGAATCAAAGCATTTGTGATGGAAGCTCCCCTAGCTACAAATTTCCCTAAGATATTATTTCAATAACTTTCTCATCTAAAAGAAAACTTGCAGCTGTTGTGTTTTGAAAAATTTTGGCAGGGATGTATTTGTATGTTGTGAATGATATCACCATCTTGTGACAAGCTACAGAATGCTTCTGGCTGGGTCAGCTTTTGCCTAGGTCACTGTTATCGACATTTATTTTAAACCCTTGATTAAAATGTATCTTTAAAATGTGCATGCATGCAGACATACATCTATGAAAAGTAATTCCTTTTGTTTCATTTGAGTAGTTAATTCATGATACCAACCAATACCGTATGTTCCTTCTCAACAGAAACATTTAATTAACACCTTGTATCAGACAGATCTACACAGAAGCCAGGTATTCACTTTTACCTCTTGAGAAATATTCTCCCAGCACACATTGTATACCATACAATTATTTTCTAGTAAGAGAATTTTCTTCTAAACAGGGCTGATCCCATACATCAGTTTTAACCGTCAGCAAAGGCTGCAGTTGCCTAAAAGCCTCAAATGGGACAGCAAAAATCACCATAAAAGCCAAGGCTGTGTGAGAAGCTCAGGGGAAAAAGGCCATGCAGCTGTCAGGCATCCCTCCAAAGGGGCTGGGCATAAAGAAGAAGAAATGGAAGCACACAGAAGAGGGAGCTGAAGATTGACCAGGCTGCCACCTCCACAGAATTGAATTTTGCCTTCTCCAGGCCCAAGGACTAAATAAGCTAATTCAATTTGTTTAATGAGCTGGAAAGCTTCTAACAAGTCCTGCTTTTAAATGTCTGGTCAGGAATACAGAAATCTTTCCAAAGCATTAGATCTGCTAGTTGCAGAGAAGAGGAAATGTTCCCTTGGGGTACCAAATAAGGGTGGTGAGGAACAGAAAAGGATACAGCCCTGTCAGGAACCTTAGCAAAGCGAAGTGTTTTTCATTGGAGCATACAGTCTTCCCAGAAATGTTAATTACCTTTCCTGTCTCCAGGACACTCTCTGCCCTATTTGGGAGCAATCCAGGTAGGACGCCGGAAACCAAGTTTCCACTTACAAGGGTGTTCATTAATTTTTTTCACTAAGTTTTGATTTATTTTCTTGGAGAAGTAGATGAGGATTCTGCCTTGAGACTATTTTCTCCCTGAAAGAGGGGGAAAAAAAAAAATCTGTTCTGATGTTATTATTATGTACAAAATATCCCACAGTATTTTTCTCAGGCAAAGTTTGCTTCCTACATTAAAAATTCAAATCTTTTTTACTTAGACATTTATCGTGGCTTTAAAACTCACTGAGGACATTGAGGGTATATGCTAATCAGAGTACTACTAGAAGTCTGGCTTCAACTATATTCCAATTATTCTATGAGCCTTAACAGATATAATTTTTGAAAGCACATAGAATTGCAAGAAAATGTTCTCAAATGCATTTCCCTTTTTTTATTCTGCAGTGAGTGACATTTAGACAGCATGTTTGACTATGAGGAACTTCAGCAAATTACAGTTCCCCAAACAGAATATTAGATTTCTGTCTAACAGATTATGTTCCTCTTCGTGCATTTTCTGTTATCTTCTAAAACGACAAATATTCTTGAAGGACACATTTTAAAATATATCTGACCTTCAAAGTTCCAATTTTATTTGTACTGTGAACTCTTTCAACTTGGCATAATAATAGGGAAAAAGTAGACACCACTATGTCATTCAAAATGAATTATCCACACAAAAGGAAAGCAATAATACAGAACATATTTAATATTCCAGCAAATACTAAACATCTTTGAAACTTTTCTCCAAGCTGGTTAAAGCTATTGGTATGGGTTCTGAGCAATGCAAACCCTAACTAAAATAAAGCTGAGATACCTTTTTTCCTCCACCTCTCCTAAGAAACCACCTCACAAAGGAAGCCCTGTGCTGTAAACCAGGTGGGGAAAAAAAAAATCAAACCCAGGTCAGGTGGTTTTCAAGAAAGAACTCCAAATGCCATGTTTCTAGGATGTTAGGATAACGGAAAAACAAGCTTAACTAAAAGTTTTACAGCCAATTGATAAGACAGAACAGCAGTTCTATACATCAGTTCTTCATACTTGTCAAGTCAGTGGTTTTCTCACTAACCTTAATATCAGAGCTAGCATTTCCCCTTTTGCACATGTACAAACCACATTCAAAGCTGTCTGTTCTTCTTTTTCAATGTTACTGAGCCTCTTCCCCTACGACATTTGAAATGCTATAATGGATAACAGAGTTGCTCTCAAGTCTTGTAAACAGTGTATATGATCTTTTTCATAAAGCAATTTTCACTTCCTTGATATTACTTTCCCGGGTGAGATACTATACCCAGGAACTGGAACACAGCAGGGGTTAAAGCAGGGCACTGCCCAGTATTTGTCAGCTAACAGAAACTGGGACACTCGGTAATAAGCTCTTCTGGTTGCCAATAGCACGAAGTCGGAGAAGAATGACAACAGGGAATTAAGAATACTGCATGGATATACCTTCTATTACATATTAGCTGTAAAGATGAGCAGCTGATCTTCTCTGCTGAAAGGACAAGATGAAAATGCTCTATCTCTTTATTAAATACTTACTGGTATGATGACAGCCCTGATACAACCCACTGCAGTGACAACAGCCCTTTTGAATCTGGATTCTACAGTAAGACATTTTAGCTGTGAAAGCTACTACCATAGAATTTTTGCACAGAGAAATGCATTTCTTTATCAATTAGAGAAACAATTGCAATTGATGTCAGTGCTGTTGACATCATTCCACTCTAACATTTCAGCTATAGTGATCTGATAGAGAAAATAGAAAATACTGCCATACCCAGTAATTTTATTTGCTACATTGTATTTCTTCACTCCACAGTTTCACTCCACTCCCTATCTTCCTGTAACCTACAGACTGAAACCACTCCTCACCCCGGTCATTTCCAACTTTTGTCTCATTAAGCTTTTGTCAATCAGTATAAAAAAAGAAAATGCTACGTTAGCCTATAAGCACTAGTCACTCTTTGAAGAAAATTAAGTTATATTACATGAAGGAAGAAAAGGTTCTTTCTGATATTCTGATACAACAGTTCAGAAACTTTAATATTCTTATCTCTTTCCATACCAGAAACAAGGTCTACAACGAAAGACTAGATTTGGTAATACAGCCTACTAGTACCAAAACAGTGCGTTCGTAGTAAAACACTTGCTTGTAAGACCATCATTATGAATTGCATCATATTTGAAAACAGTGTTGCATTTAAATGACAGGGAAGATCTGCTCTCAGCCACAATAAAAATCATAGAATTTTCATCTGTCTGCTTACCATCACACACTGCTGTGGCTTTCTTTGAAAAGAGAGAATAAAAATTGAAAACAAAAAGGCACATTATTTTGAGAGAAGATGCTTAAAGATGTTGGCTTTAGGTCCATGAAAGATAAGAGCTGAAATCTTAGTGACCCTATTCCCTGCATCAATGATCATGTTTCCCGAAATTAAAAAAAAAAAAAATTAAAAACGTAAAAATCCCAAACAAAGTAAACAAAGGGACAAAATATCCATCAAAGCATAAACTCTGCTATGTCCCTCTTGCACCAGGCCTGCAAATTCTTCTAGAGTGTGACAGAAGCAAAATACGAATCGGAACTTTAGAACACATCTAAAAGCACAGATCATTGCTCTTTGCAATGAAAGGATGAGCTAGCAAGGCGAGACCTACGCCATCCCCTGTGGACCGGCAAAGAAATAGAAGCTGAGGAGATGACTGTACACAGATATTGTAGTTTCACTGATTTCAGTGGAGCTTTCCTGTGAATGAAGCTAGACAGATCTGTCTGTGGAGTAGCAGTTAAGACTTGGCAGAGACCCAGTCATTCATTTGTACAGGTAAAGCCACTATAAGCTAGAGATTTTGGAGCTGCACCTTCTGATGGCACGTTTACAATGTCTTTCTTTCTATCTATTGACTATATTAGAAGCCTGGACAGATGAGCTGCCTAATTTACATACTTCAACTGTATGCCTATAAGTAAGTGGTGTGAATATCTGCATGTGTGCCTTGTTACTTGTACAAATTAACCTTATTTTCTTCAGAGTGCTTTACAAAATATGTTGACTCTGCTTCAAATCCACTCCACATACACTAACTACTTACTCTGGCAAAATGACAACCTGATTTTCATATCAAAGTTGGCCCAACATACAAAGTTCACCCATGAATCTAACCCAATTTTCTGTCTCTATCTCTTGATGTACAGATATCTGGATACTATTGTTTGCCTGTTTTAACTGAAGACAGAAAGAACTATATGGTGTTTACCACAGAAAGTAATCAGTATTTAACAACTGTGACATTGAGGTCAGTAGCTTCTCTCAGTTAACTATATTGCAACATTAGTTTACCACAAGATTAATTTTGAAGGATTTCAAGCTACTTGACAAAGTTTATTAAAGTTATAATTGCAGTGGCTTTTGTTAATGTCTGCCTAACTTGCTGCGGAAGTGGAAGACATTGTATGTAATAACCTTCAGTATAACTCTAGCACTGCTGATTTAAATTTAAGAGAATAGGCAATAAACCACAGATTTG
>Ga0181612_117705_pt1 | contig 10337 bp, 3 predicted proteins | sample HoacroProtozoa21_FD_119630 | JGI IMG/M metagenome (GOLD analysis project Ga0181612, IMG submission 119630) | Hoatzin crop microbial communities from Cojedes, Venezuel. Combined Assembly of Gp0051906, Gp0051904, Gp0051908 | reverse complement strand
GACTAGATGACCCACAGAGGTCCCTTCCAACCCCTACTATTCTGTGATTCTGTGATTCTGTGATTCTGTAATGCAAATGTAAGAGCATGCTTCTTGCATTTTCTCACTGAGGGTGCCAGTTAGATGAAAATAGAGTCTAACTACATTTTATTCCAAGAGGTTCCAGAAAATCCCAGCCTAAAAAAATGTATTTTAAGCTATTTTCTCCCACATTTTTTCTAACTTTATTGTAGAAGTTGTTGAAGTATCTGACTAGTGGTTATTTCCAATGTTTTGAAATAAAAGTGTGAAGAGAACTGCCAAATATCTCCAGCGTGGAATATTTGTAACGCTTTTTGTGGACTGCAAAGCAACAAACCGGTAACTTAAACAAAACTGGGTAAAATACGTTAACACATTAAAAATATAATAATAACTTTCAAAAAAGAGCTTATGATGAGATTGGTGAAGGGCACTTGTTGTTATCATGATACCGAGTTTTTCTGAAGCACTGTTCCTGATACAGGTTAAGACAAGATTCTTAAGCAAAACCAGAAAATGAACTAAAAATAACTGCTTCTTTTGAACTTCAGATGTACTTTGCTTGGCATTTGTAATATTTAGGTGCTTAAGGATTTATCCTGGAATTAAGGAGAATAAGGTGCAAATTCCTGGCCCATATGACTATATTCATATCAAGAAATCAAATGTGTTCATGACAGTTCTCTGTCTCTGGGGGTAGTTCTCACCTCTTAGCATTACAGCCTGGGCTGTGCTGACTTGGGAAAATTTTGCTGAAGGCCATTCCAAAACTGCAAGTGTTCACAAACGACTTCCAGTGGTCAGGGGTATTCCGTTTACAAGTATAGGTGCAAACAGATCATTTTTCAGCTGGTGTGATGCAGGTGCCCGATCCAGCTAGAAGAGATCTTTCTGCAACAATTTGTTGAGCATGCTGAGAATGACTTTGGATGGAGCTAAACAGATAAGTGAAATAATCTGAGAACTGAGATCTTGGGGTATTTTGTATGTACCTGCTAGCAGAAATGCAAACATTTGCAGGGCTAAGGAGAGGCCAGGCTGACATTAATAATAATTAGAGTGGAAGGAAGTTCCTAAAGAGACATTGTGATTTTATTGTGATTTCAAAACGTGCATGCTCAAATTAGGAATTTGGATATCATATTTCATTTGTGTATATTTTATTTCACATTTTCCTGGTTTACCCAGGCTGAGAGGCCTTCTGAGTACCTTCGAAGCTGTTGCCTGAAAAAGAGATAAAGCTGTTCCAGATTCTCTGCCAGCAGAGAAGTTGTAGGAAGCATTGTGCTGAGGCAGTGCTTATTAGTTGCAAACTGGACACTGTTGTATAAATAATGTTTCCAGTTATTAAAATATGAAGAAAAGTACATCATTGTATTGGTAACTGCTGTTTTAATAAATTGTTGATATAGATTCTTATTAAACAAATTGCTCTTCATAAATATTTAACTCTGTTTTCATCTAGAAATTTTTTTTGCCATTTTTTATTTGAAGGCAGAAATTGACTGCCAGTTGTCCTTTACTACAGATTTCCTGCTGGTTCTTTGTCTGTTTTTGAATGTCAATGAATAGGAGTTCCAGTTATTCATTAATATTCAAGCAGTGAAAATCTACTTGTTATCCCTTTGATTAATCCGGCCTGTTGTATAGCATCAATGACAAAACATTCCAGAGGGTACTGAATTACTGAGTGACTGCAGGAAACCATGAGGGATAGTAAACTAAACTTAGTCTTTTTAACTAACAATATTCTAAAATGAATGCAGAAGATAGAATTTCTCAATAAACTGCAGAGTGGAAGACTTTCTTTGGAGTTTGTGACGCATACTCTTGTTACATGCTTTCTCTACAAAAAAAATAACATTAAAAATAAAGAAAACAATGTATCTTTTCTTTTCCTGTGAAAAAATACCAGGCTCTGATGAAACAGGTTTGAAAAAAGCTAATGTTCAGAAGTTTCACTCACAAGCTTTAGCGTTTAGTTATTGACTTCTCATGCATATTAAAAAAAAGTTTTATTTCAAGAATTCATATTTAGGATAACAAAAGCCTTAAGTAGTAGTGGGATAGGTTCACTTAGGTTCGTCTCTCTATATGAAAGCTTTCCGTAGGCAGCACCCATGGGGAAGGTTCACTCTTGTCCTTTGGTAGTAGCAGGTGTACAGGAGTGAGCTTCCTAAGACCAAATGCAAGTTTCACCCCAGAAAGGTGACTGGAGGGTGTAAAACCTATTAATTTTTGAAGAAGGATGTTGACGTTCTAGGCACAGAAACAGACGCAAGAAAATCCCTGAAAATGAATTGTCCTTTCCAGTCAACATTTGAGCAGATATGATTTGTATGGATAGTCAGGTCCTTTACCATGCCTGAATTATGCCTCCTTCTTCCATAAACAAATAAACATACACAGTGGAAAATGGAGCATGGAAAATTTGTTTGTGAACACATCTGTTCTTTTTCAATGCATCTGCTTAAGATTTTTTCTCTGAGCAAAAATGTACATGACTTTCAGTAAATGTAGAGTGATGTAACAAAGAAATATAATAGGCTGGTGTGTAATAGCTTTCCACAGTCATACCAGAAGTAAGGTAATTATTAGATTCCCAGAGTTCATTTTGGTTTAAAATCATACTTCTGCCTCAATAAGCATTGAATAATGTGCCCCAAAAGCCCAAGTCTAAATCTAATTCTACCTTGATTTTTTAAAAGCTTATTTTTGTGTAGGTGCAGAGTTTAAGAGAAACCCTGGACTACTGTGACTTTTGCTTGAATGAAGGCTACCCTGCTATGTGTGCTGAAGGAGAATTAGAGAAAAGTGGTATTAATAAATTATGAAGCAGTTAAAACTGCAGGCAAGAGGAACAACAGAGTTCAAAAGCAGCAAGACAAAGCCTATGCGTTTTACATCTGTACTACTCTGAATATGAAATAGGTGTGTAGTGCCTGGAATGCACACCTATGAAAGTGAACATTGCTGATTAGCTGTGATCATTGCCAGTGCATTTGCAAACATTTCAGGCAGAGGCAGAAAGATGAGCACTCTTAGCCCTTAATGAATTCAAAGGGCACTAAAGACAGAATTTTTGAAAGACTTGTCTCATGGAACTAGTTCTAGCATAGGCAAGTTTAGTGATATGCTCACAGTATCCCTACCCTTTTAAGTTTTAAAGTAACAGCTGGAAAAAAAAATTGAGCAACACAAAAGGGACATTTCTGAAGTTCAAAGTATGTTTGGATCTATTTCTGGAAAGAACAGATTCCAAAACAATGTTTCAAATTGGATCTAACTCTAACGTATCCACGTCTTAGCCTGTAACTCCATATATTTGCTGACTAAAAAGTGAGAAAATTAAAACTATTTTAAATATTCCACCTAGGCAATAACAGTATATATTCTGACATAGTATTGAGCACTTGAGTAGTGAATCAAACAGACACCTATACATGGAAATACTACAGGGGACAAACATAAGCTGTTCCACAAGAATTTATATGGTATAGGTGCATTACTCCATGGGCAGATATGTTATGTGGCGAAGAGAAAACACTAGAGAGGGATCAAGCAGTATGGAGCCATGTTCTTCTGTGTTAATCTCTTCTCTGTTTCTGTCAAGAAAGAAACTAAGAGACGGTGGCTGTGCCAGATTACTGATTTCTGCCAGAGAATATTTAACAGAATAAACAGATCTTTTGGTGTAAACCAGAAAAAAGCAGGCAGGCTTTACAATTTTCCTGTTCTTGTGGTCACACATCTGGTTGCCATGTTGCCTTTAACTGCTGTGAAAAGCAGAACAGCATACCTGAAAGAGCCCTTCAACTGCACCAGTCCTCTGCACCAGCTGAAATATAAAGCTGAGCTTGACGCATACAATTATTTTTCGTCTTTCAGTCCCCTTGCATGTGGCTTTTGAACAGGAGTCAATATGTTTTAGAGATCCAGAGGGGAACAAAGGAAGTCAGTTGGGGGCCTTCATTTAATGTTAATGGCAGCACTTAGCCACTACTAAAATGATAAAATCACTTCAAATAGGTGTATTGGGTTTACATGCTTTTTCCACTAGGTGATGATAGAATGCTCAGCTGTGTGAATTATCTACATGATGTCAACTGTAAGACTGTAGTAAGTAATAACTAATGTAAATATAGTAAGTAAACAAGTAATACAGCATACAATTAAATAATGATCAAAGCAAACGTAAAGAAGATTTTTACTTTGTTTTAAGCATTAGTACACAATTAATGCGCGAATCTCCCTGTCTTGGGTTATCAGCAGAGTTCTGTCATGGTGAGGCAGAAGCCAGAGGCAGGGACAGAGGCCGCATTATAGAACCAACATGATGTATCACAAAGGGAGACTGGATTCCGGTCCACTTTAGGAAAGTAAAAAAATTACAGCTTTTGTGCTGAGGTTTACAAGTCTTTTCAGAGAAGCTCATATATATGTCTTTTGCTGTAGGAATTAAAATTGAGATGAATTTACAAAGGATTCCTTTCGAAGTATTCTGTCATCCTGGAAGGGTTATCAGCCCTTGATTCCTCTTCCCTCTTCCCCACATCAAATTTCAAACAATTCAGTTGTTGTCTGAACAGTAACAGAATTAAATTTAGGGAATAAGAGGCGTAAAATTTTGTCACCTTAATGATACTAATAAAATCCTAGATTCCCCTAGCATTTTAACCAGATCTATCTAGAAGTGTCTTTTTGTATGTACTTTCCTGTACAGGACACTTTTGCATTTTATCAGCTTTTTCCTTGTTAGGTTTAGAGTAACTTAATTGCTTTGTTAAAAGGATATTTTACATTTTAACATTATATTAATTTAAATGGTTTATGGAGATTCAGTAACTATTTATGAAGCAGTTGGTATGGGTCTCTGGGCAGCAGGAATCTGCTTTAATCTGCAGATTAAATCTGTTATACATTTTCTAAAGATTCATCAGAAACAGTTTATAATTTGTGGCTGATGACACGAGGTCAACACTGTAACTACAGCAGTTTAGAAAAAAATTGAGTGAAGCCCTTTTCTGCAGAACAGTGCAATTCTGTCAAGATAAAACACTTCATAAAACTGATTTTTAATTTATCAGTATGTCCTTTGAAGGCAGGAGGAATAAGAGAAAGAAAGAAGTCCTGAAAATGTTGAAATACACTATTTTATAAATGCATTAGTAGTTCCTTTTGAAATTATCTATCGTTGCATATATTCCTTTTCCATTATCTATTATAATAGAAAGTGCAGTCAAAATGGAGAAGGAATGCTTAGATGTAAAAATATATTTTTCGTAGATACTAATTTTGTGAAGAGTGAGATTACTTTTAAAAAAATCCACCACATTTAAAAATCTGGAAATCCACTATGAATTGATTTCCTGCAGTCCCCTCTTAGCTCTAACTCGTATCTATAGTTGTATCTATGTTATGAAAGTACATTTGGATTATAGAAATTCTGATTTTACGTATATTTATTTTTAAGATTGAACCTCTATTACAACAAGAATAAAAACTGCCATTATGGAATATTAAGGAATGAAAGACCCTGATATCCATCACCTTCTACAAAATATGTTTTAACTTTGAAACACCACAAGACCTTGTATATATTCTGTTTCTGCTTTCTGCCAGATGAGTTAGTAGACTGATCCTCAAATTCTCCCTTGTTAAATGTGAAAGCACATTCTAAAACATTTTCAGTGCTACAGAATTATTTTTTAAAAAATAAATGTAAACATCTATATGCAACTTCCCTCAAAATGCAGTGGGTTCTGTTTTTGCTACCAGACGGGTGCACCTACACTGGCTTTTTAGTTTGGACTGCAGAGTGTTTTCAGTCAATTCTCCCAAATGTTTCCACTCTCACATTTGGTTTTCTTCATGGAGGGACATCAGAGACCACAAATTGGATTATTTTCAGATGAAATTAAGCTAGAAAATATATGCCTAGAGTACATTTCATGCAACAACCAATGGACATTCAGTCCTTGGGACTAGGGTAGAAAGAGTCAAAAGCACCTCCACTGGAATGTGTGTATTGTGGATGTTGATTACTCAGCATCAACTCCATTGATTCACATATCTGCTCCTACTCCTAACTGCTGCTATGTTACTTGTCAACGTAGATCTACTTATAGGCACCATGACACTGAATTCCTTTCATAAATAAGTCAGTTCCATGCCATTTTAGAAGTACTATAGCTGGGATTTAAATTTTTCCTGAACTATTTTTGTTCCTCTTCCACAATATTTCTGCTCTGATTGTTAGAAAAATTTCTTCCCCCATTTTCATGGCTGGGTGCCGTCATGATCAGTTGATTTCCATTTGTTGATGTACTAATATAGCTTACAAAGGTCTTCTGTTTCCCTGAGAAATAATCTTTAACATACAGATGAAGACAGCCATGTTCTCTTTCAGTCACCTTTTCATTAGACTACACCAGACAAGCTGTTCTGTACATTTATATATATTTTCTTTTAAATTGAAGCAAAGATTGGTAGGATCTGAACCGTTATTGCATTTTAAAATATTTCATTAAATAAACCATTATGTCTTCCACTATAACTCTGTAATCATGACAACACACAGATGGAAAATACCTTTCATTTGCTTGTTCTTTATTACCATGGTTATAGTTTTAATCACCCCTCTATCTTACTGCAGTGCTTCATCAGAATTTGTTAAAATTTTCAGAATAATTAGTCTTTAAAGCCAAGTGAAAAATAATTTTGTATTTTAAGACTTAAGCCTTTATAAGAGAAAATATACTTTTAAATACAATTAGGAAGCTAAGATCTATGATTTATCTTATAACTGGTATAACCTGGGGAGGGATGGACAACTTCAAGGTTAAGTGTATATTGAGATCTAATCCTAAGAAACACGAGGAAAAAAGACTCCTTGAACTTGCTTGCATTTCATAGTGGTTGTTTGCAGAATGTACTTTCCCTGTCTCTTAAAATATTCAAGATTTTTGAGAAATATTAAAACAAAACTTCAAACTGTTCTTAAACAGGGACTGGTAGATTAAGCAATCTTATTGAAGAAGGAAAAAAAGACTTCTTGTTCTTCTAAACCCCTTTTTAATTCATACAAATGCTTTGTTTTCGTGCTGTGAATGCTGTTGCTAAATACTGTGTTTGACTTTCTCACTTTAAGAAAATCCTGAGGCCATTTCAGAGTCTCCAAAGCACTGGAAAGTCTTTTGAATTTTGTGAACAGGAGTTTGAGTCTCTTATTATCACAGCATAAACTGATTATTTACATGTTTTATTCTGATATTCAGATTAGTATGGGACAGACTGAACTTAAAAATTTTCTTCTTTCACTTCAAAAGAATACAAAGCCCAGAGACACCAGACGTGTCTCTGGTAAGGGCCTTGGGAATGTGGAGCTCTGCCCCTGTGTTTGCCCAGAACTGTCTCTGTGACACAACTAAGTAGTTTAACACTTGCCTCATGCTATTCATGACTGGATTTTCATCATTTCCCACTTTGCTTTCCTGCAGAGCACACAGCCCACAGCTACAACTGGGAGCTCCTCAAAAGATACAGAATGTTGTTTTTTTCTTGATCACAACATTCAGGTTGCTGACTCGGGAGAGGGGAGTGTTAGCTCTGGTCCCCCTTCCAAAGGAAGTAACATACTTTCCCACTACAAACAAAATAAGAGTTCTTTAGAGCAGGTTTGGAATGCTTGTCTCCCAATTGCTAGGTCAATACCCATGTCACTGAGCTATATGTATGCTCTCTCCTGCTTGCTCTCCTTCAGACTCAAGGAATGCTGGATTCATTGCCTTGCAGTGATAATTTATTTGGTAAAGATACCGTTCCTGTTTCAGAATAGCCTATAACTTCAAGGAGAAAGCAGAAGTATTATTCTAGAAAAAAAGATAGATTCACTTACTTTATTCCCTGTGATCTAAGTGCAGAATGCTAATAAAGTAACACTAAACATGCTGTTTCTACAACACTCCAATGTCTTAGAAGACTTCAGTCATGGTATTCGAATGATTTGAAGGGCTAGTATTGATGACGTTGGCAAGAGTATGGCAATGAGAAAAAAGACAAGGTGTACCTGATTCTACACTGCTATGAAAATGACCTGCATTTATCCACCAGATGTATATTCCAGCAAGGCATAAGAAGGGAGCCAAATTATTTTATTTGAATGTGTCAGGAATGCTTAATGTTCTAGCCTATGCATCATAACCTAACCTGCTTTGAGAGTGGCTGTATGCAACTCTGCTTCCTGTCCTTCCTAACCCTTTCACATGTGGCAACATCTAAGTGTACAGTGGGCCTTGACAGCATTTGTATATTCAGGGGTTCAGTGAAGGAAAAATATTTTGCTATTCTGTTTTACCATCTCTGTTCCACTTACAGCATGGCCCTGCTGCCAAACAGCCTGACAATAACATGTACAGTTTAAATTAATGTCAAAAGGAATCTCTTTATTGGTAAACAGTTGTGATGTTTTTTCTTTAGATTTTTTAAATAAAGAAATGAATCTATGCATCTCACATAGAACTTTGCCCATCATAATCCTGTTCAACTCTACTCATTTTGATATTAAAAACCCCTCCCCAAATCAATAAGCTTATTAACTGCACCTATGTTAAAGCAGATTCACACACGTGGGAGGGAATAGGCCTCCAGCTATGGCATTTATATGCCACTGCCAGAAGTTACCCTCCATCTGTCCTCTCAAACGCTGCAGAAGGAGCCTAGACCACAGCAAAGAGGATGCGAAGATTTTGGAGTAAATTTTACCTGTGCAGACAATTGAAGGAAGCAGCCTCCTACTGCTGGAGCTGACAGCCGTGCCTCCACTTGAATTACCAGTTCTGGATAAACTCTGAAAGAGATTTGTGGCCTCAGATGACTTTTCTGGTACCCTGAAAGATTACTGCGGTCCCACACCAGGTAAGAGTCTGAAGTGGAAAAGGCTGTTTTAAAGCTGTCCTTTCTACTTTACTTAGGGTTTGCAATCAGAAGAAGTTACAACTACTTTTTAAAATGGGAAACTTGAAGTCTTTCACAGGATGCACATGGGAAAGTCTTAAGCATTACGGCTAGTGGTAAAAGCCTTCTCAGCATCTGTTTAGCGCTCATTTTCTCAGACATTTGTCTATCTGCTTTCAACAGCTAGCTCATCATAGTGAACCACAGTTTGATCTGCATTGCCTGGATTTGTTATGCTCTTTTGTGCATTAAATGAATATAGGCTACAACCCTTTACCCCAGAGTACATCTTGAGTAGTTTACTTAATGTGATTTGCTTCTCATACGCACTCTTATGTTTGTTTGTAGCCTTTCACTTCCACATTTAAAAATTATCACAGCCTGAACTAGGAGAGCTGAAAACCACATGATTATTCTGTTTCAAATGCAGAGCCATCAGGGTCCTCTCCTGCAGAGGGCTGATAAGTGCTTTAAATTTTTCAAATATGGTAGAAATTGTGGCCTTTCGCCTTTAGCCTTGATTAGGGTTGGGATTTAACACATGCTGCCTCCGTATTTTCTGTGATTAGAATGTCCTTGGGCAAGTGCATCCAGCATTTGCTAGGCGGGTCAGTGATCAGTCTTCCACAGGGAAAAGAACAAAACCAGGAAATATTCATAATCATTGTGATCAGACATTTAAGAGTACTCTTGAGATATCTGCTGGTTGTGGGCATTTATTCTATGGTCTTACTATTATTATTTTACAATTCGCTCTTCAAGTCAATCATTACCATATGCTTTGGTTATTTTAAGGCATTAGTATTTCCTGCCTTTGTATACACAAGCCAGAGTTTAATTTTCACTGTATTTGGCTGTAGAAATATTTTGTTCTTTCAAGCAATGTTCTCGGAGCTAAGAAAATATTCTCTATTTAAAAATAAATAAATCAGGCCAAAACATGATCTTGAACTTAATAAAAACGGCTATATTTTAACAGAATAAGACACTTTTCTGCAAGATTTTAATTGCATTTTCTGCATTGCAGTGAAGTAAATTTATATGGGTATGTTGCTATATAAACATTTACAATACACCATTCCAAGTTATAAAAGAGTGGTCACTTCATTTTCCTACCTTTTCTTCTCCTAAGCTGTGTTTAAAGATCTTAAAATGATATTCTCAACCTGCAGGCTCATGTGCGTAGCTGAACACTGAGGAGTGAATTTTACCTTTCTACAGCGAGCCAATGTAATTCCTGTGCAACACAAATCCTACTTAAACTTGACTTTAGAAAGCTTAACTTTTCACAGAATCACAGAATAGTTGAGGCTGGAAGGAACCTCTAAAGACTATCTAATCCAACCCCCTTCTACAGAATG
>Ga0181612_114279_pt1 | contig 10337 bp, 6 predicted proteins | sample HoacroProtozoa21_FD_119630 | JGI IMG/M metagenome (GOLD analysis project Ga0181612, IMG submission 119630) | Hoatzin crop microbial communities from Cojedes, Venezuel. Combined Assembly of Gp0051906, Gp0051904, Gp0051908 | reverse complement strand
CATGCAATATTCTCACCACCCGATGCTCAGCTTGCTCCTGAGTAGCAAAAGCCCTTCCTTTAGCCAGCTCCCCACTTTAATACTGAGCATGACATCACATGGTATAGAATATCCCACTTGATTGGCTGTTTGGGTCAGCCCAACCATCTTCTTGTGAAAATTAAGTCTGTCTCAGCTGAACCCAGGACACCAACTCTTGGGCCTGCTGGAGAGATTCAGCAGCATGGAACAGTGCTTCACAACATCCAGAGTGCTCAGCTGAGATGTAATCAGTCATGGAGTGAGTTCATCTCAGACTAGAAGAAAGCAGCAATGGAGCTGGGAACTCTAGCCATTGTCCTTCATTCTCTGCGTTGTATCTCCTTACACTTTAGTGTGTAAAAGAGACAAAATTATTAGGGCTTCAGGTAAAGTTTGATTTCTCTGCTAAAAATGACTATAATCCAGATTCTAACTTCAAAATTCTAGTCAATTATTTACATGGGCCACGAAGAGTGAGGTTTTTTGATTTTTTTCTTTCCCATGATATATGTGTGGCAAAATGAATTCTGATTTTTTTCCCTTCCAATCTCTGAAGCTCAGCTGAAGGAGGGTAGGCAGACCACTGTTGTGAATGAGGTGGTAAAGACAATGTTTGTTCTCTTTGGCTTGATCTCCTACTTTTAACTAACTTTATAATTCAATGTAATAGTTTTAGCATGCGTTAAAGTATTTTTGAAGAGGGCACTTATGTCATAAACTTAATCCAACATTTATTACTATTTATTGTGGCACTATGAGGTCTTGCATAACCACTTGTTATGAAAGACAGTTACAAAAATCAGTTAAAAAAAGACAGCCTCATCCTTGAGCATGAAATCTTACATCTTTTCACTGGTCTAACAGTATGTTCTTATAGATTATGGTTCACTTTAAGGGCTTTAACCCATTGTTTTAGGAAGTAATATAAATAAATAGAACATAAACCAGCTTGCAGTCTAAAGTCATTGCTACACATTGTACTTCCTCAGAACTACTGAAAGTGATTTTGGCATTACATGACAAGATATAATTTTTATATGTCCTCTCTCCTCACTGCAGTTAAGAGTGATTACAGCACTCAAATGATATTGTGAAATACAAACATCAGAATATTGCTAGTTGTTTTTTGGCTTTTGAAGCTTGCGTTCAACTTCAATTCACAGTTCTGAAAACTCAGTCTTCATCCCTTGATTTTAGCTAGTTTCTTTATTAAAACACTCTTTGAAGATCTATGACAATAGTAACAGTTGTATTCATTACCCTGGTTCCTTTTCTATGCATTTTCATGCTATTCTCCACAAGGCAAGTAACCATACGCACATTCCACATCTGTTGCAATGGGAAAGAAAATGGATTGCACAAATGATTTTCAGTTGTAAAACATGTTTGTTTTATCATTCGGCACTGGTTTGCAGTAATCCATTCTGCTTCTTACTATAGTGCATTGCATACTGACAGACATTTATCACATCCTCAGTCTAGTGATTAATTAAAACTTATGAATTCAGGCAATGTTTACATGGTTGCTTAACTTTCTCTTACACTTCCAAAGATGTCTCTAACTGGCTGGCATTCACGCTGAACATGCCCAGGCTTCAACTCTGTTGAACTAATACTGAGTCGGTATTCCTAACCAAGGTCTTTGCACTTTGGCTGTGTAGACACAAAAAGGAACACAAAATTCGGTTAGAATTAGAGATTAGGAAATCTCTCAATCAAACTGCATTCAAATGGAAGTCAGGCCAGGCAGACGGACTTGGTAAGCAATTTTCCTGTCACCCAGATCCTCACCTTCACTTTGAAAGGTTATCCTGTCTTGCTGAATCTCAATGTTAGTTTTAACTTCAGAACTTTGGATCATTACTTTCTTCTTGTCTATCTAACATAAAAAGACCAAAAACTAATTTGAAAAAGGTTGTCTGTTTCCACAGCTATCTCCCCAAGAATAGATCACAACTTGTCAGAGGAGGAACAAGATGCCCCTATACAGACATATTACACAGCCATATATATCCTTGGATGACCAAGAATGCAGATAGTTTAAGCCTTCCTAAAGGTATTCCTCTGCCTGCCTGAGACACAATGCATTCTCATTCACCTTGTCTGAATATGTAGCAAGCAAAATACAAAATCTAATAGTGGTAAGGATATACCTGAGGTTAATTTAGTCCCCAGAGTGAACAAATCACTTGAAATTGGTTAGGAAAGAACAAGTATAATTGTCATGGGAACTTTTTCTTGTGTGTCTAGGCAGAGACTGCATTGACAGGCTCAGCCAAGCACTGAGGTTCACATGTCGATGAGGTACAAACCTTTTCTTGATCCTTCCATGCCATGGCAATAACACAGATTTGTTAAGTTTGACAACATGAAGAAATATTAGTGAGGAATACTCAGGCCATTGTGCATATAGAGACTGTCCTTGTTAGTTGTAACCATTTCTCAACAACTTAAGTTTGAGGAATACCTACTAATGGAACAATCCTTTGCAGCATTCATCTAATTTATAATTAATTATCTCACTTGATTACGAGATAGCAATTTATAAACTTTTCACATTTAAGCTGTGCTGAAGAGACACAGTAACATGTTGACTTTTGCGTATTTTCTGTCTTCAAAATAAGGACCATTCTCATGGGTACTTGTAATGGGATTAAATGTTTTGAAAGATAAGTACTCAAAATATTCTGTGAAATATGAGTAGTACATTTACTTTTCTTTAGCTTAACCTTCTAGTTGCTAAATGCTCAAATATACTTCTCAGAACTTAGTTCTTTTCTCTTTTTTTGCCAAAAATCAGTAAGTCATAACCATTTAAAAGCATCTGCAGACATTAAAACACTTCGTAACTGGAGACCTGAAATATTTTGGCATATGAAAGGGCAAAGAAAAGAGGCCTTTGATAATGCTCAGGAGCTGCAGGCATTGTAAGATCTATTCAGCATCAAGTTCCAAAATCCAGTCAAAGCAATTCTCAGCACCTTTTCTTGATTATTACAGCCTCATGGTAAACATCAGCATGGTTTTCAAAGTCAGCCTTTTGTTGCCACTACATAGTCCTGGTGTTTGGAGCTTGGCTTTCTTGAGATGGCCAGAACTTCTAAATGACCTAGCAGCTCTACTAGTGCAGAGCTGAATGAAGTTAAGCAGATGAACGAACAACCTATATTCTTATACAATTTTTTGCAGTAGCCAGTTGCTTTTCTATTCTCTGGATGATTATGTTTCCATTGACCATGAAACTAAACAGACATTTCTGTTCAGTACTTACTCTTGAGCTAAGGTAAGCCTATTAATGCACTTTGCAAGACTATCGGAAGGATAAACATGCAAACTGTCAAAGTATGATATTTAACAGAATAATTTTAGTTGTAAAAAACCCTGTAAATGTTGCTAATTTTCATAAACCCAAATGTCTTAATCCAAGTATTTTAAGTATCATAATCCATTTCTCATAATGGATGTTATTTTATTATAACGCATAAATAAAGTATCACAATGTATTTTCTACAACTAAAGATTGCATCAGATTACTAATCTTTTTTCCATACTAAAAAGATGAAAACAGAGATGAAAATCAAAATAAGGTATGAAGTCTCAAAGTTTTCATTCAAAGTTTTCCTTCAAAGTTTAAAAGTGACCATTGCATACAGGACTTCAAAAAGAATTCTATGTGCCTTCTATATTTGTTTAAAAAAAAAGTCAGCTATTCAAACCCTCAATTTCAGCATGACGTAACAGCTACATTTTCTTCTCTCCCTCATTCACTTGATTCTAGGTTTGGTCTTCTTATGTTGACCAGCTCTGTTAGGATTAATTCTTCCAGACGATATTTAGGTTTTTTTAGCAAATTCCAAGCTTTTACAACAGTGCAATTCAAACCATCTTCACTTCTGTGAAACATATGTTTCTCCTCGTACTTAGGCATAAGCTTATGCCTTCACGGCATACACACAAACAGTTCTTACTGATGAAACTGATTTTCTCTGGGGAAAAAAAAAAAAAAAAAAAAGAAGTTTTGTTTATATTTGGCTTTCTTCTAAATTGCTTGTTGAAAACTGACCTGAACACTCATGAGCTACAGTTTTTTCTGAATCATAAAGATAGATGCTCTTAGAGCCTCTGGCTATAGCTGAAAATTTGCTTTAGTAGCAATTGCATTCTTTTCAGAATCCAAAAATATTTGTCAGCTATAAATACTGCAAGCAATCAGTGTTATAGAACGGCCACTATCATCCTCTATAGGTGCAACTCATCACTTTAAACTTCTATATAATACTTCTGAATCAGAATTAAGTTTGAGGATTAGGCTTTGAGAAATCAGACAATAAAAACATGACACTGTATAGTGCACCTGATGCAGATAAAAAAATGGGAGGAGCTCTCATGCAAAAAAGCATTGTTTTAGCTTCTAAGTTAGGTATGTTGCATAAAACAGAGAGGGAAATGCTGCAGCAAATTCCTTTTCTATATAAATGTCTAAATATCCACTGTCTACATACTGTAGGCAGGAATTGCATTTTCCTTTAATGCAACTTAACCATGCCTAGGACAAAAAAGTAACAGCTGATTAAAAGCAAACAGCAATGTAGTTGCAACAAATCCCCATTTGCTAGGCTGAACGTTGGGATAATTTGAGAGATGAAGAGAGGTAAAGTGTGTGCATGAAAGTGCCTCCATGGTCAGCTGTAGGAAAAAGAGGGACCTAGACCCTAGTGGGACTAAAAGATTTGCAGTTCTAAGACACTGTGGCCATGAGGAACTAATAAGTCCTAATTGTAATGCTTTCCACAGTGCTCTAGAATTGAAGAAAAATGTATTTAAAAAAAAAAAAACTCCACAGACTGCTGAGATACTATTTTTAGAGAACAAGTAATTCTTCACTCAGGTAGATTCATTTACTCACAACGTCGTGTCTAGCATTTCTACCTCATACTTTTGTAGCATTAGACTCAAAAACTTCATGATACCATTTATACTTTTGCTATTCCTTCTCTCTAATTAACTTTGTGTATATGTCTCATGGTAGTGTTTTAGCAGCTCCACCAAATGATTAAATACCAGTGCTTGCTTTTGGAAGATCTAAAGTATTTAGAGTTTGGAACTGGGGGGAGGTGGGCAGGGGACACTTTGTCTGTTCAGAAAAAAAAGATGTGAATCAACTCAAACTTTCCACAATGACAATTCTATAAGGAAGGGCTGGAGTAGAGAATTATACTTGGTTTGGAACCAGCAGCAGCACAGTAGATCAAGACATGGCTGAACTCAAACTATAAAGTTTTGCTGACTGAGTAGTTTTGATATCAAGGATATAAACTGATGCTAAGGTAACCATAATGCTTTTAGGACTGAGATTCAACCTCCACTTATCACTGAACAGGACCATATGGACAGATCAGAGCTGTGGACTGAAAACCTGCCTGTACAACATCCTACAGCACTGAAGAGAGTCCAGATAACACAATTGAGTTATTCTTGAAGACTCTGCTGAGCCTTCAAGACTCTACTCTTCTCATTGAGCAAGTGAGATGATTAAGAAGCTTTCTTCTGTGATAAAATACCATTTAAAAGCCAATGTACAACAGACAGGTCACAGGTTGTAAATGAAAAACTTGCACATACTTGGTAATGATAAAATTACCTTATGCATGACTAACATGTCATGACACTAAAAGGGTCAGCCTTTCTTTATTGCACTAGTGCTAATTCTAAGCACTGAAGTATCATGATCTTCCTGGGATTTTTACGGTCTTGCTGACTTCTAATGTTGTGACTGCACAAAGATTTTGAACTTCTCCCTCTTACGAATGGTAGAAACCTATTTTGAATTTTGATTTAAAATGCCAGTGTTGAAGAGGAGAGAGAGAGGGAGGGAAGGAGTGAGGGAGAAACTGAGTGAATCTCACAAATGTTTGCGTTAGAGTCCCACATCTAGGAGACCATGTAGTCAATAAAAATATATGTATTGCATTTATTATTCTGCTGAATATGACTGAACTGCAGCTGAAGCAGTATTTTCAATAAATTTTGGGGTAAAACTTTGTATAAGTTTGAAAACTGTCATAATCTGTATGAACTTGTTCTATACTAGTTCATGGACTTTGCATTTCTACTAAGAGGTCATTGAAAGGACTATGACAAAAAACTACTCATGAAACGCAGTCTCTGTCAGTTTCAAAAACCTTTCACACAAATCCATCTACAAAATATCTCTACTAAGAACAACAAAACAAGAAAGAAGTTTAAAAAGTTGCATTCTCTTCTTCCTTTTAGTTTTAGGAAACTCTAGACATCTTACAAAAAGATACTTGAAAAATGTAATGCATTATGTGTCCTCTAATAGTTTGAGACCACATGAAAAGCTCTGAAATCAACAGAAAGTTCACTTTTTGTACTGGGATGTGAGCTTTTCTCAGACTGAGGACATTTACATTGATTATTGATACTGATATTTCTGGTTGTGTTGTCTTTCCAAAGTACTGATTTGGACTTAACATTCAGAAGCAACTACACAGTACAGAGTGCACATCATCCACAGATGCCCACTGGCCTCCAGCATAATATTGTCCAAGTGCAATCACCCTCTGAGCATTCACTGTTTTCTTCTATAATTATTTCTTCTGCCTTTCATGGCAGGGTCTTTTATGGCATACTGAGAAGCCATCTTGCTCTTGACAGTCAGGTTTCCAGGGAATTTCTCTAATAAACAAATATTTTGCTTTATTTTCTAGGAGTAATGGGATGTTACAGGCTGTGGCACACAGAATACTCTGTGTGGGTTGTACATGCATTAAATACTTCCCTTGAAGAACATTGCCTAAGACAACATATATTATTTGAATCCCATTTTAAAATTAGGACGAATCGGCGCTTTGTTCTGAATGCAACATGCAAACTGCTGCAGGCTCAAATCCAACACTGAACTAAAGGTATTTTTGGAAGTGTAATGCAGAAATTGTTAAAGACCTACTTTTCTGTTACTTGGTAAGCTGAAATTCAGTTTTGAAAGTTGTAGTGCATTTTTATCTACTCTTGTATGTAGTAGTTGTTATTTATACTTGTTTTGACTACTGCTAACTTTATAAATAGATAAAAAAAATTATTAGACAGTTGATCTAACTCAGTTTTTTTTTTTCTGTTTAAGTTTTAGCTGTGGAGTGTACAGAAAAAAAATCCGTAAGACTTTTCTTTTGTACTGTCACAAGTGCATGACACAATATCTGACAGCAAGCCATTCAAGCTGAAGTTTAAATAATACTGAATTAGCTACTTCAAATGCCTTTGCCTTTATACAATCACTGAAATCTGTCAACCTTTCTCTGCTCACTAAGAACATTACTAATTTAGGTCAGGATATCTTGGATTCAATAGACCAGTATGTTATGGTTGCTATTTTTATATGAAGATAGAGCACCATGATACGATCACAGAAAATCTATGTGTATAATGTCAATGTCAAAGGACATTTACCATGGTCTTTCACTGGGGCAATGGCTCTCTGAGACAAAATTGTTCCTACATCAATTTTATTATGACTAAAGAAGTCTATTCTTTCTGGCTAGAAAGCAAAACATATTGTGACAACAGCAAAATCTTACTCCTTCAAATGTTTATCCTTTCTTTCTTAACCTTTCCCAGCTGTTCTTTTCTAAGAAAAGATATGAGGTTGGTACAACAATATTTGATTAAAAAAAGATATTTCTTTGTAAGAAAACAAAATGTTTCCTTGACAGCAGTTATAGTTGTATAGTAGTATTATCTCTTCCTTTAAAGATGCTGTGCAAAAGAAGAAAGTCCTGGATCAGACGTCTATTAAATTCACCTTCCTTTGTATTGTTAAGCAATGAAAGTAAGTAACTATAACTACTAGCATTCTCAGGGTCAATGTGAATCCTTACTAATTTCTAACAGCATCCTCTAAGTCCTTAGTTCACCACAGAGAAGGCAAGTAAACCATACATGGAAAAACCTCATCAGGGAAGCAAGCAAAAGAAAAGGAAAAAGCTAGGCAAGGGTATGGGTTCTGCCAGTGGGTCTACTGGGTGTGACAAGTACATCCCACAGTTTACGTATGAAGCTACCATAGTGTTCCTTCACCTTATGGCAAAGAACACAATAAAAAAATTTCTCTCCTCTTACTAAGAAAGTAATGAGAAAGAGGGTGGTAATCCACTTAAGAGGTTTCAGGGAACATATGAATTGAAAATTCTTGTTAATATGAAGAAAGTAGAAGCAATATTAAGAGGTTTCTTTAAAATCTCAAATATTTAGATATCTTTAATGCTTTTGACTTCAGAGAAAACAGAGCTGTTAATTACTTTGTGGATGTCTGAATGCTTATGTTTCTTAAATGTTCTAAGAGGACTGAACAAGAAAGGGCTGGCATTTTTAAACAGAAATACATTGTCACACTTCACACTCCAAAATATCTCTCACATACAAACAAATGCATTTCCATTTGCTAGTGACAAGCAGTAGACTTACCTACCCTCACACTGAGAACTTCACTCTAGAAAAAAAGGTTTTAGCTGGTCCTATAGAGCTTCACAGAGATTTCTCAGTTTTTGCTACCTGCCTAGACTCCACCTCTCACACTCTCTCTCTAAGGACAATACTGTGTTCACAAGTTAGCATTCTTTAAGGCTATGAATGCAGTGTACAGTTTTTAACTATTAAGACTCAATGTGATATTACCAAAAATGAAGCTAAGAATGGCATTGTAAATAATGTAAGCCTTCCTAATTAATTAGGAAACTCTTCTTACCCCTTAAGGCATGCATATCATAGTCCTTTCGAGAGGTAAGGAAAAGTGCAAGGAGTTCCCCTTCTTACTTTCATTTTCTCAGAAACAGATCTTATTTTCATTCAGTTTCACAAGAAAGACTGTACCTGTCCATACCAGAAGTTGTTACAAAATGGCCCTTCTAACAGGATTTTTCCTGCTTTGTCCTCTCTTTGTTACTCCAAAGTCTTTAGTCAAACTAAACCTGGAGGAACTTCTTAAAAAAACCACACTATTCTGTAAATTTATCCTATGTATCCAGTTTAAATACTGAAAAACAGAAAATATTCCTCTCTTATTCTCTTTTTGTTTGTTTTTAACCTGTAACAGCTGAAACTGCAGCAAAGTCTAAATGCATGACTGGTGCATCATCCCTAGCCAAATAACAAAATACTCTTATGAAATACTGTAGACACTTGGATGCTGGAGGACTTTGCAGCAGCCAGGAATCAGAATAGCTATGAACTATGTGATGATATAGAAAGAATCCCTGGTTGGTGAATTTGATTGAACTATTTTCAGTAATTACAGTAGATCACAACATACAAGAAACTCAGAATAAACACTAATTGAAATCTATCTTATTTGTTAAGTGAGGTAAAGTGGAAAATTTCTATGTAAAGTTTCTCTAGTGAACTTCTACTGTGTTTAAAAGTTATTATGTTTGCATGATAGGCTAGTTTGGTTCTGCTTTCTAGTGTGCTACAATTTAACTTGACATAGCAAGTCTCTTACTCTTTTGTTTACTGAATGACATTTTCCACTGAATAATGAAATCAATTTTGAAAAAGAAAATGTGAAATGTTGCTAGTAAAATCACTCTAGCATTTATCAGAAACATTAGTATAATTGTATTAGTAGTACCAAAATACTGTGAAGATTATTACTTCTTTATACTACAGATTGTATTGCATTACATTTCTCAATGTTTATTACATAGGTTTATAATATATTTTCCCTTTATTAAACGAAAATTTTACACACAATCAGAGGAGTCTGAAAGATGCCGTAGTTCTATCCAACTGTAGATTTGCTCTGTATCGGATCAATCCTTTCCTTATAATTAAGTTGTCATAGCAATGCATTTTTAATAGTACTGATTCATATGTCAGTAATGTTCTGGAGACAGAGCTCTTGATAGTTTTTTAGTACTCAATTATGCTAAACTCGAGCAAATATACAAGTACTGGTCTACTTGCACTAGCAGAAGAACATGTGATCAGACTTAAAATAGACAAGTATAATCTGACATACACAACTGACAGAAAGCTACATAAAACTTTGAGTGGCTCAGATCAAGAAAGTAAAGGAAGATCCTAAACCTGCAGGAAGAAAAGTTTTGGGGTTTTTTTTCAAAGGTGTTGCTTTCATATACTCGTACTTATATGGTACAACAGGCAGCCATGGAGAGGCAGCATTGATAATGGGAAATCACAGTACTTTGCTGATGATGTTTTAGCATGTCTTCCTGTCTGTATTTTCAACATACCAATTAAATTACACATATTTATAAGCTTTCAAAATAACAGGAAAT
>Ga0181612_110225_pt1 | contig 10337 bp, 12 predicted proteins | sample HoacroProtozoa21_FD_119630 | JGI IMG/M metagenome (GOLD analysis project Ga0181612, IMG submission 119630) | Hoatzin crop microbial communities from Cojedes, Venezuel. Combined Assembly of Gp0051906, Gp0051904, Gp0051908 | reverse complement strand
GAGGAAGAACTTCTTCCCTCTGAGGGTGACGGAGCACTGGAACAGGCTGCCCAGGGAGGTTGTGGAGTCTCCTTCTCTGGAGATATTCAAGACCCCCCTGGACGCGGTGCTGTGCAGCCTGCTCTGGGTGACCCTGCTTCAGCAGGGGGTTGGACTGGGTGACCCACAGAGGTCCCTTCCAACCCCAAACATTCTGTGATTCTGTGAAAGGTCACTGGAAGAGGCAGAGTTTTCCCCAAAAACCCGTGCGCTGGGTTGCGTTGCGTTTCCAACCCGCGTTACATGGCCTCGTAAGTAGCTCTTCACGAAACTGGGAGTTCTTCCCTCGTGGGAGTGCAGCGTGTGGGGTTTCGGCAGAGGCCGGTGGGAACGTCGCCTGCGCTGGGGACTGTGGGTGTGGTGGCTCTGGGAAAACTCCCGTGGGGATGGAGGAAGGCACTGCCACGGCTCTGTTACCTGGCTGGGTCTCCACTGTCGAGAGCTGATCTCCCCTGCTTGATGCCACCCTGGGTGGAAGCACCTCCAGGACCTGCTGTGGGCTCTGGCCAGCTGCGAGGCACAGCTCTGCACCCCGTTGTCTTCAGGCGGTGTCCTTGGGGACGCCCATATGGGTCTCCGTGCCCTGGTGCTGCCGGGGAGGGGGCAGAAACCCACACCCGGGGGGCTGGGAGCAGCGCAGCCGAAGCTGGGCTGGGGAGGTGGCTGCTGAATGCCACCCTGATGGGTCATCCCAGAGGGTGGCTAATGCTGGTGAGAAGGCAGAGCGGAGTCGTGTGAAATTCTGATCCCACGGGTGCAGCTGCCAAGCCCTGGCTAACTTTGATCTCTTCTCCCGGCTGGCACTTTGCAGGAAATCTGTGGTTTCCTTACAGAAGCACGCGTTGTGGGGTGGCTGCCTCCTGTAGCGGCTCTTTCTGAGTACGTGTTGTACCCCTGCTTCAGAATGTCCTGCTGAATCTCTCACCTGGTGTCATTAGAAGAGAAAGGTCTTGCTTTTCCCTGAGCTGCTGCCATTCCCTGGGGTTGTTCTGACTGAGGGAAGAGACCGTAGGTGTCTATGCAATTACTTCATGTAGAGATTTTTGCATTTGATCAGAGAGAAGAGGACTTTAGCTGCACTCCCAAGATCTATGTGAACTTCTAGCAGTGAAATGAAATGAGCTATTGAGGGAAACAGATGTTGTCACAGGCAAAATCCTCACTCTGCAGTTCATTGTCTGTAGAGTGTGAAATTACTTGACGAGCATCCTTTATATTTATGTGCTTATTTTAATTGATGCTGTGAATGTTGTTGTCGCTGAGTCCATGCTGTAGCTGAAGATACACAGGAGTTGTAATTTGCTGAAATGATATAACCTCGGGGGGAGAGGACTGGTGATTCTCGTAGTGACAGTGTTCTGCTGCTCTCTCCCAATTCTCCTAGCTATTTCAATGGAAGCAGCTGGAAAATCTCTATTTCCGTGAAAAGAAATTTGCTGTGGAAGTGCACGATCCCCGCAGGTAAGGCTGGAGGAGGCAGCTGTAGCAGCGGGGTGAATCTTTAGCCAGGCTGGGGATTTGTCATCCCGCGTTAGCGGGTGGGGATGGGGATGGGAGATGCCTCCAAGTTGGACACAGACCTGAGTTTACTGTGGGCTTTGCAATGCTGAGCCTGATCCCACGCTGGGCAGGACAGACCAGGGCTGGATCCGGCCTGCGGATGACGGGTGAGTAGTGCTGTGATGTTGTGGGAGGAAGGTCTCAGCCCCAGAGAGCGACCTGGAGCAGCTGTTGATGTGTTACAGCTCTGGGTGTCCTTCTGTCAAATTGCCTGTAGTGTCTGCTGAGGGAGTTCTTGTAGCAGAGGGGTGACTGTTTCTCATGGCCAAATTTGCTCTCTTTACCAAACCCTTCCCTGAGAGGCTGCGGTAATGTGCCTGTGCAGCAGGAGACCTGGAATGCAGCCAGCAGGACCTGGACACGACTTTCTTGCTCACCTTCTGCCCTCCCCTGCGTTGGCAGCCATGCTCCTTCCTCTGAGCTCGAGCCTTCAGGGCTGTGCCTTTCGGCTGGGCCAGGAGGAGCAGCGAGATGCTGTGCTGATTCACCCCCCCCCAGATCCACCGTCCTACCTGATCACTGCCTTCAGGATCCCATGGCAGCCTGCTCGCCCTTTCTAGGTTTACAGCGTACCCAGCCATTGGTGTCAGCAGCGCAGTCGCGTTGCTGAACTAAAGGCACAGCAGTTGCTGGTGCTCTGTGTTGCAAAGCTCAACCGTGAGGGGCCTTAACTTTGTAAAACGAAGGGAAGGAGGGAGGAAAGGCGGCAGCAACGGGTTGTGGGGAGAAAGAAATCCAAGTTTTCACGTCTAAAGTAAAGGCTACACGTTGCCTGATTAAGAGAGAGGCATCTGAGACTTTAAACCTCAAAGACCTGTCTTGAGATTGCATTTCTTTCACTTCCTCAGAATTTCAGTGTCGAGAAGGACCTTTGGTCAGAGTGGACTGGTAGTGCAAACCTGGTATGCAAACACTTCCCTGATCAAATCCATCTGGGTGATGGCAATCAGTCAGCACCAGTTTTACTTGGACAGAAAGCAAAGCAAAGTAAGTTGTAAGGCATTTTACTGTGGGCATAAGTTTCAGCACCTTTCCTGTATATCCTTCGGTGCGTGTTTTTCCGCAGATGAACTACTCTCCAAAGAAAAGCTACAAATTGTTCTTGTCAGCTTTTTGAGAAGTCTTATTAGCGACAGTATTGTTATTCGATCCGTTTTAGCCTGCCTACAATTAATGGCTATGGAATTGTAATCACAAAGGAGGGATTTCCCACGTCTCAGTGTTTAATCTGCTTTTTCTTTTTTCTCCTTTTCGTATTCATTTTTAACATGGTGCAAAGAGGCTTTGAGCTGGGAGATGGTTCATGCTTTGAGGACAGAGGGGGAGAGGAATGCCAGTGCAACCCTCTGCACTGTAAACTCCACCATGATGCTGTTGCTTTAGTCCTTAATTTTGTGGGAGATGAGGTGTGAAATGTCATCTTCTGTGACCCTGTTTTCTGAAGTTAATTAGAGGTAACTTGAGGAGGCTGGATTATTTTATTTTTTTTAAACTCCTTCAGGCGAAAATTCCTTCGGCCAGAAGTTTGGACGATATCGCTATGGATCTGACGGAGATGGGAACACCAAAAGTTTCAAAGCTAGTGACTTTGGAGGCAAAGAACCAGCTTATTATGGCCAGCAATGGCAGTTTGATCTCATCAGGTAATACTTTGTGTAAATGCAAGGTAGTGAAGTATAGTGGGGGTTGTGTATGTTCAAAGGGAAAACAAGGCTAGCTGACCATAAATATAGCGATGTATGTGAAGGCACGTATTGGTTACGTATCTGAAACAATAACATCAATGATGTAATCTGCTGTTTCCCACCACCACATAGTTAAATAAGGAAATAAAAATATGCTAGATGAATAAGCACACATATACTGTTGGTCCATGGATAATTTGATACCAGTCTCTTCAAAGTCCAAGGGAAATTTGATCCAGACTAACTTTAAGCACCTGTACTAGGAGTTGAATTGCCTGGAGCTTCCTCAAAAATGAGCAGAGAAGATAAATTCTTCCAAACAAAGCTCTGCTCTGGAATGGACTTCAGATTGTTCCTTTGACTGTGGAGAATGGAGAAAGTGGGGAGGTAAAAGCCTGGCTGCCCACACATAGGTGCCTTGAGGTGAAGCCAAAGTGAGAAGCTCGATTGCAAAGTCAAAGCTAAAGTATCAAATGTATCGTAGATATCCCTAACGCATTAATTCATGTTCTGGGTGGTGGGTTTTCAGGATGTGTACTTGGGGCTTACCATGCAAGTATATACATTGGGGGTTTGAAAAAGTCCAGATTTCTTAGAAGCTTGCTTGCTGGGTGACACGCACGAGAGCTGGACGCTGCACTTTGAATAACGTGTTGTGTCACTGGGCTGGACTGCTTTGGGGAGATCTCCACCTACCTGAACAGAAAAAAAGGCTTTTACCTGCAAATCCTCTGATACAGAGCGTGTATTTTTCAGGCTCTCAGGATTCAGAGGTCAGTGAAGAACAAAAGAAGGAGAAAATTATGGAACTGAAGAAGAAAGAGAAACTCCTTCAGGAAAAACTGCTTCAGAAAGTTGAGGAGCTGAAGAAAATCTGCCTGCGAGAGGCGGTGAGAACTGCGCCTTACGCTGGGGTCGGGGCGGGTGAGAGCCCTTCTTCCCGGCTGGGCCTTCACGCGGGGCCCTCTCTTTTCCCCAGGAGCTGACAGGCAAGATGCCCAAGGAGTATCCTCTGGGCGCTGGAGAAGAACCTCCCCAGGTCCGGAGACGTGTCGGCACGGCGTTCAAGCTGGATGACAACCTGCTGCCGAGCGAAGAGGTGAGTGCTGCAGTTTGTTTCCACAGCAGAGGTGGGGTGGCCAAAGCCACTTGTAAATAATCCAGCTCTCCCCTGATTGTTTAAGAGGAGGCAGCTGGGACAGCCACTTGCATAGACTGGGAAATTTAGACAGGTACCACCCTTATATCAACCATGCTGCCTTTGAAATGATCAGGAAGTTGGCTGTTTCAAAAGGCCTTAAAATCCCCTGACCCGAACCCCTGATTTGGCCGTGCTGCTTGAATTCTAATGGACGTTTTGCTGCTGATGAGAGAAGAGCAGGTGCGTGACGCCACTAGGCAACCCATGGCTAAGAGCTTTCCTCGAGCATGGGTTTGTGTCGCGTTGAGATTGTGTTTGAACCCAGAACATGGCAGGGGCATGCACTGTCCCTGCTGCAAAATCATTGGTCGGTGAGCATAGTTGTGTGACAGGTGACAGAAGGAGGAGACTTATCTCTGGCTTAATGCAAGGTCCACCTAAATAAAAGCTCTACATTGCTCAAGAAGCTGCTGTGAGCTTTGCTGGCAGAGACTGACTCAGGAGAAATGGTAATTCAGATATTTGCAGTGTCCGGACGCTTATCATTCCCCCTCGTGATTTGTGAGATTTGTTAACAAGCTGTATTATCCAAGCAGCAAGTAGGTGTTGGACACTTTGCATCTGTGTTTCACCAAAACCACGCTGCCTTCGCTCATGGGGCTGGTGTAATCTGTGTCTGCAGCAAACCGAGCTTATGTTGACTGCTTAAATGCTATTGAAACAAAATCCTGCTGACCAGATTTAATAATGTGTTGCTTAGCACTTCTGCAGTGCCTTTCATCTGAGCTTCTCGGAGTTGTTTACAAACAATTAATTAAAGCCTTCAACTCCCAGTTACGTAGGTATGGTGATACCAATTTCCATTTTAATTTTCTCCAAAGTAGAGAGAGGTTTTTGAACAAAATTTTTCAGGCTTGGACTCAGAGCAGGAGGTTTAGCAGTCTGAATGTGTATTTAGGTGTTATGTCACCCAGACTTGAGAACTTTGGACCTTTCTCAAGAGAGCTCATAATCTTACACTAGTCACAGAAATAAGACTGAGTGATATGGTGAGATTGTCTTGTGTATAAACTTTGATATTTCTGTGTTTTGTGCTCAAGATTTCATTTCATTACCACAAAAATAGATCTTCTAGTCAATAACCTTCACTGATAATTTCTACCCAGAGTACAAGCATTAACTCATCCCATGAATTTGCAGGATCCTGCTTTGCAGGACTTGGAGAGCAATTTTATCATACAGCAAAAGCTGGTGGAAGCTGGAAGGAAACTTGCCAGTGAGCCAGACCTCTGCAAAAATGTGAAGAAGAAAAGAAAGCAAGAGTATGCTGATGCTGTAAAAAAGCTTCAAGAGATAGAAAATTCCATAAATGAATATAGAATCAAGTGTGGCAAAAAACCAACCCAGAAATCAACTCTTACTCTACCAGGTGAGCAAGAGAATTCCCCGTGTTCTGATGAAAAGAGGAGGAAAAAAAATAATTTGGCTCACCTTCAAGTTTTGTTTGCATCTTGTCTGTGTGGTTTTTATCTTCTCCGAGGCAGTTGAATAGGAAAAAAAAGAGGTGCAATTGCTGCATCTGATACGCTAAGTGCACTGCTTATAGGCTGAAGGCAGAATAAGCTGCAGTTCTAGGAACAAGCGCAGACACGTTGCAGCACCGGGTACAGACCCAAGGCGCTCTGCATAGGAGGGCTGGCAGGAGCATCTCAGAAGCTGGTGTGGTGTCTGAATTCAAAGTGTCTTGAGTGCAACTGAGTGTCTAAGCTCCTGCCTGCAAGATCTCTCTCCCTTCCTGTCCGCAGTGCTTCAGTTTTAGGAAAAGCAGAGCGTGTGAGTTTTGCTACAGGATCGAGGAAATAAAGATCAAAGGCTTTGTTTCTTGATTAAAGATTACTGATTTCCTGGAAGTCACAAGCAAAGTTCAGGAGTTTATGAATGCAAATAGTGGCGATCAGATTTTTGGCTAAATCTGCTTGCCAGTGCCGAGCACAGTGAAAGCAGGTACCCTTGGTCCCTGCAGTCTGAAAGTGTGATTTTGCTAAGGGAATTGTGATTCTTGCTGCTTCATAGCATAAAGCATGGAAACTTGCTAGTATGTAAGCCAGTCGAAGGAGTTTGGGAGTAGTAAAAGCTCATAGGTGTTGCAGGTTCTTCTAGTTTCTGTAGTGATTAATGGTTTTAGGACATGTTTTACTTCTCCCCTCCTTGGAAAATACATATGGATAATCATTAACGTTTAATTGATTTTTTTCTTTTTCCCCCCTTTGTCCCAGAAAATGCTGTTTTGTGAGGATAGTGAGGTTTTTCCTGGGAATTGCAAGGTGGGAAAGAAAATGCAAGATTTTTCTGCTGTTTATGTTGATGCACTCTTATTGACGCTTGAGATGAGACCTCTTGCCAACGTGTATTTTCCCTGGAGGAGATCCTTCTGCTGTGCACTGCCAGGTTTCTATTGGGGAAACCTTCACCATGTCCCGTTCCTGTTGAGAGCTCGGTTTGGATTCTTACCCAGCACAAACCACGGCAGCACTGGGCAATCCATCATCGCAAAGTGCTTATTCTGAAAGGTTGATGATCGCGGTTTAATGTGGCTCAGCTAGTTCCCAGTTGACAGAGATGAGGAAACCATCTGTTTTTCCGGTCTCTTGCTCACCAATCTGGATACTAATTGTGGGAGGTCCTGTATTACCTGGGACATGTGATGTGTAGTAACGACCAGGAAGCTGCTGAAGGCCTCTGAGCAGCGAGAGCCCCATGGGGCAGCATCTGTGCACAGTCACTGCTGTCGGTGGCAGGCAGTGTTTTGTCCTGTTGCGCAAACAAGCAGCTTAGGAGTTGGTTCTTATGCATTTCGCCCATCATTTTGCAACATTTGGTCCATGATGTCCTTGTTTGCTGTCTGAGAAGGTGAACACAGCCAGAAGGGATGGGGCTCCGTGTCTCAGAGGGTCTCCCTTTCTGCAGGTGGGGACTGCAAGGCAGCAAATACTTAGCCTGCAATGAGCTAGCTGCATTCCCTTCCAGTTCCTGACTTTTGCACTGCAGTGTGTATTTGTTTACCTGAAACAGAACTGTCATCTGGCGCAATAATTGATTTTGTGTGTAACCTTTTCGCCATCGCTGACTGTACTCTCAGGCTTAAGGTACAGGGTTTCAGAAGTCCGAGCAGGGATGAGTCACTTGGGGCTGTGATTTTGGGGAATGATTTGTTGGAAATGAGGTGTTAAATAGTAACATTGATTTATTGAATCAAATTGTAGCTATTTTCGTCCCAGCCCGCAAGGGGTGGGAGGTGAAGGCAGTACTGGCTGTCTCCTGCTCCCCATGTTCCACTCTCCCGTTCCTTTTCTTCCGTTGTAGCCCAGCGTTTCTTCTGCAGTTGCATGGAATTGCACAAGTTTAGGCTTTAAATGCGGAGCTCCCCTATATGTCAGCACTGCAGACCCCACATGACTCCAGCAGCAAGGATTTAGACTGGCCTTTTTTTTTTTTTTTTTCTTTTCCCCTAGGTAGGTTTTTTTACCTTCTTGTGCTGGGCCCAGTTCCATATTACACCACCATGTGGTCAAGTTCATGTGAGTAAGTTTCCTTGAAGCTTGCTCCCAGTGTCGGGTTGCAAGCAGAGCTGCAGCCCATCCTCGGTGGTCTGGCAAGTGCCCTCAGGGCAGGGCCCAGCCCTGATGTTCTGCTGTTCTTGAAAAGCTGCTCTGTTTACCAAATTCTTGTAACCAGACCTTTCCTCACAGCAAAACGTGACAGCAAGGGAGCAACCTACATTGCATCTGCTCATGATGAGTGATGGAGGAAGCAGCTGTCATGCACAAAGTGGCTGCCACCGTCTTCTTTTGTTGCTTCATTTGCCTCGTGCATGGCAGTTCACGTAGGCTTTTTACCCCACCAGTGCTGTGTATTGCTAGAAACGGCCTAGGAACAGATTTTTCGTGGGTTAGTCGTCTCTTGTGCTGCTTTTTATCACCAGCCTAATTTCTCTGGTACTGCTGGTCTGTTCTAAACCTTAGCAAGGACACACTGTTTCTGAGCGAGTGGTAGTGTGCCGCATCAAAGCGAGAGGACAGGCAAGTGCAGTAAAGCACATTGAATAACAAAACGTAAAAGAAAGAGAAAAAATTTGCAATGTTCATACAACAGTTACTGCTGTCTGTGGTGTTGAAATTTGCAATAACTTGATTGACGTCAGTGGAATTATTCTGGATTGATACTAATTTAAATGAAACAGAATTTGTATGCTGATGACACATTCAAAAGTGAATGCCAAATTTCAGAAGGCATTTTGTACCTACCTGGTGGGATGTCAGGTGTACCTACAGGAGATGAGATGCTAGCAGCCAAGATCTACATGTCTCTGTAGCCTGCTGACTCCTGTTGAAGCACCAGAACACCCTGTGAGATCTATTGGAAGTCAGATGGAAAACACCTTTGTGAATCTTGGCCTGAGTCCCGCTCCAGTTGAAAAAAATCTCCTTGGATAATTACATAGGTAGCTTTCTGAACTGCAGTGAACGCAAGTAGGTCACGATACACTCCAAAGCAGGTCTGTCTTCAGGCTGTTGAGGGCTAAAGCGCACAGACTAGAGTGTTAGAAGTAGCAGCTGGCTCTGAAGCTGTAGAAAATAAACTGCTTGTGATATTTGGAAATTAATGTTCGGTCTCCTGTGCTTAAAGTGCTTTTTTTCATTCACAGATGATATAATTCCATCTGAGAGCAGCTCCCTGTCCGATACAACAACCTATGATGATGGTATGTTGCTTATCCTTTGTTTCCTATGAAGTGTCCAGAGATACTCCTTTGACTTAATGTCTGTTAGACTACTGTTTTGGTGGCTTTCAATAACAAATTACTTTCTGGCAGAGATAAAAAGAGCTTAGTCGGGAACGTCTTGCCTTATAACAGGTTAGTTATTGAAAGTTTCTCCTCTGTGAACTGATCTGAGTTGTCTGTAGAGAAGGTGATTGGTTTTAACACGACCAACCTGCGAGCTGAAGGCTTTGAGTGTCAAACAAATACTTCATCCCTAGGACCTGGCCAGAGGCGGATGAGTGGCTGGAGGAGTTACGAGCTGGGAGGATTTGCCCAGCCCTTCTGTCCTCATTGCTGCTATAAAACTTACAAGAAAGTGGAATAGGCACAGATATTAATGATCTGTTTACGTTTATCTGTTACCTAGTGAGCTTGCATCTTGCATGGGTATGGTGTTTGCTCAGCTTACTCATTCTGCGCACACACCCACAGACACACATTCACGCCCTGTTCCACAAGGTGGAAAGGACCTGGCTTGCCTCTCCCTTAAAATGGATAATCATCATTTGGGGACAAGCATTATGGAAATTATTACTCACTTTTCAGTTACAGCCTGGTTCTGATCTTACTTTGTCCCTGTTTTAGACTTGTACGACCCATCTGGTGCTTTAAAATGGAGTCATGACTGATTCCTGCTTGTACAAGTAGAAGCAGAGCCAGGGATTTGGCTTGTGAACGTGTTCTCTGTGATGCTGGTCCTGCATTTATATGTATTAGTTGGGAGTTTCCTGTTGGCTCCGATGGGACCTGGGTTGTGCCCTAAGCAAAGTGAGAACAAGGATCAAACCAGCGTTTTCCCAATTGCCTTCAGCCAAATTTGCCTGTCAGTCGTCTTTGCTCGTTCCATCCCTTTTGAAGTCGGTCCCTTTTAGGTTGTATTTCAAAACTAATTCTTAAAATGTCATTTTCAAGTAAAGCGCTGGAAGGCGCAGGAGAGGAACTGGGCTTTGCAGAGGCTGAGCTCGCCTGCTCGGCTCTGGGAAGGATCGCGCTGCAAACAGGTGTTTTCCCAAGGAAGTTCCACTTTGTGATCTGGCAGAGCCCCAAGCTGTGTGTAATCTTCGCAGGAGTTGGTGCTGCTGGGATCTGT
>Ga0181612_109814_pt1 | contig 10337 bp, 3 predicted proteins | sample HoacroProtozoa21_FD_119630 | JGI IMG/M metagenome (GOLD analysis project Ga0181612, IMG submission 119630) | Hoatzin crop microbial communities from Cojedes, Venezuel. Combined Assembly of Gp0051906, Gp0051904, Gp0051908 | reverse complement strand
CTCTTAAATCTTTGTTCCCCCTCCCTTCTCCCTCCCCTTCTTTTTAAAACCGTCATCATGGGTGCCCCAGCACGCTTACTCATTGCAGTACAACACAAGGCACGATCTGTCTACCCTTATCAGCGCCGTAGAACAAACAGAAATGAACAGATTTAAAGAAAGCTCTCTGTATTCAGTAACACTAACGCTAAGAAACTTGGTCTTGCTCTTAACGGGGACTATTTTGACATCTGCTGTGCTCGTTATTCCTTCTGCGTAGTCCGTGTGGGTTAATTAGCAGGGCCCTACGCCTACGGCCCAGTTCTCTGCTTGCGTTGCCGATGTGCGGCTTTAGGAACCCCCAGGCACCTGAAACATCATTCAGCCCCAGAACCTACAAATTCCCTTGCGGAACTGCTGAGGCCGCAAGTTTGCCTGCTCCATTGAAAACAAGCGGAGTTGCACCGGGAAGGAAGTTTACTCCGCGTGTTAGACGGCCGCACGCGGACAGCACCAGCTGTTGTCACTCCTCAGCAGCACTGAGCCCCTACCATCTGCTCTGCCCGCCCGCCCTTCCCGTGCAGGGTGCGCGGGCACTGCAGTCACCACGCCGGCAGAGCGCTGGTAGCTGTTTTTTCCAGTATATTTGCGGCTCCCTGCTTTGAAACGAGCCCTGCCTCTACTTAGGGTAGTAGAGTTGCTCCGAGTCCAGCTTCTGTTCCTACTGGAAAGCAATTTTAAGTCAATAGGAGCCAGAGGTTAGCTTGGCTGGACAGCAATAGCCCACAGCAGGCTGAGCTCTGCCAGGGGAAGATAAGCACGCTGAGAATCCGAGCCAAATGATTATCCAGGCTTAGAGTGGACCGTGTAAATTTGGCTAATTGTTTAATGACTTGGTCATTCGCATTCAGCGTGCTTTGACACAAAACCGGCGGGGAGAGGGGTCAGGCCGTTTCGCAGCGTAGCAGCTGGGTGCAGGAATACTGCGCTACAGCAAGGCAGCGTCCTGCCCCGGGCTTCCGCGAGCCCCTGGTCCTGAGCACGGGTTCCTGCCCGTCAGAGGCGAAAGGGGTGTCCCTACCCCAGCGTCACCCGGACAGCGGTCACAGCTGACAGACGCACAGGAGACTGCGCACCCGTTACGCGAGAGCTGCGACGCTGAAGGGAGAGAAGGCGGAACGGAACCCACCAGGATGGCGATGCGACGGGGTGACACGCTGCCCCCACCCCCCAGCGATAGCTGTGTAAATCCTCGCTCAATAAGGGACGGCTGCTCTCACAGCGGCCTCCTCCGCACCGCAAGCTGACTGCACAGACTTTGCAGGAGGAGGCAACATCACCTGCTTGTACAAGAACGTGCACGTTCATCTCCACAAACAAGCACGAGCTGCAGAAAGGCCAAGGGCAAGACGCACAGCTAGAGTCTGTTACCTGTGCCCACCTGCACCGAGGTGGAACCTGGGAGTGACCGAAGCCAGGCTCCATGAGAAGGGAAACCATCACTTGCTTTACTTCCACATACAGATGAAGCTTAATTAAACTACACCGGTGAAGGTTTCTGACCTACCTGCCTCCCTCTGCCTTTTTTCCCTTTCTAAAATGCGCTACACTGCTCTCATAATTGAGAAGTTTTTGTGTCGTAAACATACCTCTGACAAAGCGGTGGTTTCGACCACGTCTTGCAGTGGCTGGGATGACAAAGATTTCGGAGAACACAGCACCGCCCTAGACACACAGACCCCGAGCTCTGATCTCTGTGCTGCTGTTTTCTGACTCTCCCTGCCGTTTTCCCTTACAGGGCACAGTTCTTTATCCCGGCCCAAGTCTCTGCTGGTGTCCTCTCCTTCCACCAAGCTGCTCACGCTGGAGGAGGCGCAGGCACGGACGCAAGCCCAGATCAACTCTCCCATCGTGGCAGACAGCAAATACATCGAAGTGGGAGAAGGCCCCGCAGCTTTACAGGGGAAATTCCACACAGTCATAGACTTCCCATCCGAAAGGTAGAGACGAGTTTCCTTTCCAGCATGTGGCATAACTGGTTTGGGTTTGTTTTTTTTTAATTACAGCAAAAACTTGCCAATATTGACTTAAACTACTTGTACATAAAGCCTTGTGGCCAGTTTTCCACCTGCTTCAGACTCTGTGAGGATTCAGCGTGCATCAGTTGTCTGGTGGGACCTAGTTTAGCCCCGTAACTTCTGCGCCACTCCCTCCTGTGTTTTATATAAATATATAAAGCCACGTTGTATGTGATGCATACAGCTGCCTGTATTAGTCATAAATGTAAACAGGGTGAACGCCTAGAAACGTTGGGGTTTTCCAGATTTCAGGAGTAATTGCCTGTAACAAACCCAGGTTCCCCTCGAACAGCCTGGATAACGCTAGAAATGAAATACGGCAGCGGGAAGAGGCGAATGTGATTTTACAGCGTGAGCGAGAGATGTTTTGAACACCTTTTGTATGGCTGGATGGTTACTCACAGAGCTGGTGCGTCTGCCAGCTGTGTAATAGCCCTCTCTTAGCTGCTGCACTGTACAGGTACGGAGCCTTTGCTCACCTGCTTTTGGTGGAATTTACCCGGGAAGACTTTAGGGCTGAGCTGTAAGAATGAAAACATCCTCAGCTATTTAAAAGAGACTGAGTTTCTAAGCTTTGTCTCAGCAGAAACCAGTTAGTGCTAGTAACAAACAGCCAGTGGCAGGAGCTAAATGCAGCTTCCCCCTCCAACAGTTAGCTCTGTTTTCTCCCTCCAGAAAAAGACCGCCCAGCAAGATGAAGAAATCGCCAGTTGGCAGCTGGCGTTCCTTCTTCAACCTCGGAAAATCATCGTCCGTGTCCAAGCGCAAACTCCAGCGCAATCCCAGTGAGCCCTCAGAAATGAAAGCCATAGCCCTGGCAGGTAAGGGTGCAAATCCCGCTTCCAAAAACCTGGCTTTTCCAGCTGTGCAGAATTCACGTTTACAGCGTGCTTTTATCTCCTCCTAGCGTTCAGGCCACGCATAACAGCTTCAGTTAAACGCTGTCTTTCCTAAATGGGTCTCGCGTTAGCTCAAGAGCCGAACCTGCTAGAGCGCACGCCTCTAATGCTGATCTCAAAGCAGCTTTGGAAAGACAGTGTATGGGCACCACTCTAAAGTCTCAGAATAATTCCTTCTCGTGCCCTTATTATGAAATAAGAACATGGTTCTGGCTCCCTTTGCTGCTCTCAAAAGACACACAGTTAAACTAGGTAAAGGCACTTCTCCACAAGCACGTTCACCCCGAAAGTTACGCCCGTTGTACATAGAGAAGGCATCCAACCACCTTTTGTAGCTGCACCCAGTGTACACAGACTCTGAATTCTCACCCCTTTCCATACAGAGTTTGCTGTCTCTTTCCAGATTTAAAAGATTAAAAATAGCCCCAGTATGTTTTTGCAGTGAAACACACTACGAATCCCTAAACATGGGCCAGTCAGGACTTTTATCCCATCTTCACCCTGGTGCCATTTTCAAACGATAACCCTCACAGTCTTCAGTATCATCAGCACATTCTATGAACATCCTTTAAGGCTGTCTGCAGGCACCTCTGTAGGTCTCCCGTGCGCACCAGGACTACATCTGTCTCAGTAAAGCATATCAACAGTCAAACAGGATAAAGGGGTTTTTTTGAAGGCTTTGGAATGAAAGCCAAACCCAAAAAACCCAACCCCAAAACAAAAAAGCACAACTCTTACTCTCAGGACACTGGTACTGCTGCTGGAAAGCCATTTGGTTTTTCCTGCCACCATTACATAGCCAAATATAAACCGCTTCTACCACTCGGCTTCTCACCGTCTCGGTTGCGTTTCTCTAGGTGGGCGAGGAGACAGCGGGACTCTCCGCTCGGCTAAAAGCGAAGAATCGCTTACCTCTCTGCATGCTGTGGATGGTAAGACAAAACCGTACCTGTACTTCCAGTGTGTGTGGATTAAAAAAGGCAGTCTGACATTACCGACTGCTGATACTCAACAGGGCACATTTTCCACCCCTCCGTTGAAAGCCAAGCTTGCTAATTAACAAAGCAGCTTACCACTGCCCAACACATTCATTCCTTGCCATCTCCCCTTGGTATTCTAAGGTGGAAAAGACAGCGTCAGGAAGGAAAATGCTTCCTGAGAAAGCCTGAAGTCTACAGCACGCTTGCACTAGCATTGATTTTGCAGACAGCTTAGTTTCAGACTAGAGTAGCCATGCCAACTGCTGTAAAAGAGTTTGAGCAAACGTAACAGACGGTTACTGCTAACTACATTGCTTTTGTGTTTGGAGTTCACCAGGTGAGCACCTTGCACGCTGCCTTACGACTACTTTAAAACCAGCACCTAACCGTCACCTCCTGGACAGGAAGGTTCGGACACTAACCTGCGTGCATCTGCTCGCTCCTAGGTGAATCCAAACTGTTTCGGCCCAGAAGACCAAGGTCCAGCAGCGACGCGTTGTCCGCTTCCTTCAACGGAGAGCTCTTAGGGAACATGAACCGCTGCAATTCTTACGACAACCTTCCCCACGACAACGACAGCGATGGGGACGAGGGGCTCATCCACGTTCCTGCCCTGATTTCCCCCCGATCTGCTGAAGACGTTGACCTGAGCCCACCCGACATCGGAGTGGCTAGCCTGGATTTTGACCCAATGTCTTTCCAGTGCAGCCCGCCCCAAGCAGAGTCCGAGTGCCTGGACAGCAGTACCTCCCTGCTGGAGTCCGTTGGCATGAACAAGGAGAAGCCAAGCCTGCTAAAGAAGGATTTAGAATCAGGCAGCCAGTCCCAGACACCAGGCAGTGCCACGAGCTCCGAGCCAGTCTCCCCTTTCCAAGAGAAGATGAGTCCCTTCTTTACTCTGGACCTGAGCCCAACTGAAGAGAAGGCCTGCAAACCCCACGCCTTCTCACCCAAGATGGGGCGAAAGCCCCTCAGATCTCCGCCGCTGACTACGTCGGAACCCGTCTCCTTCGCGCTGCCCAGCCGCATGCCAGAAGCGATTGGAGGAGCGCCCACCGCGTCCAGAAACTCCTCTGCTTCCAGCTGGAGCAAAGGGGTTGGCATCACTGATCTCACAAACAGGTCCCCAACCCAGATGTCCTTGCCCCTGAAAAGCAGTGAAACAGGAGCAGGGGAAGGAGCCCACCAAGAGCTACAGCATGCCCAGCTAGTGGCTGCTGGCAAGCCCGAGTTGCCAGAAGAAGGGGAGAGACCCATGTCAAGCAGTCAGAATAAGACTGTACCCACTGGACACACACAGCCAGGTACAGTGCATTTTCCTCCATTCTTCCTTTAAGTTCCAAAGGGGACCTGCTCTCAGAAACGTCCTCCTCTGCGTGCCTTGTAGGAGAGGGGATTGCCCGCCGGTTCTGATCACAAGTGTCTTGCAGGGCTGTGCAGATCAGTAAGGTCTTAACCTCTGCCTTCTCCCTACATCACACAAATCTCCAATAATTTTCCATAATAGTTTGTATACCACTTTCCCCCCCCCCATCTGTCATACACGACAATCTATAGCACGTTCTTCTAAATCATTTCAGCCAATAGACCATCTAAGACTTCTTGTTTGTTTTTTTTTAAATTAAAAGCCTGCCAACACTCAAAGAAGGGACCTTTTCGCCTAAAACCTTATGATCAAAATTGTGTAAGGGTGTCTCATTCTCTGCTACCTACTTCCTACCTCTCTAGAAATGCAAGAGGAGCCTTTAGACAATCTCTTGTGTTTTCTCCTTTTCGCTGATCAGCTGCTGTGCTACTGAGCAGCGTTTGCATGTGAGACAGAAGATGTAGTGTTTCGCATCAGAAGGAATTGCCACTGTGAAAGTGGGGAAAGCATCTATTTTTCTATAATAGTCATTAAGGTTAGGTCACTCTCCTTATTGGGTAACATAAAATCACTCTCTCTCTCAATTTTCCCCCCATTAGGAGCAGTTGCCCTCGACTCCCCCCAGGATCCTGTTCCCGTCAGTTCTGTGTCTCTTATCCCTCCTCCTCCTCCGAAAAACGCAGCGCGCATGCTAGCCCTAGCGTTAGCCGAGTCCGCACAGCAAGCATCCGCTCAGTCTCAGAAAAGGCCGGGAGATGCTCATGCTGAAAGCACAAATTATGGAGAGGCTGAAGCTGGCGCAGCTCTAGAAAAGCTCCATCTCTCTGCTGGTGCTCCAGACAAGCTCCACCTGTATACCGGTCTGCCTGAGAACCGACTGCACTTCCAGCCTGGTGCACCGGTAGAGCAGGATTTCCAAGGTAGCAGCACACCCGGGGAGCAGAACCACCCACCGGGCGCACCTGGAAACCGGGACCCCCCGCCTCTCCACACTGGCATGCCTGGGGACGCGCCCGGTAGCAGAGATGGAGAGCAGGAGCAGCCCAGCTTCCATCCTGGTAAACCAGGGGACAAAGAGCACTTCCCGTCCCGCGCCGGGGACTGGGAGCACGCACCCCACCACGCTCCAGGCGCGCTGCCTGACTGGGAGCCACCCTCAGCAGACCTGTCTGTAGATAAGCCCCAGCTCCGCGCGGGCATGTCTGGGGACAAGCACCACGTCCCCGTCTCCACAGCCGACGACAAACTTCAGTCTCCTGCTGTCGTAACGGCCGGGGAGAAAAGCACCCCGGCTTCAGTGCCGTATTTAACAACCATCCAGACATCAGCACCTGAGCCGAACCGTGGGCCGGCAGGTCCAGCCACAACTCAGCCAGACGTCACCGTTGCGGCTGCGCAGCGCACCCTCGCAGCCGGCCAGCCCGCCCCGTCGCAGAGGCAAGATCACCAGTCAGCCACGGGACAAGTGCCGGCGGCCTCGGCAAAAGCGTCGAGCGGTTCCGGTCAGGTACGTGGACGTGCCCCCCAGCCTCGCGCGGATTGGCAAGCGCAGCGTCCGTAGGAGGCTGAGCTTTGGGAGAGGTGGTCCCAGTCCAAATGGCAAGAGGCAGGGGATTCGCGTGTATGAGACAGCCACGGCCTCACAGGAAAGCAGCGCAGAATTTCTTAAATGAGCACAAGGGAACATCCTGATCTACCCAGTATCTGCTGGGGTGACCAACGCAGGGAATGCTAGTTTAGAAGCGCTCAGAAACAAGAATTTTCGCATCCTCTCTTCCCTGAGGCTGACAATATCCTCTTCCAACGTCCTCTTTAATAAAGCAGCTCAGGTTCCTGGCGTGAGTTAGACACGGAAGCGTTCGTTCAGAAATCCACACTACCTGCTGCCCATGAAACACGCACGCCTGCAGCCTGTCCTAAGCGCTGTAGCCACCTCCAAGGAAGGGATTTCTGCTGTATTACACTACTTGATCTGCTCGGCAGGGCGCGAGGAGTTTAAATCCAGGTACATTTTCATTAAGAGAAGTACATTTATAAGCAGACCACCTAACAAAACATTGTGGGCCACTGCGTAAAATTTGAACCTGTGGCGATAACGAGACAGCCACCTCCTCGGCTTTCTCTGGTTTGGCATTTGCGGAGAGAGCCCTCACAAACCCCTCAGCTGCCGTTTGCGACAGGTCCCGAGATCTGCCAGAGGCACTGCGCTGCCCTTGCTGCGAAAGGGAACCTACACGTGTCTTCTGCTACAGCCAGCAGCACTAGCTGTGCACAGCAAACAGAAACCAGGCACAGAGAGGAAAAAAAAAACCCTTACATTGAACTAATCCACACGAGCATCTGTGATATTTTACCTACAGATTTGGGCGGGGGAAGATGCTTGCCTCTAACTTCTGCTGGTTTCTTCCCTATAGGTATGGGGCACAACTGCACCCGAAAAGCCGCCTGAGCCTACTCCCGGTTTTGTCCCGGACAGCAGTTCCACCCCCCGCTGCTCCTCGTCTGCGCCCGCCGGCCACCAGAGCCATCTGGAGAAGCCTCGGGAGACGCCGAGGGCTCCCCCGCTGCACCTGCGGTCCGAGTCCGTCCCCGCTCACTCCTCCTACAGCTTCACGCCCCCCGTCCCGCCTGTGAGAACGCTGGAGAGCAAAATCGCTGCCGCCATGCACTCGAACAACACGGACGCCATCAACAACTCCAATTACCACGCCTTCCTCTCTTCCTCCATGCTGGCCTCCTCTGTGGAGGAAGCCCTGCTGCCGCCGCCGCCACCGCCTCCCCCACCCAAGCACGCTTCCCTGCAGTCCGTGTACGTGCCCCATCCCAAGCCAGAGAGCATCCCCGAGCCCTCGGGGCCAGACAGCTACCTGCACCACAAGCCGGCTTCCATCCATCAGTACAGGCCCGAGAGCGTTCCTCCTCACATCTACCACAGCAAGCCTGACCAGCACCAAGCCTACGCGCCGCGGTCGGAGACACCCGCTGCCGCGGGCACCCGCTACAACACCTACACGAACCAAGGGAAGAGCACCTCGGCTCTCCACTCCAAGCCCCGCAGCCGGACAGAGTTTGTGTCCTCCGTGAGCCCAACGGGGCTGCGTAACGCCAGCTACGCCGAGGAAGCTCCACCCTACCCCACTATCCGTAGGGTTCAGTCGCTGCACGTCCCCACCCCTGCTGCCTCTGCTATCCGCTCCGTTCCCATCTCACGGACCGAGGTGCCTCCGGACGACGAGCCAGTGTACTGCCCGCGGCCCCTCTACCAGTACAAGCCATACCAGCCCCACTCCGACTACCACGTAACTCAGCTGCAGCCTTACTTTGAGAACGGGCGGGTGCATTACCGGTACAGCCCTTACTCCAGCTCTGCCGGATCCTCTTACTACACCGCTGCCGACGGGAGCTTTTACGACTTGGACCCGTACAGCACCGTGCGGGTCAGGCCCTTCCACCCGCTGCCCAGCCGCGACTTCGCGTCGTACGCCTCGCGGGTGCAAAGCAAAGGCCTGTACCGCTACCCCGGCCTGTCTGCCTACCCGCGGGGCGGCCTGGTCGGCCAGCTGGCAGGCAAAGAGCACAGCTTCGTCAGCAGGGACGTGCCTCCCGCCCCGGACATCAAGCACATGTACGTGTCGTGGGACCTGGAGGACATGGAGAAGTACCGCATGCAGTCCATTCGCCGGGAGAGCCGCACGCGCCAGAAGGTCAAAGGGCCGGTGATGTCCCAGTACGATAACGTGGCCCCGCTGCTGCAGGAGGAGCTGGGAGGACTGGACGCCGTTCACTTGCGCAGCAAATCGGATCCTGGGAAAACTGGCCTCCTGACCGTGGCGGAAGGGAAGGAGGGGAGGTACCCGGCCAAAGCAGCTACGCCCGAGGGCGACGAGCGTTACTACATGCAGCACCCCGAGCCGGAGCTGGACAGAGCCCACTACCACGGCGCCTACGGGAACGGGCAGCCGGAGAAGCCGTCCCTTCCCCAGAAGCAGAGCAGCATCCGCAACAGGAAGCTGCACGAGCCGGGCTGCGGCGCCAGCGACCACAGGACGCACTTGCAGCAGGAAGCGAGCCATAGGCAGCCTCCCGAAGCCAAAAACGGGCCCCCTTACCCCGACTACAGGCCCAAAGGTGGCCCGGAGCCCGCCGAGCCCATCGGTTACCAGCACCCGGGCGGGAAGTACATCCCGGCGAACCAGGAGACGCTGAGACTGAACCACAAGGAGGTGAGGCTGGCGGAGGACAGGCCGGAGCTGGAGAGGTCTCGAGCCAGGCCGAGCGCGGCCATGGAGAAACACTCCAGAGACTGCTACAAAGAGGAGGAGCACGCCATGGCGCCGCCGCCCAAGCCCGAACGGAGCCACAGCCTCCGAATGCAGCACCCCGAAACCCTGGAGAGGGACTCTGCCCTCCTCTACCCGTACCAAACCCTTGGGAAACGCCAAAGCACGATGACTGTGGTGTCCCAGTACGATAATTTGGAGGATTACCATACCATGCCTCAGCACCAAAGAGGGGGCTACATCGGAGGAGGGGGTTTCGTGCCCCCCAGTTTTACCCACGTGCACAGTAGAACTTACGCCACGGCCCTCGGCCAGGGAGCCTTCCTCCCGACGGAGCTGTGTTTGCAGAGGCCTGAAACAGAGGTCCACGTCGAGTGAGCTGGCGTGAGGGGAAGGAGGGATAGAGTCTAAGCAGCCTCTGCTGGACAGCGGACTGTTTTATTTTTTCAGTGATGGAAAAGAAAAAAAAAAAACCAACCCAGAAACCACCCAACCCTGCCCCGATGAGCAAAGCAAACCCACCTTGAGCCCCACCCCTACGAGCCCACCACTCGCTGTTTTTATGTAGTAGAGAGATAGCTTTTTCACGTCGTTTTGAGACAACTGGAACGACAGGGCAGGCTCTTGGCACACAGACGTTGCCAGAGAGGCCGGGCGGAGCTGAGAGAGGTGCTGTATGGGCAGGGAGGAAAGGAAAAGCCGTTTTTTCCTTCCCCAGATTTGACATTAGCAGTGACCATCACCACGCCTCCACG
>Ga0181612_100170_pt1 | contig 10337 bp, 7 predicted proteins | sample HoacroProtozoa21_FD_119630 | JGI IMG/M metagenome (GOLD analysis project Ga0181612, IMG submission 119630) | Hoatzin crop microbial communities from Cojedes, Venezuel. Combined Assembly of Gp0051906, Gp0051904, Gp0051908 | reverse complement strand
TAGATGCCTTCACTTTCACACAAATATTTTAAACTGAAAAATAAAGTTTCTTTGCACTTCATTTCTATCAGTATTTTTGGTTGTAGGAGGGGACTACCACAAAGAATATCTAAGCATACTTTGCTTTTGGAAGGCTCTGCAGTGATTTCAGATAAATCATAAATACTGTAAGCGCCCTACGGCAGCAGCTTAAACTTACGTGTTTGATAGTTGTCTTGCACAAGGATAACTCTCTCTTCATGGTGGGTGTTATAAATCAGATCAGATCTGTAGTGCGAAAGCATAAGCTGTATTTCAGTAGGGTGGAAGAGTGTTTATTTTGCCAAATAACAACGGCCTGGAAGAGAAACTTTCAGTCCTGTGTCTGTCAACAGGCCAAATGGTTACCAATGATACAAATATAAGGAGGCAAGGCAATCTTGCTGAGGTTTGAGAAATCTCGGTTAAGCTTCAGTATTAATCGAACTTTGAGCAAACACCCCCCTGAGCAAAAAGAAATCTTCATTGTCTTTCATTTTTGGCAAGGAGAGCCATTTGGTGAGGTAGAAAGCTTGACAGTCCCCTTTTTTGCACAATAGCTTAACTCTGAGGCTGAATTACACAGATCTGAAACATGAGCCTAGAAAATTAACTGAGGTTCCCTTGATACCATACCAAGAGATTCAGTACTTTTCTAAGCATTTCAAAAAGACCTTTGGCAGCCTGCAGCTTTGGGTGTTCTATCCCTCTGTCAGTCACTTTATCAAGCCACGAGGTAGTACATTTTAACTCTAAACTTCATCTCCAGTGAATGGATTGCATTTATTGTTAATACAGTAACTCAGCTAGTTCGATGCATTAATCTTCTGTGGCAGCCCCCATATTGCTGGGACTAGGAGCTTATGTGGGAACCATGGGAATGGAAAGCATGAATCTCTATGGCCTGAGAGACAGAAGCTGGGTCCTCCGTAATATAGGCTCAGAGATCTAGGAGAGGATTTTCTGATTTAGAGATGCTGCTAATCAGAATGGCCACTTTACTCAAAGGCAAGGGATCTTAGCGTATATTAATCACAACGTATCCTAGGCCTTGATGTGTGGAAATAACTTCATGAGTATAGCCTGGTTGACCTGAATGTGGCTACTTGTGTATGCAGTCTAACTCACATCTGGAGATCGTTTTAAGCTCTGGACCTGTGTCTTTTTTGTGGTATCTATTAATATCAGAGACTTATGCCTCTACTGTAATTTCACTTTCTTCTCATCTCTGTGGAGTAGAAGACAGCCACTGTAAATACCTTGCTCTCTAAATTTTGGTTATGGCTGAGATGGGAGTTTGGATGATCTATTTATTCAAAGACAGGTCCTTTAAGAGCTTTCTTTACTAAAATGCTTTTTGTGTATTTTATCAACTTCATCTTAACCATTAAAGTTCCTTAAAGGAGATACCAAAAGCATTCCCAGTAGAGTAAAATAATTGCACAGATTGTCATTTTTAGCCAGTCCTAAAAATATGCACATCCTTAGTCCACGGGAGCTGCTTTCATTTCAGGAAAATGAAATTGAAGTTGTAATTCTTTTCCTCCTCCAAATTAGAAATTATTTCAGATTTAGATTAATTTTTTTAATATAGCATGCAAGGATAAAGCTGTACAATGCTTCTGAATGTTAATGGGAATCATAACTATATTTCTGTGCATTGTGCTAAAAAATTGTCCCTTAGTTTTTGCATGTATGCACATACATTTTATTTGGTGGGACATACTACAAAATTAAGGGCTGAATAAAAATAAATATTGTATAGCAATACCAGAAATAATAAGTTCTGTCATTTTGCTAATCCTTCTCTCCCAGGGATAACAAAGAATGAATTTACATTAGTAAACACTAACAAGAATTCATTACTGCCCTCGCAAGAGGCTTGGAGAAAATGAAAGAACATAGTGTACCAAAGAGGAAAGATGGGCAAGGAACCCTTGCTGTCTTGCTACAGAGTTACAACCAGGTTAATACCGAGGGAAAAATTCTCACACTGTTATTGACTACATTCAGTTTCAAGAAAACCCCATTTGGAAAGAGGTAGTTTCATCAAGAGCAGACAATGTTATAACTGGAAAAGCAATTAGAACTTCAAAATTTTCATTGCATTTCTGGTTATGTACCAAGTGAGCTTAGTTATTCCTTTGGGCGAGGAATGATGCAAGTGATATCATCACAGAATTCCCTGGAACCAGACAGACCATGAAAACTGTTGCGCTCAAATCATTACCAGTCAAAATGAAACTAGTGCTGTAAAATCTTGAGGGCACACCTCATATATTCTTAAAATGCTTGCCCTAGGGACTGATCTCAGTGTGGTTTCCCTTCTTGTGGACACAACTGATTGCATACAATTAGTATTTAAGATATGCTAATAGGGTGTGGTGTGGTGTCATGAAAAGGCTCAAAAACCCTCTTACTCAAAGCTAACTCGTTATTGAGGCTGTCCACTGTCTATTCTTTTCTAGTTCTCATTAACTAACCTGAATCTCTTCTTGGTTTTGGGTTTCACAAACATTCTTTGTATTGTATTTTCCTGTACTGCTGCTTCATGTATACAACATGTATTTCAAGAACAGCCCAGGCAATTCTGTTATTCACCCAGAAGGCAACTCAGTGCATTCCCATTTTCTGTCTCATGAAGACCTTCTCTCTTGCTTTACCAAACCTCTCAATTTTGTATACGGTGATTTATTTTGGTTAATGAAGGTAGCATAGATATTTTTGAGCCCATTAATTTTTTAATTCCCAGGACATTCTAGTCTACAGTTCATGCACACTAGATATTGAAAAATACATTTTCAGTGGAAAGTTCAGCAACCTGACTGCTTTGTGCCTGTCATAGAGTTGTTCTTTGGACAACCAGTCTGGAATGCACAGACTTTTCCTTTAGGATATTGTAGGTTTCACTCACTGAATGCTGGGCAATTATTGCTAACTATACTGTGGGTAGAAAATTAGCAGCATTGGAGTCTGATACCAGTCTTCTGGTCACTAATTCCAGTTAGTTTAAATCTTGGTCAATAATGCTAAATTTGTAACACACCATTTGCTTGGGCAGGCTAGGAAGACTTCTGTTTGGAGTAAGAGGTGAGCATAGTGGCTGGAACCCTTCCTTAGACAGCAAGATAACTCTCATAAATTAATTCATTCAATTTGATTCCTTCTAAAATGTTGTGAATAGACTGTTCCATAGACTGGTCCTCCCCTTCTAGTAGTTCAGGCTATGGACAAGTGATGCATATGTAGATGGCCCACTGCCTTGATGAAGACATTTATGCAGTATTCGTGTCCCCAGGTAGCTGTAATTCTGAGGAGGGCTAGACTGTGTTCCGGACCTGTCACATTGCAAACATGGGCACACATTAATTTGAAGTTCCATCTGCAGTATCTATGTTCTCCGTTTTGAAGAAGCCTGCAGAAAGCATATTGCCTCACTCATCCCCCCCCCCCCCCAAATGTTTTTGGGGTTTCCCTGGGGGGGGGGTTGTGTTTTTTTATTGAAAATAGAACAAAAAGCAATTTCCCCCCCCCCTCCCCCCCCCCCCCGAAATGTTTCTGGTGTTTGCCTGGTGAGGTGTTTGCATTTTATTAATGAAAATAGAAACAGAAGCATTTTGGCATTGGGGGCATCACAAAAATCAGAAAGGTCATCTGTCAGTTGAAAAGAAATTTGCATGCCGTTCTGTCTTTTCAATTTTCCTTGTTTCCATGATGAAATAGCATGGAGTGGTCACTGCTAATTAATGTGTCTGTTTGCAAGGCTGCAATAAATGGAGCCAAGAGAAGTGAAATGACAGGAAAACAGCAAGAAGAGTAGGGGGGAAAAAAAGCCTGCTCCAAACCCAGTAAGATTCTGCTTTTGAGCTGGAAGAACTGCTGTTAGTTTAGGTAATTGTTTTTTTCCACCAAAATGAAGAATTGGGCGGTAAAGAGAGCCGATTCATGGAAGACAGAGAACATTGCGCTGTTTGCAGCCTGTTAAGAGTTGCGCACACACACAATCTATGTTGTTTTTTTCCCTTCGTTTTTCTATTTTTTATGTAGTAATATCTGAAGCTGTCCCCAATGGCAGTCTGCATGTGGGGGATAAAATCTGGAATTCCCTAATTTCTCCTATTTTCTAATAAAAACTATTACTGTACAAATGTAGATTTTTTTTCCCTTATTTTAAATTGGAATAGTTTTAAAGGGGTGCATTTTGGTGCAGCCTCTGAAAGTTGGGGTCCCCTGGTGATTGTGATCACAGTCTCACTGAAAGCACTTGGGGTTTTTTTTTGACATCAAATTAATATTCTCATCACTAAGTGTGAAGTAAAGATTTGACAATGGAGCAGCTTCCTCTTTGTTAAAAACTTGCAAAGAGTTTCAGAGTTGAAAGGCTGAGTAAATCTTTATATCTGAGGAGGTAAGCTTAGTGTTATTTCTTGTTTTTAACAGCGCTGTACTGGCGAGCTGCAAGCTGTCTGAACATTGGAGAGAGACCCTTTGGGAGCTCCATTGGTTTTCAGCAAGTCTTTGCATGCAGTGTGTTTGTACTAGCTGAAGACAGCGCATGGCTCTCTAAATAATTTACAAGTTGATTAATAGACTCACATGGGTATAATTAGAAGAGGGAGAGACAGCAGCTACAGTAACGGGTACAGTGCTTGGGGGAACTAGAGACTTTATTTTTTTTAAAGAAACTTTCTAGGGTGCTGGGCGTTTGAAGATAAGTTGGGAAGAGCTCAGTGCCTCTTCTCTTTTGAAGTGGAAATAGGACAGTTTGAATCCGTCGAGTTTAATTTTTCACAAGCTTTAGGGGCCCTGCAGTGCAACTCCCTTTTTATTATTGAAAAAAACTCCATTTTTCTTTCATTTTTCACACACATGCACACACACACACAGAGCCCAAACAGTAGCTAATAAACAAATTGATTTTCTACTTCATTTAAGTTAGTTTTATAACAATGCTATAAGTGCACCTATATATGCACCTCAATCACAAATATACTGCGTAAAGTTACGGAGGTATTTAAGAATACACCATACTTTAATTTATGCATTTTTAAGAAACCTTCACCTCTGTTTGACAATGCTTTTGAAGTAGCTCCGTTTTTCAAGTCAAACTTTTGACTTTTCCTCTGGGACTGCTACAAAGGTTTTTTTATGGAAAATAGGTAGCAGACTTTTTTCCTACTAGGATAAAATTGATGGTCAAGAGAACAAAATAGAATTTAAATTTTTTTTCTTGTTTTGCCTGTCCATATTTTACTAAAAGATGCAAGATTGTAGAGTAGAAAGTTTTACATGAAGGCATATAGGCAGTAAGTTGTCATCTTCTTTCCTGATTTTTACTTTTTTTATGTGATGAATCACAACAATAAGATGCATTAGAGTCCCCCTTTCCTTTATCTGACAATCTAGAATATATTTTTCTTTATTCTACACAACACGCAACAACCAAAACTGTTGTATCTGGCTAGCAGGTATTCAGGGCTGAAGTAACACTGGGGAGACTCAGTTTACAAAGACATTTTTAAAGGCCATCCTACTTAAGATTAAAAAAAATATAAAAATAAAAACCAACCAAAAAAACAACACTGAATGCCAGACCAGACAAAATGTGATTTTATTTAAGAGACTAGTGCGGTAGTTTTCTGGAGCAACTGTGATCCAGTCAGTTAGTGGATATGGTCCTGCCTATATCAATTTTGCCAGTCTCCTGGTTTTGCAGCAGTATTCACCATTATTATTGTTATGGGAGTATCGATAGTCCAGTCCTAGGCATCATAACTCACAGGGATGGTGCTGCTGGAGTCTGGGTTTGCATGAGGGAGGGAGTAGCACACGCTGTGAGTTAAAACGTATCGATGCCCCCAGTTCCTGTTTTTGGTCAGCGGGCATCACTGTGGTGCCACAAACCCGCATGGCTTTGAGTGACCTTGTGGCCCTTGGCCATTCGGTGCCTCGTGCTTGTCAGGGGCTTTTAAACAGCAGAGCACAATATAAATTCTAAGTATTAATCTTTTATACTTATTTTGATCTTTATTGCTGACAGTCATACTTAGAAACACAGCATTTCCTTTCCTGCTACTCTTCTTACAGCAGTAGCTCTGCAGCAAAGAGCTGCTGACTTGAAATCTGTTTGGTTTTCTGTTTGGAGCTTGGGATGGGGAAATCACGTGAGTTTCTATAAGACGACTGGAAGGGAAAGCACGTTGTATACTGGCAGCATCCCCTTTTATGCTCTTGGGAGTTTAACATCAAATTCTGGCTTTGGCTCTGTTTCACTGGGTGCCATACGCACAAAATCAGGCTCCTGTATGAAACAGATGGATTTTTTAATGACGAACAAAACTTTTAATAGTTCTTGCGTATGGCTTTATATTTCTGAATGTCCCTTTAACGTGGCTGGTAGGTGTCAGGAGGAGCGGCAAGGGGAGACACAGGGCTGGGCAGCTGATCCCACTGTTGGGGATCTGGAGTGTGTGCTGGCACCAGGCGTCACTGATAAGGGACAACGAACCCTGTAACAGCCTTTCTTCTCGTCAAGTGGTGAAGCAGTCTTTGGTGTAGAAAGCCAAGGAGTTTTTCACCAAGATTATCAGACTAAATTTATTCTTTTTTTAGTATTATCACTGTCAAAAAGGTTTTTGTGGGCCGAATTCTGTCCTGTCACAAGCCCTGTATTCTTCGGCAGAGCTGAACTAGTTTAGAAATACGGAGGAAATAGGGGACATGGTTGATAAGGGAAATGGTGCGTTAGATCGGTCGGGGCTGTGGTTGCTGTCTTGTGTCTGGCTGTATTCTCTCTGCAGAAGCTGAAGGAGTAAAAAAAAATAGTGCAAATACACATTTTGTTACTCGTTTTAGAATCATTCAGTTTAGAAACATCCCTGTGAGGTAATTCAGAGTAGCTTTTATCTTGCAGTTGGGTAAACTGAGGCAGAAAACCTCATTCTACCCAAGTCGCGCCGCAGTGAGTGAGCGAGCATGGATGGGAACCCAGGTGTGTGGACCTCGGCCCGCGAGATCATCCCTGGTAGCCTGCGCCGGTAGGCAAATACACGCAGACGCTGAAAACCTCGCGGAGGCTATTTTTAGGGGAAAAGAGCTTTTTGTGTTTGTATGCTGGGTACTCAGTCTGGACCGAATTTCATTGCTAAATCTGCAGATGCCACTGACAGGTAAAGCAGTGTAAGGGGCTGTAACCTTATTTAGTCACTAAATGTCATCAGAAGTAGATTCCTGAATCTCTGGCTTGATAACTGTGAGTAGGAACGATGCACTCCTGTAACAGGTATTTCTCAAGGTTTTAATTTATCACGTATCATTTGATCGATGATTTGGGATCGTGCCTGCTTTAAAAATGTTAGCGCTTCCTCTTTAATACAGCTAATTCCTAATTTAAATGGCTAAAAACCTCCCAGAAAAAAAAAAAAAGTTTTTAATATATTCGAGGAAACAGTAATATTTAAAGTGTGGAAATGAAATATTTTATCTTATTGTTTATTTTACTGTATTAAAATAATTATTCCAATTTTTACAGGAAGCCATTCTCAGCAGTGCAGTATATGTAAAATGAGCGAGTGGAGACTCTGTCTCTGTGTGAGTTTTCCATTCGATGAAGTCACGAAATGAGCGTTAGGGTGCTTTGCAAGCACCGTGTCGATACCGTTATTTGTGATGTTGCCTCTTTATTTGCCGGCTTCCCAATTAGCTCCAAAAACCAGAAAATCAGAGATGCTGTCCGGTTTCCCGTGACGGCCCGCCGGTGTCCGCGATGAAGGACCAAGCAGACCCCGCAGCCGTGAATTATCGCGATTTCGGCGGTTCCAAGTCCCTGCCGCAGCCCCGGCTACTGCCCGCCGGGCGGTCCCGGCTGCCGCCGCCCCGCGCTGCCCGCCACGCCCGGCAGGTGGCGGTAGAGAACAACCAACCGCCGGACACAGCGGGGCCCGAGGGGGACCGAGCGCCCCGGCCTCCACCGGAGCCCGTCGGCGTCGGAGCGAGAAGGAGCCTTTCTTTTCGCCCCCCCTTTGCCCTGAGGACACACACTTGGATTATTTTTTATTAATTACAGTAAGCAAAATTTGCTGTGTACTATGAAATGGAAAAACCAGCCCGTGTTCGCGAATCTGGTGTGTTGGCAGGATTAAATTGAAACATTGATCGACCAACACGATGGTAAATCACTGTCAAATCATTCTCAAACACATGAGAAACAAATTGGTACAATCTCTGAGGACCTGAATGTGGGCAAGACAATAGAACACTTCTCTGAAGAACCCAAATAAAATGAGTCGTTGTGAATAATCCAGAGTTTATAGAGCAAGAAGATAAGCAAAACTCATGCTTTGCTAAATTTAGGATTGACAGGACAATCCGGGAGAGTAGCCTTTGACGGTAACTTGTACTCTGGGCAAGATGTTAACTTGTCAAGTACTGGGATCAAGCCTCAGGCATCCAAATTAGCTGTGAAAATCTTCAGACCTAGTTTAAAAAAAAAAAAAATCTCCAAGAGATGGATAAAGGGTAAATGGACAATATTGCCAAAAGGACCTTAAACTTTTTACAGCACAAAGCTGACAGAATTTATGTCTGCAAATGTGTTTATGCTGTACTTAGAACCAAGGTTTTATAGGTTTGGAGAAGTGAGTCAATACCCTTCAAAAGTCTGTTTTAAAGGCAAGCGTATGGAGGAGGAATCAATTTAAATATGATAATTGTATAGCTTGGAGCACTGACAACATTGAAGCTATTGGAGAGTAGTGCCCTGTAATCTCTCAAGTAGCGTTTTTGCCTTTCAGACTGTGCCTTTAATGTTCTGTTACATTTGTCTTGAGCAGATGGTATGATGTTGTCAACTGATTGCCTGATACGGTTTTCTATTAGTCCTGCAGATCTGTGGGCTGCGTAAGAGCTAATGGGCCACAGTCCTATGAGGTTCATGAGGAAGAGCTTTTCATGAGGAGCACCTTGTGAAAACCTTTGAAGCTCTGGGAACTAAATTTATTTTTCAAACGGTCTGCTGGAAGGTGCTGATTGACAGCCCTGGAGATAGAAAATCTCTAGGTGTCCACGCAGCACTTCCAGCATGAACAGCAGCACTTTGAGCCTCTATTCCTTGTACCCTGCCTGATCATACCCTGGAATTGATTAGATCACTTCTTAGGTCCACAGCTGCTGATTCAGCTGCATAGTCTAGACCATTAACACGATCAAGACAGGCTGGGAGATAAAGGAGATTTGTGTGTGGTATTGATGTTGGGCAAGAATGTATGCATGAATGAATTGCATTTCTATATGGAGGTGGTTGTGGCCTCATTCTGCCACGTATACCATTTCTGAGGTTCACTGTGACCTTGGTCCACAGCTATGTAGGGTGCTTTTAGCACTTGGTATCACTGTAGCTCAGCAGCTCTGCAGCGTTACTTCTGAGGGATGAATTTTACTCCTGTACCTTGATTTCTCGCCTTAATAGAGATGTGCTTCCACATTACCTAATCTGGATATCTCTTTGTAGCACATTGTAATTTTTACAAGAAACTTATCTTTGGACTTCTCTAATGATAAAGTAAAATCTCTCTAGAGTCTCATTCCCCCAACTTTCAGAGTTGGAAACTCACACAAGCTTATGTTGAAAAGGAATTGATTATTCAAAGCTCTTGTGCTTCATAATCTACTTAAAACATGTAGATTGACTGCCTCATCAGAAAAGCTCTACATTTTACTTTGCTATGTAGCCCATTGGGTCGTGTGCTTAAGGCCAGGAGACCTCTGGCTAGATACTTACAGACTGTGTGCCCCTCCAATTACAGGTTATTAATTTGCCTCACATTCAAGAGACAGTTCCACATGAGTGAAAAGGAATACCATACTGCAGAGTTCTTCATTACCTACTCTGTCTGTTCCGCAGCAAAATAAGAATAATACTGATCTCTTTCTTGCTTTTTTCCTCCTTTTTTTCCCCACCCCCGCTGGTCTGTGAAGATGTTTTACAGTTTTAATGCAGCTGTGTTAAGTGTGACTGTTCCTCTTCAAGGGCAGCTGATGTACTTTGTAATGCCATTGAACAGCCAACAAGCTATGTTCCCCTATTGTGTTGAAGTGATAGGTATGTTTGCTAATCAAGAGGAGAGCAGAGCTTGCTGTCTGACTTGTTTATGTTTTATTTCTCACCATCAAGCTGTAGAGAGAGGCACAGAAAATATGTAAGCATCTATATTATTCAGTGATGTATATACATACAGGAGCATGCAAACAATCTAAAGTGTGTTGCTGATACCTTCTAGTCGGTCATCGCTGCAATTAGCAAGGTGTCAGGGTTACCACAT
>Ga0181612_167676_pt1 | contig 10338 bp, 8 predicted proteins | sample HoacroProtozoa21_FD_119630 | JGI IMG/M metagenome (GOLD analysis project Ga0181612, IMG submission 119630) | Hoatzin crop microbial communities from Cojedes, Venezuel. Combined Assembly of Gp0051906, Gp0051904, Gp0051908 | reverse complement strand
GTTGTTGTGACCGAAGTGCAGGACCTGGCATTTGGCCTTGTTGAACCTCATACAGTTGGCCTCGGCCCATTGATCCAGTCTGTCCAGATCCTTCTGCAATAGATACAGATAATCCAGAAGACCTTGTGATGATGTCTTACTTTTGCCCTTTTGCATAGCTACACTGCCATCTCTTCTAGTAGATGGAAGATGTGATTGTGGTGAGAAGTGTCCTGAGAGGCTACTGCTCATCCTTGGTTGTACTTCAGCACCATGCTCAAACCATGTTGTATTTTCTCTGGCTGTTGTAGCATATTGATATATTTCCAAAGGGCCTTTTTTGTTTATGTATTCATAGAATACACATGATAGATCTTCCTTGAAGAGGATTTCTCTTTTGCTTTTAGTCGTATCAAACAGTAAAATCAATGAGCCTTATTGCTCCCGAAATCAATGAGTGCTGGCCCCTACTGCTTTGTGGGATCCTAATGCTGGTGCTGTTATTGCTGCCCTTGTGACTTAAGGAGCAGCAATAGCAATAATAATACCAGAAGGATATTGACTGCCTTTCCCAATTTGAAGGGCAGAAGACCCTTTCTGATGAGACCTGGAATCTTATTCTGAAAATGTTCTGTTAATGTAAAATATGGGGTTTTTTTTACCGAAAACTTCTGCAAAAAGTTTCATCCCTCCTTCCATCTAGATTTTTCCATTGGAAGTTACATTATTAGCTTTGAAGTTCTCATGTTGCCCCTGCCCTTTTTTTCTCCCACTTTCATTAAATGAAACAGAATTCATATATTTGAAGTTGAGGTTTCATTTTCATGATCACCACTTTTCAACTTTGTCATTATCAGGCTTTCTTTGCCACTGGAAAGAACACAAGACTTTCAACGTATTGTATTTTACTTTGTATTATTCTTCAAGCTCTCTAATTTGAGGAATTCTTAAAAGTTGGTAACACAGCAAGTGAGGAAATTAGCTGAGTCCCTGCGCTCTCAATCATAGGTAGCTACACACAAAGAGTCTAGTCCAGAAGGGGCTGCAGAGCATCATGTGCCACCAGCTACACTACAGTGAAAGAAAAATGAAGGAATGATGATGTAATCATCCTGTGAGCACAATGTCCAGCCTTTTAGGTCACTCCATAGCAAAGAGATGTAAAAAGGATCAGGGTTTCCACAAACAAAAGCAAAAAATTAATTTGAGATTTATTTCCTGAATAATTTTAAAAGCATAGGACTTTTTTTTCTTGTTTTCAGGCTTTTGCTGAATTTGCTTTCGGTTTCGCTTCAAAGTTACCATGATCTGGCTTGAGCTACAGCAGCATTGCAAGCTGAGAAGGGTTTAAAGCACTTTGAGTCTCATGTAAGGGGCTTTCCCATGCGTACTATAAGTACATGAGGTCTGAGTAACAGCTGGATTAACTGGGCAGTGAGGATTGCAGAACACTTCCAATCCTTCCAAGGCTGAGTGGTGACAGCAGTAAAGGGAATAGCGATCCTGTCCCTATTAGTCAGAAGGCAGAAGTCTTGAGATGAATTATGACTGCAAGGAAAAATTGTGTACTTGCATTGTAAACTGTGAAGCTGATGTCCCACTGGGAAATGTGAAAGCCATTACAATGCTACCTTCCATACATAATACATAAATTAATGGGTTAATTTAATTATTTGTCTCACCTGGCAGAATGGAAATGCTGGTAGAAGCTTTAATAAGCACAAAAAATCTATGTTACTCCTACTTTTATTCACTGGAAAGTCTCAGGCTATTAGGATACATGGAGTTCTCTTAACAAGAGACAAGAAAAAAACACGTGGGATTGTTATCCATTCATTGATTCAGCCCAAGGTGGAAACAGGGTCTCACATGAAATTACTGCTAACACTTATTTCTCTTTGAGCTTTCTAGGAATGTTGCTACAATTTCCTCCTTCCCACTGTTTTGGGAAAATTGCAAGGTAACAGCAATAACAAATAACAGAAGAAAAAAAAACAACCCAAACCCTTATCAGTCTGTTCATTTGCTGGAGGTTTTGATTGCTGTTTTTTATTTACCCATTCTCTCTCTGCATGGCCCAAATCTTGGAGTCATTACTCAGTCATTCACTCCTCTATTGACTCCTAATGGGATAATTAGCCAGTGTAAAGACTTTGGACACAAACTAACTTGGGTGGGGATCTGGAGCATGTGTGGTGTCATTATGTCAAATTAATAACGGTCTATTGTCATTTCTCAGGCATACTCTGCAGGTTTCAACCAGAGTTAAAATTTAGAGGGTGTTTTTTGTTCATTTCTTCTGAACGATCATGGCTTAGCTAATATTCTATGCAGTATGCAATATCCTATAACTGTCTGGGACTGTATAAATAATGGAAGGCATTTGCATGCTGACCTGCAGTTATGTCTGTTTAGAGCAGACAGTGAACTTGCTTGCTTGGCTTGTTAATATTCTAGTTCCCTCGCAATCAATCTGCTTTGATATTTATGTGACCCAGTAAAGTATATTTTTCTTGGGTTTTAAATTATGTTGTTTCATCTCCCTTTATATCTCTAATATTCTGTCTGGCTTGATTGCCATTTGGATTGTAATACGTGGACAACATGCCTTCACCTCACACCTGTAGTCACTTAGCTCTGTAGGCATGGAGGTCTTGCTTTGCTCTCCCAGGCACTGTGGAGATGGTTAATCGTTATACAAATGTAATCTGCTGTCCTCCGTGTATCGCTTGTGTTTGTCTTTCTCAGGATATTTTTCCCTTCTTTGTACTTGTATAATTTAAAGCTCAGTTCCTATATACCGAAATTAACATTTTGATATAAAAATGCTGCTGTTAGAAACAAATATCTCAGGTACTATAAAACAAATAGATAAAAAGTATAAACATACTGAGTCAGTGGAAGCTGATAAAGTGCAGACACTGCCTTAGGGTATCTCTGCACAGTGCAGACCTAACCTACGCATCAGCTTTATCTCCTTTTTTATCTTTTTTTTTTTTTTTTTTAACGAGGTCACTAAAAGACATTCTCTGTTTCTAAAAGTAATTTCGGTCACCAGTGATAATCAGAGTAATCTTTCCTGGTATTTCGGGTAGTTTGGGACTTGAACTTGAGGTGGTGGGATGAAGCGAGCAGACCAGACTGGCTCCTGCTCACCAAGAGATAACCTGCTGCCTCTCCATGGCCTGCAAGCTTACGAGTAAGTGAGGAGGATCCCTTTCCAGACCTTGTACTTTTAATAGTTCTGCGATGCACTGGAGTAACTGTCTTCCTGTCTGTTAGATGCTGTGTTTACCTCAATGAAATGTCATGTTAGTTCATAATAAATATTTAAATGTGCCAACAGCTCCAAAGAATAGGTTGGAGAGATGTACTACCATGATGCAAAACACATTTGTATCATTCACCAAAGCATCTTAAGTGTTTTAGAATAGGACAATGGGTTTCACATTGTCCTTTGCGCCTGTCTGAGGCCTGTGTAATGCTCCTCCTGCATGTCTTCTACAATTATGGACTCGACCTTTCCAGGGATGCTTGCTTCTTGCCACCCTAAGGCTTTGAAAGGGAAGGTTCTGGGTTTGATCCAGTCTCAGGCTTTTCACCTTTCTTCTCTTCAGAGTGCAACTGTGAGCAGTAAATTAAGTGACAGCAGAGACATCTCTACTTATGGGTCATGGTGGGAGCACACTTCTGGGCTGGGCACTCCTTGGAGCTCCTGCTTCAGCGCAGTGAGTAGCTTCTGCCCTGCATGCCCAATAGAGCCGGTCTCTAGCCTGCTGCCTCTACTGTCCCAGGCTGAGAGGGAGCTGCCCTGAAAATGTGTGAGGCAGAGGAGACAGCGAGCCTGAGGTGGGAGGAAAATGGGCATCCCATCAACATGAGGAAAATGCGTTTGTGTAAGAGACGCGGCAGGTCTGCAGTTCATCACAATGCTGCCGATATTGCCCAGGGTCCTCCCAGCCTCCCCTGTACCACCGTCTGTCAGTCCACCTGTGAATCTTCATCAAGAAAACTACTCATTGCAGTCTTTCTGGGTCTTGCTCCTTGCTTTTCCAGGCTTTGGAATGTGCTGCAAATTGTCAATATAAAAGGCATTGGTGAACAGTTTCTGTCTTAACTTAAAAAGAATTTTCTAAAAGTTGTTTTGATCTTCTTGGGACAGCTTCAGGAGAATTTATTCATCCAGAGTTATGTATCACACCTTCTCTCAGAGAATTTCTGCTTCCTGTATATATTTTTTAACCTTTTTTTTCAGCTGTGGACTGACTGAACTGTCATTAAAGTCAATGGAAAGTTCCCCCAGCAGTTTAGCAGAGCAGGGTGCAGTCCTTAGCAGATGCTAAGACCAGAGAAATCACTGGTGTTGGTAGAAAGTCTCTTACTGGTGAGAGCTTTACCCCTGGTGTTGCTTAACCCCTAAAACCCTATTGGTGAGGAGGGACAGGACGCTCAGCTATCATGTGTGTAGCCTGCCAGGGAAAAAAAGCTTGTCACGGCATTACAGTTTTCTGTCTTTTTCATGCAGACTCACTAATTTGCTAAACCAGATGTTTCTGAGCCTGACAGATCTATTAATCTGTATATTTTCCAGTTTGCCAAACATTAAATTACCAGAAAAGTAAATGGAAGCTCTCATTTACTTCTAGTGCTTAAGATCTCTTAACATAATCTAAAAGTGCTTCAAGCAAGAAACGAAAGGGAATAACCACAGCCTACATCATCCTTGGGCTTCCATTCATCTCCCCATAATGGAGCAGCTTTCCTTTTCTGGAGGAGCTCTGTGTACACGTATTAGAGTAATTTCCTCTGACAGTTCTCCTGATAGAGAGGAATATTCCTCCAGTTATTGCATCTCCAGAGGCATCCCTGCATAAAAAGCATGTCTGCACTATTAGAGGAATCATGTTAATGGCCCTAAAATGTTTCAGTCAGGGAAATGAAAAATTTAGTGAAGACATTACAGTGCAGAAGCATTTTGTTGTTGGGATGTGTCCACATGCGGGCAATTGACTCATCTGTATTTAATTTCTCACAGCCTTTGACTTGACCTTTCGCTTGACTCCCTCTCCTGTCATTTTCTTTGTATGAAAAATTTTAGCCTTCCGTTTGACCTGCGTGAACTCATAAATTCTAGTTGCTCACACATGTAATCACAGAGAAAACAAAGCAGCTGGAAAAAAGCTCCTACTGAAGTGAGTGAGGTTGTTACAGTGCAGCCAGAGGAGGCCATGCCGCACCCTGCTCCTCTCCAGCCAACTTTCATTTCTCTCACAGACACCCGTCCACATCCTACCCTATGCGGTATGCCAGGTGAAGCTTGAAACAGGGCGTGATCTCTCAGTAACCTGACTGATACCTGAGTATGTCCCAGCTAAGCCATTTTAGACTGAAGTATCTCTGGGACAGCTGCTGGGAGTTCATTCATCTTTGTGGGTCCTGTTCTACACTCATACCCTAGATAAAAACCCGGGAATATCACTCATTAAGAAGACATTAGTGGGTCTGGTGCCTTCTTAATGCTTAAAATAGAAAGCTGTCCTCTCATTCTGAATTCATTTTTCCTACCTAGTGAAATTTTATACAATCAGGAGTAAAAAAATCCATAAAGAGTTCACAAAGTTTCAGAAATAACTCTTAGAACAGCTGGTTGGGTTTTCTTTTGGTCAGAAAATTCAGCTTGGCCATACTGGATAAGGCTATTTCAGTCATGCTGATACAAAAGAATTTCTGGGTTCCAAAAAGGGATTTCTGGAGAAATGCAGTGTGATGCATACCTGTCACTTTTTAATATCTTATGTTTTTAAGTACGATCTTATGTTATAAGTAGCCTTACTACTGCTCATTCCTTTAAAAGAAATTGGTAGCTTCTCACTCTTCCAAATGCTTCAGCTGTCTGTGCCTCAAAAACCAACCTCACAGTTAGCATTTCTGAACTGTCAGCAGATGATTTCTCTCTCATCCTAAGGCTGGTGTATTCTCCTCCTGGTGATAACTTCCTCTATTTCTGCGCTGCATTTCTGCATTGCAAGTCATGCATGCATTGCATGTCTTCAGACACAGAGGGGTCTAAAAGTAAAGACTGCCATTTTGGCACCTTTATGAGCACTGAAATGATTGGAAACTTACAGGTGAAAAGAAATTCCAAGAAGTATTTGTAGCTATCTGCTTAACTTTTAGCTTTTTTTATGACCCTTTTAATTGTCAGTTTGAAACTTATGTTATTTCTGCACCTATCAAACTGATTTTCCTTTGAAAGTAACACTCCAGACAGGTGTAAATGGAAGGGTTGGTGTATTCAGACCATAAAAATGTTCTTCTCATATATTAAAAATCGACAGCTCCATCCCTTTTGTAAAAATAGAAAAAAAAAAGGTGGACTAATGTTCTCTTCAGTCTTGCATCTCTGCTGCCCAAAGTAGTAACTAAAATTAGACCAAGCTTTGTGTATTGATTGTCCTGAACTTTCTTGGCAAGGATGGAAACTTGGGATCCATCACAAGAAAACTTGGGATCTTTTCACAAGAAAAGTGATTCTGTGTCCATTGTTCGTATTATGTGGTTGATGTTCATGCTGTAGAAGCAGAAGGCTCATGAACACTGGTCTGAAAAATTACAGCAGGACTGCCTCCACCACCTAGTGGTAGTGAAGCCAACGAAGATAGGGAGAAATTCTGTTTAATGTGCACCTTGCTTTTTTTCTGAATGAGACTGCTGGTAAGGACAAGAACATTAATTTTTTGGCTGTTGCTCTATAGAATATGCGGATGTAGCAGCCTTAATTTACAACAGGAATTACTAGTTAATTAAGGAGATTCATTGATTTATTCTTAGCAAAGGACTGTTAGCCAGTGTTCACTGCTAGGAAATCACTGAAATCAGATAGAGCATAAGATAGGTGAGAAGAAATGTTTTTCTTCCCTGGAATAATGTTTCTGTCTGATTCTTGAAGTAAGAATTATATATATCTTCCATTGTTAAATTATTATAATTACTAAATTATTGTAATTTTTAAATAACTGGCTGCAGTTTTATGGCAAAAATATTAATTACTATATTTAATAAAGTATCTATCATTGCTTAAGAAAATATTACTGAAATTTTGGTTTGGAAGTAAGAAGGTCAAAGATGAGAGTTAGATGGATTTGGATCTTTCCTGAAGAATTCTTTTTAAAGCAACACTTGGCATATATTTGACAGCTTACCATTAAATGTATGCTTTCAAATCATCTGCTGGTGGCATGGATTTTCAGATTTCATTGTAACAGCACAAATGCCTGGAACCCTAACCCTCATGATGCAACGATTCAAAAATAGAACCGATGCTATTTATACTACCTGTTTGGCTATGCATGAAATGATATTGAATAAAAGGCTTGTGTAGAAATCTCTTTCACATTTTCAGAGCAAATAATGAGCATACATTAAGAACAAATTACATGTATCTGAACTTAATGGGTGAGGTGTCCCAGGCTCCTGCAAATGAATGCTAATGGAAGGAAGCTGTAATACATATTGAACATTTAATTAACTTTTGGGGCAAGACTGTCAGTGCGTGACACAGTGGCAGCACGTGTAAGAAAAGCAAACAAACTAATAACCCCCCAACTTGTATTTACAAGTACAGTTCCAGAATGGGAAGCAAGAGACAATTTAGCAGCAATTTTTCTGCAGAAGAATACTAATGCCTCCATGCTGCAGTGGCTGGTACGTACACGTGGAAGAAATCCATACAGGAGAGATCATGTTCAGCTATCAAATTAAGGAGTCTTCCTTTTTGGCCCTGCTTGTATGGCTTTCTGTTTTCTGTTTTCTTTTTTGCTAGCATTTGAGTGGACTATGATTGAGATGGCCATGGGTTTACTGTGCTGTGTCAGGAACAAAACTGAAGTGTCTGTGGTGTGTCAAAGGATGGGGCCATACGGTGCCTGATCGGGGTCTCTGTGTGCGTGCATGTATGCGTGTACCACCAGAGTGAACTTACATGCAGTGGCCTGGATTTTTGTAAACCTGCACTAACTGCTGATATGTGGCTGATATTTTCATTCTATACAAGCTGATACCACCTGTAAATGGAGGAGAACTCGAGTTCTGTGTTGGCAGTCCCTCTAAGTCACTGTGAATATGTTACATTATTACATTCAGAAATATATATAAAATAAGACTCTGATTGATGCACTTGACTTTCTGGAAAACCAGCCAAAATACTTGTATCATCTCAGTGAAAGTGAAGTCACAGCAGGAAATAATCAGCTAGGATATTTCCTCATCGGCCTGACTAGTTCCTCATCCTACGAGCAGTTCCTGGCAATGTCAACTACTGCAGCCTATGACAATTCAGCCTAAGAAATTTCTTTGTGTTGTGAGCAGCACATTAAGATATAGTATATATGTAGTGATGCTAGTGATCCTTGTAGTCTCTACTAGGATGCTATTAAACAGCTTTTAGTCAGTTAAATACAAAGCAGAGAAGGTGCTTCTTACGTGTTTATTATTCAACAGGTTTCTTTCACAGTCCATGCAATATTTGATTTAACTGCCATTTTTAGAGATCATTGATGCAGCAGTGAAATAATATCACATGTTTCTAAGGAAATGTGAAGATATGAGAGACAGCTCAAAGACCAAATAGGCTGATTAGTCTGTATCAAAGCAGAGCTAATCCCCTGATGTTTAGCTCGTGTACAGCTGGGAGTCAATCAGCTGGGGAGCTGCAAACAAGTAATAAATAGAATCTTTTCCTAGGGGCTAAATTTCTTCTCCGTGTTGAATTCTGTGAGTGGGATTGCATTCACCATGATAGCTATCAATTCCATCTTGGCTCATTTTGTTAGGTTTGGGAGTTCTGATTCATGATTTGGGAGAACAGCTACTTTTTGTCAAGTATTTCTGAGTATATGGATTTCTGGTACACAGTTTGACTTTTGAATGTAGGGTAAATTTCCCATTAATTGTAAATGTAGTGTTGTCACCAAATACACTTTTTTACTCAAAGTGATTTTGGTCTTTCAGACTGAAAATGCCATGTTTTTCAGTTGTGATGATTCTGACTTACTGCTAATTCACCAGAAAGTCCTATGTCTCATCCAGCCACCGCCTGGCCCTGCTCCTTCTTGCACAGAAGATCTGTGGAGCTGTGAGGACAGGGAGGTACAGCAAGGCTTTCCAGCCTCCGAGGTCACCTGTCCTCTGAAGTCCCTGGTACTTGGAGGACTTGCAGATTTTGGATATCTGGTGTTTTGTTCTATTGGGGCTGAGAATAGGCAAGTCTAGCTTTCTGCACTTGTCCCAGTTTGCAAACACAAGCACCACTCCATGTACACAAAATCAGACACCATGAGTCTTCCTGGCTGCTGCATATGGAATAATTGTACCAGGGATTAATTGTTCTTAAAAATCTGCTTTTACATCTGTGTGTAATCCACCTAGCCCTCTTTCTTGCCCAAAGCGCAGTTACCTGGATTCACTTTGTGATGTCTGGAGCTTGAACTAGATGTCAGGAGATGTTCCCATTTGTTGTTTACACACTGCAGACATAACAGGTGCTGTAGTCACTGTGGGAAACAACGTCCTCCCCCAGAGCAGCGCTTTTTGCCTAGAAATGTGTGTTTGAGTTTGGCACAGTTGTAAGCTTGGGCAGTTGCTGGCTCTTTGTTCTCCTAACTCAGAAAAAAAAAAAGGGTTTTGCTTTCTGTTTACATACATGTTTGGGTTTGGCCTGGATACATGCCAGGTGCCCACCAACACTGCTCTATCACTCCCCCTCCTCAGCTGGGCAGGGAAGAGGAAATATGATGAAAGTCTCAAGGGTCGAGACAAGGACAGGGAGAGATCACTCACCAGTTACTGTCACGGACAAAACAGACTGAACTTGGGGGGAAAAGGAAGGTTTAATTTATCACCAATCAAATCAGAGTAGGATAGTGAGAAATAAAACCAGATCTTAAAACACTTTCCCCTCACCCCTCCCTTCATCCTGGGCTCAACTTCACTCCTGTTTCTCTGCCTCCTCCCCCCGAGCAGTGCAGGGGAACAGGGAATGGGGGTTATGGTTGGTTCATCACACCTTGTCTCTGCCGCTCCTTCCTCCTTGGGGGGAAGACTCCTCACACTCTGCCCCTGCTCCAGCATGAGGTCCCTCTCATGGGAGACAGATCTCCACAAACTTCTCGAACTTGAGTCCTTCCCATGGGCTGCAGCTCTTCCCTTCCACAGGGTGCAGTCCTTCAGGAACAGACTGGTCCAGCATGGGTCCCCCACGGGGCCACAAGCCCTGTCAGCAAACCTGCTCCGGTGTGGGCTCCTCTCTCCATGGGCCCACAGGTCCTGGCAGGAGCCTGCTCCAGTATGGGCACCCCACAG
>Ga0181612_165584_pt1 | contig 10338 bp, 6 predicted proteins | sample HoacroProtozoa21_FD_119630 | JGI IMG/M metagenome (GOLD analysis project Ga0181612, IMG submission 119630) | Hoatzin crop microbial communities from Cojedes, Venezuel. Combined Assembly of Gp0051906, Gp0051904, Gp0051908 | reverse complement strand
TAGATGAAACAGGACTCAGAGACATGATGCAGAAATTATACCCTTGTCAGCTCTAGAAGGTCAGGTTAGGATATCATAATGTTCTTCCGCCATTCTTTTAAAGTCTATGAATCTGGGCCCACAATCCAGAATAGTTGTGGAAAGAGATGGTCAATCAACATGTGGCTTACTGTGTGTATTCGTCTTTAAAATTTAGTGAAACCTGCCTGTGTTTGGGTAGAGAAGCCATTTATTCTCTGAATAGGAGTAGCTTCTTCCAGAGGAAGCTTGCACTTTGAGCACCGTCAAAGAAGCTTTCTGTTAACTACTGAAGGTTTGGGGCCATTTTTTGTAGAGCAAACAATTTTATTTCCAGTTATGCATAATGCAGAAGTGGAAAGGGCTGCTTAAGAGAAAAAGTGAATCACATGACTAAGTTATCCTTTGCAGTATATATTTATTTGGGAGCTTATTACTTTGGAATATTATTTTTAATTAACTACCTTAGATTAATACTTAAGAAATATTTCACTGGATTAGCACCTTATTTGAACAAGAAGGAGCAGGTTAGTCTTGATTAATATAACATAACCTTCTGTTGGAGTCCAAAGGTGAAATAGACTCTTAACTACCCAAAGCTTTATCATAAATGTGAGCTCATGAGAAGAAATTAATATAGAAACACGGAAAATGGTGGGTTGTAATTACCATGATGAAAAATTACATTAAAAACAACACTATTTTAAAGTGCACATAGCTTTGGCATTTGCCAGCAACTAAATTTAGACACACCACTCATAAATATGAGTAGAATCAAAATTTCTCATTGTTAAACCAAAAAGCATAGGTCCATCACACTTCAGTCAAAACCAGGATGTAACACAGGATATATGCATACTGTGATCTGTAGTCTAAACTGTGGCTTTAAGTGAGGAAGAGATCCAAATTTGTGGAGACTGCAATTCATATGTTTGAAAGTTAAGGGTCTGTCATGAGCCTGGGATAGGAGAAGGTCTCGAACAGTTGTAACGACTGGATTTAGCAGTTCCACGCTGTAGGCTCAAGTGAATAGAAGAGTCCTGGGGCCACCTGGTGAGAGTATGCGTCTCAAGAGGAAGCCTCTTGTTAAGAAAAAGAAGTTCCTGAATTGAGAGAGAAGCTGGAGAGTGTGGGAGATATATATTGCAAAAATGGAGACAGTTGCTTACTTTCTCAGCTAAAAGCACGACAAGTAAATCTGAGATCTGCAGAGGATTCAGAATGAAATGCTTATCAGCCTGAACAAGTAGCTTACAAGGAATAAATTCATTTGGAGATAATTCGGGGCATAATGGAAAGGTGAACACTGAGAACGCAGCAGGGGATATCTGGATTTGTAGTCCTGGTGGTGTGTTAATAAATCTGCTCTCCAACAGCAAACCATTGTTGTACAGCATCAGCTTTGACTGGCTGCAGAAGCAAAGTCTGTTGGATTGGACATGAGGTTTGTATGCTATTTTGGGCAGCCTGCAATAGACTTAAAGTTTTGTTAGACGGCAAGAAATTATTTGCTGCAGACTTTAAAATCCATCGTGAATATAAAAGACTTCTTACCTTTTTTTCTTTTCCTTTCTATCATTGCTACGTTAAAAAACTTAGTGAGCCAGTAGTCTGCTTAAAGTGCTGTTATTTGAGATAATAAATACAAGGACAAATCGTGCCTAATTTTAGGAAGACAGGAGATAAGGTAATGCTACTTCATCCACATCTATTGTGTACAAAGACACTTCCTCCTCTTTTGAAAGTCCCTGAGCTATAAACTGCTGCGTGCGTATTCTGGGGAAGTATCTGACTGCTTAGCTGCTTATGTGATCTTCGGGAAATGTGCTGCTGGTGTCTCCAACATAAGAATCTATGTCAAATGGACATCTGACTTGGCTGGCAATAGCCCTTGCTGTTTGATTTCTTGGAGAAGGTAAATGGAGTGAGCACTATTAAATATTGATGTGCACAGATGTATATGAAGGAGTAAATCTGTGCTCAAATGGAGTCAAACAAATAGTACTGTTTGGCAGAAGACCTGGATGATCAAGTGAAGCTGACTGAGAGATCACTTGACAAAGTGAAAAAAAAGAGCTTATAAAGTAGTGTTTTGTTTGTTGTTTTAGGGAAAGACAAGCAGAAGAATCCTGAAGTAGGCATGAAACACAAGTTTACACTTGGAAGGGAAGCTGTACTTAGGAAGGGAGAGAGTGGATATTGAATTTCTTTCTTAGGGCTTAGCTGAGTCTTCCTAAGCTTGATACTAGCGTAGACTAAAAAAAAGAATAAGCAGTACATTATAGATATTAGGTATTTTTTTTGTCTTAAAAATGCATGGTGCTATCTACAGAATGGAATAATTACAAATCCCAGAAGTGCCTACGTTAAGTACTCATGGTCTAGGAAATGGTAACTCATCCTTGCCATGAAGTTCTTTAAACTTGTATGTTTAGGCATCTGTGGTGTATATGGAACTGGAAGGTTTACACTCATTTTTGAGGAAGGAGATAAGTGGTAGCAGCCAAACACATCAGATCTCTATAGCTAATTTCTGTGATGAGATAGCAGACTGTTGCCACAGAGCATGGAGCTAAGGCAGCAGCAAGGAAAGATTATAATATTGCTGAGACCCAGACAGAGGAGGTCAGCAAATTTCCAGAAACAAGACTGTTACCAGAATTTTTATATTTAATGTGCTTTTCTGCTTCTGGGTGAACCTTGGATGGGACATTTTACTGAGCTTGCTTGAAAAGATAACAATCCTTAGCAGTTCCCAGCAGCCTCTTCCAAGCCTGGAATTTGCTGTGCATGGCTGGAAACTTCAAGAGAAAAGAATTTTCAGCCTTATTGACCCAAAAGTCACTTCAGAGTTTGTACTTTCCCTTTCCTCCATCCCAAGAAATCAAAAATCCCTCTTGAATGCTTCCTCTTTGTTTTCAGAGTAGAAAGTCTTTGCTACGTCACTAAAAGAAGACTTCTGGTGTCTGCCTTAACTGTTTCTTAGAAAATGGGTATCAAAACTAAATGTTATGTTTGTCAAGTGTAGCTGGAGAAAATACAAACTTAACAGGCGGCTGGCACAAGGCTCCAATGCATTTGACTTGATAAACCTGCATCTCTTATTTACTAAAGTCAATTAGTTCAGTACATTTTCACAATGCACGTATACTGCCGGCAAGCTGTACTTTTCTAAGACCGCAGCAAGCATATTTATTCTACCTTCATGAAGAGGAAATAAATTACACAGTTGCCAAGAGAATCAGGTCTCAAGTGCCTACTTTCGCTACCACTACTCAAATTACAACCTTTCTTTGAAAAATTAAGTGATGTTCAATGCTGAGTGGTGTAGTGGAAACTCCCTTGCAAAGAATGAAAGAGAGACTGTTTGTAGTAAAAGTCTTGAAAAGTGTAGGTATTCCTGAAAGATGTAAATGACATTTATTTGACATGAGAATAGACTTTTAATCATGAATCTTTTAAGATTTGCTGGGGAAAGTAGCTACAGCAAAAATGCTTTGAGGGGAGTTTACGCTGAAGCAGAGTCTGCTCTGGTTCTAATCTTGCAAACATATCGGAGAAGTAGAACAACTGTTCTTTGAAGCTCAGCACGTGGCTCTTTGCTTAGATTGCAGGTACAGATGTGGTGCTCCTTATGTAGTGAGCATAAATGAGCAACAATGCTACAGAAGAGAGGTTGGCATAAATAGCTGCCAGAAAGAGTAAGGCCTTTCGAGCCAGCCTCAAATGCTGCAGAGTGCTCTTCTGACTCCTTCAGTGAATTTTGTAGTTGATGATAAAATTAAAAAAACAATCAGTGTCATTTGTGCATTGTAGACAGAGTCCTGAATTTCACTGTTTTACTTCAACCATTGTTAAGCACAATGCTATCTCATTAACTGCCGCTGCAATTCTGGCTGCTATTACAAGCAATATCATGAGTTTCCTGTGGGGAAACCACAGGGGTTTTTTCTGAATGCTGCAAAACCCTAATATCTAGGACTGCAAAGAGAAAACTTCTTATCTTGGTAATTCTGCACTGTCAAAATTTCCATTGAAAGCTAACACTGCACACTTGTGCACCTTTGGGTGTGTGTTTTTTGTGTTGCTTGCTGTGAGATAGCTGAGCAGTCTCTGCGTGACTAGCAAAGAGAAAACAGAACAGATGCCACTACGTCCACAACCTGCAAGTAAAGTGTGGCCTTTCCATTGACTTCAGTGTATTTTATTTTCTGTTCAGAGAGATGCTGTATCCTGAGAGAGTTGTAATCTCTAGTGGTATTTCTTTCAATAGACACAAGAAGAATGAATTTGCTATTGAAGTAGCTATAATCCACTTACCAGGTTTTAGGATTTTTGTAATTCCGCCTTCGCACACTTATACAAAGAGTGTGGGCAAATATTTTCCCCTGGTCAGCCAAAGACCTGATCCCTCATGTGAGACACCCTAGTGAAGCCAGAAGGACCCACTCTGTGCTTGGTAGCAAGCTTGCAACTCTATCAATTTTGTTTGACCAAAGTGCAAGAAGAATTTGTGAGCAAGGCAGTGTCCCTAAAATACTGAGCTTGAGCTTTTAAAAGTTGCGTGGGACTACCACAAGCATGTCGGTATGGCTCAGTTGAAGCTACTGTAGAAAACCCAAATTCATGTGTACGTGGCCTGGAGCCTTGTGGAGAATCTCCCCAGATCGTGTAAGTTGCTTACTACAGCACTGAGGCTCAGCTAATAAACCTGACTCCTCAACTGTGCTCAGTGCTAAAGTGATTAAGCTGATTCCAGTTCTAGAGTGCATGCTTTAACCAGCTTAGCCTTCACAGTGGGCTTTCTCATCCATTGCTTCTAGCTTAAGTGTTCAGCTAGGAGAATGTCAGAAGGTTGTCTTTTCCCTTGCAATGACTTAAACTTGCTCTGCTTTGAATGAAGTATGGCCAAACACAATTTTGAATGAAAATAACCCTTGCTTTGAGCGGAACAGCACCTACCTCTAGTGAATGACTGGCATTGCAGCTAATGAATTGTCATAACTTGGGCTACCGTTTCTGCGTTTGGACTCTAAGCCTCTTCCACCACTTCTGCAAGCCTGTGTTATCACAGCATGGTTCATGTTGTCTCTTAACTGGACTTTGGCCTATCCCTCTTCTGGACACAACAGAAGTTCTGAGCTCTTTAAAAGCTGCTGGAGACCTAGGCTAGGCTGTCTTGTTGGCGGTTCTTGTTAGAAGTCAGACTCTGCTGTATACGTGTCTGCTTGCACGTCCCTTTGCCATGACAATGCAGGTAAAAAGCATTTGAACTATTTTATTTTCTCCCCTAACATCCTTCCTGCATTTTATCCCTGAGAGACACGGTCCCCCTAATGTGAAGTAGTTGCCAGAGGACAGCAGGAGAATGGCAGCACTGGGAGTCAAGGGATGTGTTCATGCTGCAAATTGACAAACAGCGACGAGGAAATAAAAGCACACGTGTGTCTGCCTCACCGCAATCCCTGTGATTGCGTGCATTTACCAGCAAGCCAAGGTATCTCTGCAGTGCAGCTGAATGACCGCTTGGATCCAGTTCCTGTGCATGTAGGTTAAGATGAAGATTTGAAATAATGACTGTGAATCTAACGTCGATGACGCATTGGAGCAGTGAATTTGAGCGGAATCACTCAACTACTGAACCTTTCAGCTTAACAGCGTTGTGGTTGCATCTCTATTTAAAGAAGTATCTGGTAAGCAGATAAAAGTGCTTGTCTCGCCGCACTCATGGCAGTTAAAGCATTGTTTTCTGACTGCTTCCTGTTCGGCAGCGCGTTCAGGCACAGCGAAGTGTTTGCCAGTTTCCTTGTAGTATAAGCTGTCAGTGACTTGTTAGCATTTGCGGAAAGTAAGAGCACAGGTGCATGGAAAATGGCTGTCTTGTCCCACAAAATGTTGTAAGGCTATAAAGTGATTGCTCTATGCTGACATGCACATTTTGGCATTTCTCAGAGGCCAAAATAAATATTATATATGTATAAAGTGCTTGCTTTGGTCATGGTAGACTTGGGTTAAAGTTTCTGTGTGGAGAAGGCAGAACATGGACTGAACTTCTGTTTCCATGCAACAGCTGAAATATACAGTGATGGACCCTGTTAGGTGTTGTGGGCAGCCTTACTCTGTCACGCACAGATGCTACAGTTTTCCCAGGAGAAATGCCAAGGCACATTTCACTAAACTTGCTGGCTAACAAGCTCATGTTCTCTCATAAGTATGGCATTGCTGAAAAACTGATTGTCTCCAAGTAAGCTCTGTTGTTGCTACTTCAGATTTATAAACTAGCAAAATAATCTCATTATTTCAATTTTTGCTTTGATTATAATCTGGGGTACGATGGTCTTTCTATTCATGCCCCATGCTTAAAAACTCTTATTTGGAGTCTGTTTGAATTCTTAAGAAAGGTGCTTTTCTCTTTTATGAAAAGATGCTACTTAAGAGTACTTTTTTTCTTCTTTTTTGTGCATGTACAGGTCCCACTTCCACAGCTGATGCTTATGAAAGGGTTACTCTATGTGCTATTATTGGTGCCAATAAAATCTTGTTCTGCCGCTTAGCCAGTACTTTATTTGTAGCACTGTCCAGGGATGCAGGAATACTTGCTTAGGTAGCTTGTCTTCTTTTATAAGCTGAAGAACAAAATTGCATAGTATTTAATGGTGATAGGCAATTGTGTGATTTGATTGCTACTTAGAAATTTCTGTTCAGATGCTGAACTGACAAATAAAACACATACATCCTTCTACATCGCCATTGATGTGTAGGTTCAGCGCTCTATGTCAGATATGGCCAGATGCATGAGCACTGCAGAAATAGAAGGCATTTCTGTCTTTAAAGCTACTTGTGAGTTTAGCAGAAAGTGTGCTAAAACTACATAGCTCGTAGAATACCTTTTAGGCCACGCTCTGCATCTGCTGAAAAGAAAGGCTGATCTAAATGGAGTTCAGAAACTTGATAGCATTCTCTTCAAGCGGAGGAGGCAGCTAGAGCAAGCCATTTTCCAACCTTACCCCCACCTCCCTAACAGAGAGGCGGCGTATGATAAGAAGTGGTATAGGGGGTAGAGGGATGTAGGGAGGTGGATTGTGTGCTGTAGCCACACCTCAGTGGGGGCTGGGGGGGGAAGTACCAGCACCCCTGAAGCTTAAAAATTAAGTGAGGCAAGCAAGGGAAAGGTGTTAGTGTTGCTATTTGATCTTTGCGCACTGAACCTTATTTTCTTCTCAGTACATGACTAAGTGCATGCTTAAAACTGTTCGTCTTTGCTGTGAGCCAAGCACCCCAGATAAAGCATCATTTTTATACCTCACTCCACCCTTTACTTCACAGAATCACAGAATGGTAGGAGTTAGAAGGGACCTCTGTGGGTCGTCTAGTCCAACCCTCCTGCCGAAGCAGGGTCACCTACAGCAGGCTGCACAGGAGCTTGTCCAGGAGGGTCTTGAATATCTCCAGAGAAGGAGACTCCACAACCTCCCTGGGCAACCTGTTCCAGGGCTCCGTCGCCCTCAAAGAGGACAAATATTTTAAGAGCAGTTAGGAGCGGTTGGAATTGAAGTCCTCTCCTCGAAACAGAGAGGAGGGTTGGCGGGAGCCGTGTTTAGCTAACCCCAACCTGAAACGGGGTGTCCGTGGGTCCGTCCCGCCCTGGTTTCGCTGCCTGCTGGCCCCATCTGCTGGCACCCGCAGTAATTCTGCCCGCGGAGCAGCGGGCAGGGGCTGCTGCCAGAATTCCAGAATGGAAAACGCAGAAATGGGGAAACCAAAAGCAGAGCAAACTCTGTCCTGGCGCTCAGAGCATGATGATTAGGGAGTATCAATCCAAGTAACTCGCCCTAATCTCTTTCTTACCCGAAACAGTCACGCCGCACTTCTATCCAAATTCCCGGCAGTATCATAGCTGGGCAGATTTCCAAGATTTTCACATATCCAGTATTTTACAGAATACCACTGACATCTATACAGCTGTAAATTCCAATGGACTTTAAAAGCAATAATTATAAGGCACCCTTAAATTTTCTCTGTGCTGGAAGATGTCACCTGGGAATAGGTGAGCGGAACAGCTCATGGGAAAAATGAGAATTTTGCCACAGGATACCTGAGCTAAATCATGTTGCAAAAAATAAAAAAAAATACAGGACTTTAAAATGCAGGAGCTTTCCTTATGGGATCTTATCCAAAAGAGCACCACAAGATAAGCTGCATTAAGTTTCAGCCAGTCTCGCATTTGAGATCAGACGTTAAAGCCCCTAAACACTTTTCTTCCACATGGTTGACAATCTGAACAAATAATTTTCTGCATGATTTCCATTCTTTAATCTCCAGAAGAAGTTTATTTTACACTTCACAAGATGAAGCAGAACACTACTTATTCATATCACATGTAAAATATACTGTGCTTGCTTGTAGTGTTCCAATTTTTAGCAGTGACTGTTAACTATGGGGGAGCAGTGATTAATGGATGAACTACCACTCGGCTTTGGAACACAGGGAAGCTTTCTTGGAGATCAGAGGGAAGTAACCTGGAGAGAATTAGATTAGAAAATATATAAAAGAAGTAATAGAAGCTATTTAACTGGGCTTAGCAGCAGCAGTTGAGACCTATAAACCTGCAGAAGATATATAATCAAGGAGGATTGAGCTGAGGTTACTCAGAAGGATTATGGGAGACTAGAGAAATGATGGGCCCATTAGTGTGCACGCCCCCAAAGGGCTGAATAATGAGAGCCAAGGAAGTGAGCATAAAACAGGAATAAAAAAGAACATGGATCTACAAAAGACAGGTCACACCAGATAAACCTGTCAACTTTTTTCATAGGAGAAAAGAAATATTTAATCATTGGGGGTGTCTGAAAAGCATCTCATCGGATGTCCTAGGAGAAAATATCAGGCAGCTTGCAGAAAATGTCATCCAGCATGGTACATATGTGAGGCCAGGCTTTGGGGCAGCAGCAGATGACTTGCGGCGTTCTTCGGGGACTGACCTTGGACAGAATTTCCTCTGTGGTCAAGGCAGCTAGCAGGACTGTGGGATGGTATCTGGAGATGGTTGATCAGTGCATAGGAGGAGCGAGGCATTGTAAGAAAAGAACTGGTGGCCTTGGAGACTGGACCAGCAGAGATGGTGACTCTACTGTGTCGAATGGAAAGTCAGTCTTGGGAAGAGATGCTAAGATATTCACAGCAATGGAGTGCTCATCTTTCGGGAGCGAGCAGCAGTGAAAAACAGATGTTCATGTTTAGGGCTGATCTTGAAGCTGCCTTCTCCTAGCCTGAACCAGCAACCCCATCCCCAGCTCACTTCTTAGCCCCTATCACAGCTGGGAATGTTATTTTTGCTGGTCCTCCAGTAGGACTCCTCCTGTCCCAGTCATGTGCGTTAGGAGCTGACTATAGGTGTGAAGAGAGAACACAGGAAAAGAGGAGAAGCTGGATTAACATTTACGGAGTTGCAGACATTGCAGTGGCTGCGAGTGCTGTTATACTGTGCGAACGTCAAAGTACTGCTCCTACAGGCTCTACAGCAGCCTCACCTTGCCTAAACAGTCACAAATTATATGCCAGGTGCCAAAATAACAAAAGGCTTAAAACCTACAATATTTGAAAGAGCAAGTGTTGTTTACTTTCTGTTCACCTTTGAATTTGAGCCTTTAAGTACAGTATTTACAACTTTTTTTCTTTGCGTCTGTATGGGTAAGGATTTGCAAGTAAGCCAAGCAAGCTTCAGTCTCATACCAGAGCCAAGACATGAAGGAACACTGCTCCAGCTACAGAATTCTGGCCAGTCTATGCCTACAGCCAGGCACTTGGCGAGTTGTATCCAGCCAGGGCAATTTGTTGAGGATGAAGCCAAGCGTTATTATCTGAAGCTTAACTGTAATATTGCATCACACTAGAAGCCACCAGCTTGGAACTACTTTTTTAAAAAGGACACAGGTATTTTCTTTTTGCAAAATATTTGTTGGATTAATTGTTATTCTGGTTTTGGAGGCATTTAGGCATCTGCTTTTTGTTAATATTACCTTCTACTCTTCAAAAGGTGAAAAATTGTTCCACCTGAACATGAGGAAGAACTTCTTCCCTCTGAGGGTGATGGAGCACTGGAACAGGCTACCCAGAGGGGTTGTGGATTCTGCTTCTCTGGAGATTTTCAAGACCCGCCTGAACAAGGTCCTGTGCAGCCTGCTCCAGATGACCCTGGTTCAGCAGGGCGGTTGGACTAGATGATCCCCAGACGTCCCTTCCAACGCCTAACATTTTGTGATACTGTGATCATCTAGCTCCAACCCCCCTGGCATGGGCAGGGACACCTTCCACTAGACC
>Ga0181612_139128_pt1 | contig 10338 bp, 7 predicted proteins | sample HoacroProtozoa21_FD_119630 | JGI IMG/M metagenome (GOLD analysis project Ga0181612, IMG submission 119630) | Hoatzin crop microbial communities from Cojedes, Venezuel. Combined Assembly of Gp0051906, Gp0051904, Gp0051908 | reverse complement strand
TGTCCAGGCGGGGCTTGAATATCTCCAGAGAAGGAGACTAAGGAGAAGGAGACTTTCGTTCGCCTCCCTACCCCAGGTATGTGTTTGCATGTCTTGTATGCCTTAGAGTTACGTTACAGTTGCAGCTATTACAATTTAATGGTAAGAGAGAGGCAAAATTTGTCAGCAGAAGTGACAATTTTTATTAGATTGACACATCTGGAAAAATACAGACATGCTCTCCTGTTCAGTCACTCATCAGGTCAAGCTAAGGGTGTTTTTTGGGTTAATTACACTACTGCCCAAAACCTACCTAAGAGACAGTGCAGCAAAGGCTACCTACTAATCCCTCTATCTAAAGAGCAACTTTGGCATTTTGAAAACCTTCTAGTACATTACAAACAGGTGGTGCATTACAATTTCTGCTCAGCACTCACTGATACCTTTTAAATTTAACTGCAAAATCACCATCCAAATTCTGAAGGAGACATGTATTTTAAAACTCCCTTTGAATTCACCCAAACCACTGGGAATTAAATCTATGTATGTGTCAAAACAACTGCTGCAGAGTAACCCAGACCTGCAATCTGCACCGTGTTACACACAGATACAGCCAAACCAGCTTTCCAGTTGCAGTCGCCAGCCCAGGACAGCATCCGTGTCCGTCCCGCTTCCCTCCTGGAGCTGCAGCGGAGCAGCAGTAAGAGCCAGCTGGAGTTCTGCTCTTTGGCATTTTAAATGAATGTGAAGTGCAATGCTAGAACAGAGAGTTACAGCAGAGTCTCCCAAGGGCCCAGACTGTCAAAGGATGAAAATGGATTGGCTGATCTATGGATTTACTAACTTCTCCTCTGAGTCTTCAGCAGCAACTAGGAACAGTGGTTTAACACTTCAGATCTGTAACTGTCACTTAGACGCAAGTGACATTTCCCCCTTTCTTACGTGGTCATTTCTCTGTGACTGTGTCCCTCTTGTGTCCCAGTGAGAGCCTCAGATGGGAGCAGAAACACTGCTAGAGTCTGAAGAGATCAAGTGCTGAATGTAAATCAGTCGTCCGGTTAAGCAGAAGATGGGCTTTACACAACAGCTACGCACAGCTACGTCACCCTCCTGCCTTCACACTGGCCTGGGAAGCATCAGCCCATAGAGATGGAAAAGCCAGTCTGTGCTCTGCCAGGAAGATGCCAGCGCAGCACCTTTTGTGGCAGACATCTTCAGGAAGAGAACAGACCAAGGCCAGCAAAACTCCTTTGCACAGGGCTCCCAACAACTGTTAAGTAGCGTGAGGTCAGTAGCACGAAACAAGTGTTAACAGCCTGTGTGATTTACTTCCACCTTCTTTCCTAACACCCCAGGTGTTAAGCCACCATCAACTCACTGTACCTTCCTGTGCTTTAGTTTCTCCTTCTATTAAGCAGATATTGACCTTTCTTTATCATGCACTCTGAGACACGTGACTGAAAAGCAGTACATAAGAACTGCCTGTTATTATAGCTACTAATAATAATCCTCGAGCTGTGTAAGTCTCTCAGGTAACATAATTCTGTGTGACTAAGCAGATCTCTCAAATCCTTCCAAATCTCCACCTGAACTTTACACTCAAGATGGTGAAGGCAGGGCAGGGAAGAGGGGGGCGATGGAAAATCATTTCCTCTTCACTGACAACAGAACCTATTCTGAAAGGAAAAAATCTGTGAAATATTTGTACCTTGGCAGTAGGGATCTATTTGGTAACACAACTCCCCCATAACAGTTTTGTCTTTTTGTTCAAAATAATTCAACTTTCATTAAATGTTTAGTTCTGAGACCTTTAATTCATGTCCTTAACAGTTATCTTTGTAGTCAGAGGCAAACCATACTCATTAAATGAGATTCGTTTTCTTTCTCTGAACATTATTCTGAATTTGGATGTTGGGTCTCTCCTGAGTTTCAGAAAGATTTGAATAAAGGCTTCTTCCTCCTAGTGAGTGGAAACACTAAAAGATTTTATCCACATTTTCAGAATGTGTCAGTCCTCTCCCCTCACTCACTTTTCACAACTTTTTTTTGTTTTTTAAACAACAGAGAGAGCCATTGCTCCTTTGCTCAGAGATGGAAGCTATGCAAGGGGAACAGTCTTCAGAAGTGTACTTCCAAAGCCCAGCTCGGCTGCTGTCTTTTCTATGGCAGAAATGGGAACGCCGTGCTTGCCACAGGAGTCAGGAACTTTACAGTGCAGAATCTGCACAGAACAGAGAGACCTGCGTTACTGAACGGAAGGCAACTGGGAGACTGCTGTTCTGCAAGGCGGGCTTATGATCTGCAGCCGCCCCGCGACTGGCTCTGCCGTAGGACTGGGCTGCACGATAGCCACGCAGCACAGCGTGAGAGCCAGCGACAGCAGGAATTAACGCAGCGACAGAAGCAGCCCGTTTTGAATGGCAGAGCACTGGCTACACCTTCCAGCCACAGTTACAGTGGGCTTTGCCAGCTCACTGCCGTCCCAGCGTGAGACCTCAAGACTTCTGAAGTTAACAGATTGATTCTCACGGATTCAAAAACAAACCAGGCTTTTACTTACTGTAGCTTTTGTGTCCGGAGTCCACACACACTCAGTTGCTCACTAAGCACTACATCAAGAAAAACAACCTTCAAACCTTTGTTTCAAAGCTAAAATTAAATAGATCATTGCTACTTTTTTTTTGGTCAAAGAAAGAAATGACCTATGATCACTTAATGTACAATTAACACAGAAAGTAATTTCAGATCAGGATAGACTTAACTCAACCAGAAATATTTTAGGTATAAAGTACAGTATGTCAGAATGACACAGACATGAGGAAATATGGTCTTTTAGCTGGGCCAGAATTCTGTCATATTTCAAAGAATGTCGTCATCTTTGAATCTTTGTAGTAATTGGTCCCTATTCCCTGCTCAACAGTAACACTATTTAACAACTTGAATCCATAATGAAGTTCATCATCCCAGCAGAATTTTGAAAAGAGGTTTAATTTGCTGGAAGAGAAATGGAGACATTGGGGCCTGCCTAGGAGGGTGGCAAATCAGTGACTCAGCAATTGGCAGCTGAGGAGCAGCTTGGTTTTAATCTCTTAATCCCTAATATACGTGTACGCTGATGGGTAGTCTTTGTGACCCTGGTAATATTTATACCGTACAACATCTATGTTCATTTTTTGCATGCAGCACTTTATGATGAAAAAATGCACATTAGCTGTTTATAAACACATCAGAGTACAGTACAAGAAGCCCAGATCCAATTTTTGGAAACCTGGATTCAGATATAGATAGGCTTTTATGTCAAATGTATATGAAATACTGGACTACTATCAGACTGCAAATTCTAATATTTGCTTTCTTTATGCAAGCCACAATACCAAAAGTTTTTGCTTCGTTTACAAATTACAAACAGTGGGTACAAGAAAACCCACTGTTCCTTACGAACAATCCGGGTTCTTAATGGCTATTAATGGCTTTTGTTGAGAACTCGTGAGCATATGAACTAGAAACTTATGTAATTTGCGCACCTGATGTATTTTGCTAGCATTAGGAAAAAAGTTTGGTTTTCAGTTAGTGAAATCCATTCCAAACTGTGACAAAAGTCACAAAAGCTGAAATCCAGTATCCCAGGAGATTTTCAGATCTGTCTAGGTTTGGGTCTACAGATTTGGGTGTCTGCACAAAGTTCTGTTCTTGACTGATCACAAATCAGCAGAGTGCGCTTTCCAGTTTATGAAGAGTGCAGCCAGATTCTCCCCAGAACTAAGCAGGAACAGCCACTAGGCTTGGAAAAGCAAATCATTGCACGCAGACTTTTCTTTCTGCTTTTCATGATTTACAGCAGGATAACCCCAGGCTTCTTGTTCTCATTATCATCAGGTAATTTAACTGTGTTAATAAAGTGAAAAACCTCCATGCTCCCCAGTGTCCCAGGCATTTTTTTGTTTGTTTATTCTTCTTCATATGTGTCCTTAACAATTCTTTTGCAACCGAGAGAGGGACAGCCGTACATTTCCACTGGCATTTAGAGTTTTGATTCCCACATAAACACACACTGTGCATAAGCTGGTTTCCAACAGTAATGGCCATTGTACTATAGTCGTGCTATGAAGCTTAGGATTTCTGCATTTTATTAAAGAGATTTCTATAAAAAAGAAACTAAAATTACATGAAAACTACTTCAAATTCTGACACCTGAAATTACGCTCAAGTTCTACCTCCACAAGTCCCTCATTATTTCATGCACATCCATCACTTTCCCACAGTATCTAGGCCACAAACCCTCTACATAGGTTATATCAGGTAATCTAGATCTGAATATCGCCTCTCTGAACTCTGACAGAAAGGACTGAGGGAAAATAATGTAACTTTATAACTTGACACACACATAGAGTCAAGATCTATGGTCTCAAAAAGGCTCTTACCTTGAGAAACAAGGCTCCCTTGGAAGCCAAGGAGTCTGTTCCTCTTCCGTTGGGGTAACAGTGATAGGCAGCATCCATAACAGGATAGCGGCTGGCAAAAAGCAGACCACTGTTCACAAACTTGAAGCTACAGCAGCCATGGCAACTGTAGACCCCAACATCATAGACAATGTATTCAAAATAGTGATGGAGCTGCTCTTTCAATTTCTCTGCAGCTCTTTTGTCAAACACTTCCTGCAAACACAGAAAGTCCAGGTTGGCAGGGAAGAAAGCAGAGATCTCATGATCAAAGGTCTCATCCATATGTTTCTTTTTCCGCACTGAAGTCTTCTTCATGATCGAAGCTTTGTAGAGGAGCTTGTTGTTGACAGTGCTTTGGTCCACTGTACCATCTCCAACGTGAACTTTAACTAAGGACTCTCGTGAGGCAGAGTAGCTGTCTAAACTCCCAGAATCTCCTTCCTTCTGTTTGTGGTTAGGCGTTTTTGAGATCTCCGCATCACCTTCCAGCGAGGGCTCAGCTGGACCACTGGCATGAGCCTGGCCATTGACGGTATCTGTTTCTGTGTCTGACATGTGGCCATTTTCCTCTCCATTTATGCGGACAATGCAAGTGTTTTCTTCTCCCTCATTTGGCTCACCAGCTCCACCTTTATCTTCTCGACTGTCCTCACTGTTGTTTGAGCCAGAATTGTCTCCTTTATACTCCATGGATGTTGTCCTTTTGATGCCAGCATTAACAGTACGATTAGTGTTCTCTCCACCCTGGGGGGAGACCAAGCTGCTAAAACTTGCTGCACTGATGGATGTGTTGGTAGGAGAATCTATATATATTTTGATCTGCGGTCTGCTTGCCCCATTTCGGATCCTCCGGCCAATCTCTTTGGCCCTAGCCTGTGTGTTGAAAACATTATTAAACCTCGCCAGAGAATCCGGCAGCAGGCAAACATTGGCACTGCCAAAGCAGAAGCTTTTCCCACTGCCTGCAGCCTTCCATTCAGTGAGCAGCGTGGCTCCATTGGCATGGCTCTTGTCTTCTAGTCTGGAGTAGACATATGGCCTTCTGGCTGACTGCAGTGGGGACCACAGCAGGAAGCCAATCAGAGCAAAAGGCAGAGAGGCTACCAACAGCGCCAGGTAGATGGGAGTGGTAATGATGATGCAGAGCGCATGAAAGTAGCACGGATCATCTGCCCTCTGACGTTTCTCATAGGTTGTTGGAACAAAAGAGGCCACAAGCCTATCTGCTAACCAGTAACATGGGAAAATCAGGCCCCAGGAAAAAGAATGCAGAACTGACAGAAAGCTGTTGGGAAATGAGGAAGTGTATAAAACCATTGCAACTTAATTATGACAACACTTCAGGGCCTACTACATGATGTCACTGTGTCAAGCATCCATAAGAACACTGGGAGAGGGCTGGGGGAAAAATGGTCCAGTTAGGTTTTTTCCACCGTGAGTCAATAACAAAACTTTAAGAGCACCATTTCACTGTGTTGGAGTAAAAACGGAACAAGGCCACTGTTTTCGTCTGGCTTTTTGGCATCTGTGTTTGTCCAAGGATGTCATCGTTCACCGGAGGCTGCCATAACGAAACACTCCGGAGGCAACAAGGAAAGCTGTAAAAACAAAAGACAAAAAACATATGTAGCAGTTATTAAAAGTTTAGAGCAAATTTTCTCATACCAATTTTGCCTTGCAGTCTGAAGTATTTCCCTTCTTTTGGTTTAATTTAGCAGTTTTGATAGTCTGTTAAAGACTACGGATCTAGGGCAACTCCAGCAACAAGGGACGGGTATTTCTGCAGACGAAATCGGTACATTGACCATTCAATGCACAGGACAGATGTTATCACGAAACACATTTCTATTACAAATTTTAGGCCTTACATTGAGAAATATAGTTTGGAGTTTCTTTTATTTTAGAATCCATTCACACTAATATTTCTATTTATTTGTAGCAGCTGTGTTCAGAACCTTGCAAATGGTGTTTAGTGGTTATCTCCAGGCTGCTCTAAAAGACTATTACAGCTAATTTTTTATCACTGAAGCTAAATTTGCTTGAATTGCCAAAGTCCTTTAAAAAAAAAAAGTGATGTGATGGAGGTACAAATTATATTTAAGAGCAGAAAACATTTGTTTGCTATAAAATATTATTTGCTTTGCTGTGCTTTAAAGCAAAACGGGTTGATTTAAATCAGTTAAAATACTCTTCATATAGTTGAACATGGTTTCAAATTTTTTATTTTCAATTTATTAAAAATAGTAAGTCAAACTAATTTGCTTTAATATTTAGGTATTTAATACTCACTATTTATTTCAAGCTGCAGTTCAATTTCATTCAGCTACAGCCCACAAAAACTACTGACATGATTTCCTATCAAAGGTTTCCTACATATAGTGAATACTTAAGCAAAATACAAATGAATGATAATGAACATCATTCTTTTTAAATTCCAATTTTTGGCTTTGAAGGAAACAGTACTAATTGAATATATCAAATAAGAACAGGTTCACGTCTTTCCTCTGCAGACAGACAATGTCTTCCAAAAGTTGTCTTACCAGTTGGGAAATTGTGACCTGAGGTACTTGGCAAATGTCACAATTAACCAAAGACATCAAACTGTCAAGTTAAGGTTTTAACACAGGTTTTGGTAATATCAAATGGAAATTATTCAAAAAAACATGCTCTCATATTAATCAAACTTTATCACTGTTGAGCATGGTATCACCAATGAATGCAACTCCACTCTCCCTAAACTGCAACTGTGACATTACCCCGTAAGAGGAGATGAAAATTGCATACATATACTTATTGGCATAAGTTCAGTTAAAATCTGGGGCTCTCAGGGAGACAAAATGAAGGAAATAGTAGTTTGATCTGTATTTTAAACATTCTGCAGGACACTCAGGGACAGAAGGGCATTTTTATTTCTGTTTAATAGCAAATAAAACAATGATATGGGGCACAGAAGAGACAAATACAGTTTTACAAAGCAATGCCGCCTTAGAACCAGAATGAAAATACAATTCTTCAATTTTCTCTCACCCTTTAGATTTCTGCTTCCAAGCCAAGCCCTCGCAACTGATTTATGTCCCTACCTTCAGCGTATTTTGAATTGTGGTACACATGCAATACCAGACTGCCGACAGAGTATACTGTACACGTGAGAAGTGGTAAGTAAAGCATTAAAATACATGGCTTAACCAGCTCTCTTTTTACCACACATATTTTTTGTTTATTAATGACAAGAAAATTCTTCCCCCAGTCTAGATTCCTGATCAGCAGGACTAAGAGTAGCCATAGCATGTCAGATTTGCTGCTATACATTTTTGGTAGGCACTGTCGCAAAGAAGAATTGTAATAAAGGAATAGATGAAGATGAGAGAGTTTTGCAGATTATTTCTTCCCAGAAGTGAAAGGCAACACTAGGGCAAGCAGGTAAATGTTAGTCTGAAAAACTCAGTAAGATGGTGTGAGGAGCTTGTACTAAAAACTGACTAGAGATGGGAATCAAATTCTAAAAAAGAATGAGAAAAATCAGGTTAAGTGGGGACAAGATTATGCAGACCTTCAAAAGCGAAACCAAGTAGTTGGTACCCAACTACTGTGGAGCGGGAAGCACCGGTAAGCACAGGCACTGGAAAGGATGGCAGTACCACAGCAGAAAGCTGCTTCTAACTCCTGTCTCCTGGGCGGGCAAGCTGTGCCTTAGAGATCTGAGGTAGAATCTTCAAGACAGCAAATGATCCTTAATAAACAGGCGTGCACTGGTATCAGGGAAAGACCACCAAAACGTGACTGAAGAAGGATGGCAGGGGAGCAGGACAGGTGAAAAAGGAGCTGGTTTGCTGCAGCAGCACACACCTAGTCGATCGAGTGTGTAAGAAGAACACCCCTGCAATTGCTCACAGCCCCCTCCACATTTCGTCAACAGGCAGTCAGTTCCCTTTAAAGGGATACAGGGTCCTGTGTATTTTCGCCCTGATGGTACTATTTAGATGGAAATTGGAAAGGTTGGGTCAAGGGAGTTGGGTTTTTTTTAAATTATTATTATTAGCTTAGCATAACTTTCACCGTCTTACACAACATGTTTAAGTTTAAATAAATGAGTGATTAGTCAAGCGCCAAATAACAAATGCTTGGCATTTACTCATTGCCAAAGGCATTTTGGGATGTTGATAATAGAGGAAAGGCTAGCAGATTTGTTTTCCTGAATGATTTTTAGGAATTTTTTAGTAAGAATGCTCAAAAGAGACTCTGGCATCTACATATCGGATCAGAAAAAATAACACCTGCCCAATTATGTAGCTACTATTAGACAAGAAAAAGCTGTAAAGAAGTTGTTCTGTCCTATTGGATGCTTAAAATGCTGTATAAAAGCCCTTGTCTATTTACATAATCACTCAGCGGACCAGAAAGGTTCTTGTTTACCACAGTGCCAAGGGAAAACAGGACACTGTTGTTTGGGGTCTCTGAAGGGGGGATGGACTGAAAACCTTCTATTCCATCTAACAGGCTAACGACCTTTCTGACGAAAGCTGCGGTTGTGTTGTAGACTATAAGATCAATCTGACTTTCACTATTTTAAAATAACACACCAGAAAAAATGCTGAACCACAATGAATCCATAATAATTTGTCTAATTAAGTCTTTCTTAAGTATATGATGACAGGATGTTACAACTCCTAGGGAAACGTGACATCAGGTGACAATTTTGTGTACAGAGTAGGCAACGCCTGCTCGATGTGATGCAGTAAAACAATCAATCCAACATCACTCATGCCAGCTCTGTTATGGACTGCAGCATCAATAGAGTACGAGATAAACAGCTGTCCAGCAAACCGTAAAACACTCAACTAAAATGGCTTCACAAAAGCAATTATCCAGATTATGGGCACATACTAAATCTAAGGAATTCATGCTTACTGTAGATACAACACACTAACATGAGTGTTAATAAAGAAGGAAAAAAAGGAATGCAATTGGAAATCCTTTCACAGGATGAGATTACACAGCAAGTGTCATAAAGCAAACTGGTTCAGACTGAGGTCTGTTCTAACAGCAGTTAGCAAGCACCTAATTCTTTGTAAACACCAAGGAGTGAATGAGGGTTCAAGGCCAGCCTGGTGACTCCTACACTTCCTCTGTCTCAAACGGGGATGGTACCTTTGGAAATCAGGAATTTGCCAGAGAGTTGCTGAGCCGATGCCAGCTGCGTTCCTCGGTGCTAGCCAGCTGAAGTGGGGGGGCAACAGGGATCTGAGTACAGAGGCGCATTCCATCCATTTTATTCCATGAATTCGACCAGAATTCTCACAGCTAATGATATAGAAGTACAAAAACTCTGGCACCACAGCAAGTTTTAAATTATGATGGCTGGAGAAAAGGGGGGAGGGAATCATGAGCTGGATGTCCTTTAAATTTTTGCATATTGCAGACAGAAGACAATGGCACATCAAGGCCCTAATGAAAAAGACTCTTGTTGTAAATAAAAACTTATCCTAATTTATTAATATTATAGATGAAGGAAATCGCTGAATTTGCCAAAGCGGTGTTACAGGCTCACTGGCACGCCAACGAACAGGAACTCGGTTTCCTGTCTCTTAGCTACAAAACCATCTGCACGTTAGTGCCTCAATGCCACCCAAAAGAGAGAATTGAGACCGTCACGAGACACCCATTTGATCTCAGCAAGACCTTCCACGGTGAGGGAAGGCACCACATGAGGCAACTGCAACTTGGCAAACATGACGTCAGTACCACCTCTCCTAACACAACGGTTCAGACAGAGCCTAAAGCTAAAGTGCCTAATGCCTTCTGATGAAGGGTATTACTTGGTAAGCCAGCGCTTTTTTGATAGGGGCTTGAGAGATTAAGGGAGAATTTAAGATACTGTAATGAAACAGATATTTCTGTATGCTACAAAGACATAAAC
>Ga0181612_118635_pt1 | contig 10338 bp, 4 predicted proteins | sample HoacroProtozoa21_FD_119630 | JGI IMG/M metagenome (GOLD analysis project Ga0181612, IMG submission 119630) | Hoatzin crop microbial communities from Cojedes, Venezuel. Combined Assembly of Gp0051906, Gp0051904, Gp0051908 | reverse complement strand
TAATAGCAATAATATTAATAAGAAGAGAAATAATGTAAAATATACAGCCAGCTTCATAAAAATGCAGTTACTTAGAAGAACTTAGCTGCAAGGAAGATTCACTAAAAGAGAACTGGTTCTGTTTTAACCAAGACCAGGACACCCACTGATCATTTTAAAATGCCAGTTAAGTGGACAAATTTCAAGGCTTTCCTCACCCACACTACTTCCAAGAAAAAGTTCAGTTTCTATACTGCTCATAATTTAAGTCTTCAAGCCAAAAGTGTACTGGTTAGATAGTTTTTCATCCTACCATGAGCAATTACAGCTTTTCTCACATGGCTATTAGTGCATACAAGGCTCTTGCTGAGATCTAAACTAGTACCTGGTAATTCCTTTAATTTTGTTTTTATGCATCTGGGATTCATGCCAATATCCTCTTCCTTCTGTGAAGTGCTGACACCTTAAGGGCCTTTGCTGCTTAGTGTTCTCCAGGCTTTATGCAGTCATCCTATTCTATGTGTCATCTAAGAACCAGTGATAATGGATCTGGGCACACACGTGACTGTCAATTTTTAAGAGAAGCTGATTTCAGTGGAAGACTTATAGAAATCAATAGTCTGTTCCATCCCTGGTATATCCTCTTGCGAATTCTTATAACAGGAAAAACATTTTTTCTACGTTTCTGAAGTTATTCACACAGAAGTTCTTGGCCTTCCTCACAAAATCTAAATAATGCTGAAAGCAGTATTATACTGAAGAGAGTATTATACTGAAGAATGTGAAAGGCAGATAGGCTCGGAATAAGAAAAAAGTAACAAATGATGGGGAAAATGGTATTTTACAAGAATATCAAGGCTTAAACTGGGGAGGGATAAAATGCATTTTTTCATCTCTGGCAAGCATTATACTTTCTTTGCTTACTGGTTTTGATCCTCCCTGTTTTTGATTTGCCAGCTTTCATGGATCTACTCTGGAAAAAGCAATTTATACCACTGGGCTTACTCCTAAGATTTTCTGATTGCCTAATTTTTAGTTACAAATAATCACCTATGTCTGGCTGGAGGTACCATTCTGTATTCTAGCCCGTTAAAACTGATCGCTTCAGACAAGTCACACCCTTAAAGGTAAGCATCAGAGCCAGAAAGCATCATGAAACTTTTTCTAATTTCTTGTTTGTTCTTCTGTAACTAGGTCAGGTTTTCTTCCTGCTCTCTATTGTCCATTAAAGTAACTTCAAATCCAGCCTGCACACATAAAGAGTCACAAGATGCAACACTGTCTTTACAAAGCATTTCTACTTCTCCCTTATAGACTCTTAAAATTCTGAATTCAAATCAAATAGCTGTACAAACACAGTCTAAATGTTCTATACATCCTACAGGTTCATCCCAGGATGTGATGTGCATTGGATTTTGTCAGGCAGATGCCCAAATACTCATTACTTACTTCTGTAAGGGAAAGAGAACCAGGAAGACATGCACCTCCAATGCTGAACATAGCACCAGATAAAGCAGCAAGCAAAAGCATTTGATTCATGTCTACATGGACACCATTTGGGAAGCATCACCAGCCAGGATCATGGACCATCAGCCCCATAAAAGCAAGACAAGATAAGCCCCACATGAGAGAGCCAGCACACTTCTCTTTCAATAATTCCACGTTAAAACATAAGGATTTGCTTCCAAAACCTCAGAGGCAATCAGCTTATCTTTACAAAGAAAAGATTTATCTTTACTAAAGTTTTTGGTTCTGAAAGCTCTCCTAATGGAAAGAAATTTATTAAGAAAAGATAATAATAATAATAAAAATATCCATGTTCAGTACACTCTCACAACAGCAAAACCCAAATCTTGACAGCAGGGTAGAAACAAGTTCATTCTTTGGTCACTTCTGCCAATGCTTCACAGATATGCTTATGTAAAATAACAGAGCAGATAAAGAGACAGGAGGCTGGTCAATTTTCGTCATGCACAAATGACATTAGAAGTACAAATGTTTATATCAGCTTATATGAACTAGGTATTCCTTTTCAAATTCATTTGAAAAGTGCAGTCTGAAATAGACCTGGAATCCTCAAATCAATGAATTCTAATAACAATTGGTTAACACTTACTCAATAAACTGTCTTCCAATTTAAAGTTTAGTACTTGCTATAGAACAGACTCCTCTAACACTATGAAGGAGCTCAAAACAAGATAATGAAGCAGAGCAAGACCTCACTTGATAGCGGAATGATTAATATTTTTAAGTTATTCCACTTGGACTTCATCGTCAATAACCCTAAGAGTGTGCAGATTATGTTTTGCAGAAGGGCTAACAGCAGGATATCTGTAGGCAGCCACTGGCATTTTCAAGATTCTACCCCCCCGCCATCAGGCCAGCAAAATAATTTTACTTTAGTTAAATCAAGAAGCTTTAGGTTTCAATCCATGTTAAACAGTTAATATAATGGTCATCATTACCTTCTTCTGCCCCCCAACCCGTACCATCTTTTTCCAAAACTCAAATTTAAAAAAAAAAAAAAAAAAGGGTAAAAAAATGCTCTTAACACTAAAAATGGTCTTTGCCTACTACTGTTACCAGCCAAGCGAACATTTGATCTCAGCGTAAATAACAGATGACAGCTAGTTCTGCCCTTGAAATGCAGATCAAATAATGTTGTCAATGCATGCAGTATTCTTCCTTTTCAAGCATGCCAGTGAACTCAGCAGAGATCTTTAAAGGCACATTCTTTGTTACTATGACTTCAGCAGCGTCTTTAGATGTTTCAAATTTATTTTTCCATTTTCTTCCAGTAAGAGATGCAGGTGTCAGGTAAGTAGCAGTACATGCTACTAATCATAACTTTGTGAGTAGGCAATTAAGCACCAGCAGGCTTCTAACTGAACTAGTAATTATACTCTTCTGGACACAAACGGAAGGAAAACTATTTACATCTTACATTAAGCTTGCAGAGTTTTGTTCCGAATGGCTTTTCACCGCTTTTTCTGTGTTTCCTCCCCAGTTTTTTTGTGTGTGCTGTAGAATTCTCTTGAACGTGCTGGGCATTGCATTCCCATGTAATGGAACTAGAACCAAAAAAATTATTTAGATAAAAATTGTGTGAAGAAAGACTGCCCAAGCCACCCACATCCTAGTGGTTGGGACCATGCGAAAGGGTTATGAGCTGGATATGAACTGGATTTTTCTGACAAAGTTGGGATAATAGTATTGCAAATGCACCATATGTTATTTACTCATACTTTTACATATACGGCTTTCTCTGTGTAACGATAGTTCTAGCAAGACAGCTGCTCAAAGTTAACCATTTGTGACAGAAAAGACAACTGCAGATCCACTATGCTACAACAGGGTTTATACTACAGTGCAAAGGTTTTTAAGCTGTTGTAAGTGCAGGTTTTTTTCTCAGGGTCTATTAGCAACTCGACGGCTGTTTATTTTTAAAACAAAACAAAAAAATCTCCTACTGAAATACAGCTTTGCTCTTGCTTACACTACAGGAAAATGCTATTACAATACCAAAATTATTGTATTTAACCTTCAGGAGTTCAACACAGAACAGAAGAGATCCACTGAAGGTTATTTTCTGACCTGATAGAAGTAATTGTCTTCTGCAAGACACTGTACGGTCTCAGTGAAGGCACATTCCAAGCTACTGCAGGGCAGTTAAAAAAAAAAAAAAGGAATTGATATTGGTTTTTCCATATTAAAAGTAGCATTTGAAAGCTGATTCAAAGCCTTCACAATTCAGTGAAACAGTTCCTTTTGAGTTCAGTAGACCTCAGACGAGGCCTCTGGGGAAAGAAACAGAAGATAGATAAGGTTTACGAAGGATAGTTTTGATTAAAAATGAAACCTTCAAGAGGAAATTAAGACAAAAAGAATTGACTGCATTTACATCTATTTTGGCACTGGTTCACATGAACTACAGAAAAATCTACTGTTAGAAATTAAATTGATAATGGTAAGAGATTTCAAAATGGTTTAAAAGAACCTAGTTAAGAAATATCATTTAGGTACCTCCTGTGATGAACACCTGCTAGAGCCTCTGCACAGTGCACTTCTGAACACTTGAGTTCGGAAACATTGTTTTAGTGCTAATTATCAAACTTTGGTCTGGGGTAGCAGGTGTGAAATTGCCATCATTTGAGATTTTTCGCTGTGCTATCTTCAATAAATAATGTACGACTTTACAGCGAATGAAAGTGAATTCAGTTTATGAAGCACCAATCTCTCCAGTGATGTTGAGAGAAGGGATATAGGAAGGCCATGTAAACATGGAGATCAGTTTTATTTTGCCATTTTCTTTTTGTTGCTAGGGCTAAGCATATTCATATCAAAAGGTGAGACTAAGTAGGCGTATGCAGCAATGTCAAAACTATTAGCTGTGAAGTACTGCCCCAATCTTTTATTCCCTTCTTGAGCACACAAACTTTTGTAAAACTGAGGAAAAACTGCATACTTAAATTCCAAGGCTTTTGGTTTCTTGAAAGTATAATTAACAGCCAAGCACAAAATATACCAGGTTTAAATAAACCATGCTGCAGGAAGCAATTATGCCGGAGAAAGAGAAGACAATGAATGTGAAAGTGTATCAGTTCGAGCCTGTGTCCTTTCACAGCCAAGACAAATGCAAGCTTATCTTCACAGTAAATACTTCAGATATTTTCTTCTAATAGTTGCTTTTTTTAGATTTTACGAGGGTTTGAGGAGAAAAGACTAGATGAGTTTATTTAACATTAAAGGCACCGAGACATATCATGAAGTACAATAGAAGTGTTTTTCCTTCCTACATTACAGTGCCTGTTTTCTCATAGCTGTGAATACAGATAACTTGAACTCAACAGATATTGCACAGGTTATCAGTACCATCTATAAAATCAACAGTAACAACTTTTAATTGCCTGTTTTCTCATAAGAATCCAGTTCACAGTTGAGCAGATGGGGAACAAGTGGATTAGGGTCGAATTTCTGCCCTGAGCCACTGGCTCTTTTGTGATGCTGAGTTGGTCACTTTAATTTACGTACTCAGAATTACCTAAAGGTTTACAGATCAAATAAATGCTGCAAATATCTATCTGTAGAAAGTTTCTTCCACCTTTCTAGATGACAACAATGACTGTGTAAGTTCTCTAGCTTTTCTGAGCTTTCTGTGTACTACAGCAAAGTTTTGGAGACTCTCTAAAGACACACCTCTTAAGGAGCATCAGAAGCAGGGCAGCTCCATGATGGTGGATGAGCAGGATCCAAGGGTGACTGCAGCACAGGCTGTGCCCTCAGCAGCTGCCACCACTGCACAGAGCCCGAGCACGGCCAGCAAGCCCAGACACAGTGAGGGGATGCACCAGGGCTGTCCAGGGAGCCCGGCCAGCAGCTGTAGGAGGCATGGCTAGAGACAAGGCTACAGTGTCGGTCTGTAGTCCACACAGGAGACAGAGATAGGCACACCCACACCACAAGCCAGGGAAGGACCAGAGCACCAGACCTGAGCTCTAACTGATACTCTAGATGAAGGACAGGCTGTATGGAAGAAGGGGCCAGGTGAGGCTGGTCAGGGTATTTAAGCCCTGCTGCTGCCCTCAAGGCCATGAAAACACCCTTTCAAAGTCTGGGTGAATGTGTTTCAGAAGGAAAATTAGTTAAACAATTGCAATCTAATCCAATTTGCTCTTTATCAACGTAAAAGAAAGCTGGCCCAATTGTCAGGCTGCCCAGGAGAGAGCCAGTTATGAGATGACTAGAGCTTGGCTGGACTGAAGCTAGCTCTACTGGCAGAGCTGCATGGAAAACTTGCAGAGCACCTGCTCTCATCATGCTTGGCTCTAGCTGCCAGACCCAGCTTCACAAGATTTTTACACACAATAGTTTTTCTCCTGAAAGGAATAAAACAATCACATAAAGTATGTCCAAGGTAGTGTGTTTGTTTTAAACATTTAAAGCAGCAGTAAGGAACCCATAGGAAAATCAAGAAAATGAAACACAGCTAACAAGATACTATTATTATTTATAACAGAATAACAGAAAAGTAACAGAAAAACACAATCAAGAGACCTAAATTCTTCTGGCGCAGTCCACCATGTAGCAGCTTAGCAAATTTTAGAGAAGCTGTGGAGAAGACTTAACACAGAATTCTTTGTATTAATAGCATTTAATACACTCTCTGGATCCATTGGCAGTATATTCTGCTCCCCAAAAACACAACCGATGAATATTAACTGACAAAAAAGAAAACAAGGCTCTGGACTTGTATGGGTGACTTCATTTCAACTTTCACTACCTCCTTAAACTGTTGACTCTTTGTCTATGAGCCTCTGTTTTACCTCACTACCTGTCACCTTTACTCTAATTACTAGTAGTCACTCGGACCAGCTGCACAGATCCTGTACTCTTCCCCTATCTCCTCAGCCACTTCATTTACATTCTGGTTTTTTTCTTTATCTTCATACGTTCAATTTTTTTGAAGATTCCTCTGCCCTCTCAGGATCCTAGCACAAACAGTCAACACCCAAATATTCCAATAAGTCTCACTCTTTTCATGTTACAAAATTGCAAAGGGGACGGATTAAAAGATGCCTTAGACAGCAAAAAGCAAAAGTAAATATGTATTTAGGTGTGAAACTCACTGTACTGAAGTGGCAACTTTGCTGTCTGAATATACTCAAAATGTTTGCTGGATTTTACGAAATAACTTCAATTTGACTGCATACAAGAGCACTTTGATAAGACCATGCTGTCAGAGGGTTTATTAATTGAAAATATGTAGGTATGGTAGGCTTGCTACATGTACATAAGGATGAAGATGTGTCAATGAATACATGTCACCTTTATTGCTACATGCTAATCCAACAAGATGTTGGGTAAACCATGCTTATATTTGTATTACCTACTACTTAAGCCTCCATGAACACATTGTGGAGAAAAATATATCGAAAATACATTACGTCTCTCCAATTCTAGCTCTGTCTATCAAGTAATCAATATAGAACTTGTGCAGGCAAAGTATTATGGTTTATGAAAAAATTAAATTATTTTTCAATGTGAAAGGGAGAAGCAAATGGAATTGTAAAGCCCTTTTTGCTGCAATAATAGCTATAATTATTTGTCCCCATTAAAATTTATCACTGACAAACTTAAGACCAGTTTTTATAAGCTATTCATATTATATTATCTGTCCTCTCCAATACTTGCAATGAATTGTCACTGGCTTTTGGGTACACGAAAGACACAATATGCTTAGAAGAGTAATGCTACCGTTAATTACTGTAATTAATGCAAATTATGCAAAACCAGTAAAACTCAATTACCAAAGAAATAATAACCTTTGAACTGAAAATGCAACAATAAATGCAGAAGTTCAATGCGTAATGGCTTAATTGTGGCAGAAAATATGCTGAGCAGAGTGTTTAGATTTTGATCCTACATGCTCCGGCTGTTTATAAAAAGCTGCATAAGTTTATAGAATGGTAATATATAGAACACAATATAAGAAATGTTATTAAATGAAATAATTCGTATATAGAAAATTTCACTTAAACTGTTTGTTTTGTAGGTTTCAATACTGTTCTTTAAACCAGCTGTTTTAGAAAGCAGTGCACTGTGGGTTTCTCACAGAGGATAACAGGCAAGCTGGATCCTGATTCTGACGGGCGAACTACATTCTCCCCTGTTTAAAATCAATGAAGTTGACAATTCTGACAAACTACTAGAGTTTCATAAAGCCATAGCTCCATACACAATATACCCAAAATGTCATTATCCTGAGGTTTTTTTTATCTGGAAACATGGTTTCAATTCATTACCACCTTCAGTCTCAGTCAAGGGGTCAGGAGTTTCATTTTTCTAGTACTTATATTATTTGTAATACAAATACCATAATAAAGATGGAAAATTTGAAATGGTCTGTAAAATTATGAACCAAATCAGAGAGTTCATGACAATGTCCTGGTCCTACTGAAATTCTGGAATTTATGACAAAGAATCAGAATTTCACCAACTGTTGTATTGAGATCCAAGATGAGGGGTTTCTTAGCTTCACAACTTTCAGTTTCAAAGCTCATCCTACATCTTAGTCTTTGTTCCTGTAAACTTCTTACCTGGCTGAATAATAGGAAGGATTGTGCTAGATTATATTAGACAACTAAGCACTTTAGCACATTTGAAAAGTCAGCTCTTGAAGACAAGACATATTTTTACTTCTGAACTACCAGCTATGAAATAACCAGCTTAGGAGGAAGGGAATCTTAATTTCAAGTAATGCATGATCTTGAGTGTGCAGGTTTATGCAAATGTTATATACCTAATGTAGCTGTGGAAGTTCTCATGCATTTCTTTTATGAATCCTCCAGAGCTTTCCAATTCAATTATGTTGTTCAGTAATCTGTCTCAAATATGAATTATGTGTGGTATTAGAAAAAGAAGCAATTCACATGTTTCATTTTATTTTGCTCTGCTAAGATAGCTTTCTTTGGAATAAAGAATAGCAGGAGTGTTTCACATTCAACTTTGTAGATTTGCATTTTAAAATTAAGAGTTGCCCTTGTGTCAGACATCTTATACGATTATATCACGTCATATGTGTGGAATGAAAGGTATTTTTTAGAGAGGGTACCGTTTAAATTCACCTTGTAATCTAGTTGTATGCCATGTAATTTTGGTGCTTTTCCCTGTAATTCAGGAGATAATGGCTCATGTCAATTAAAAATACAGCTGCTGTTTATCTGAAGAGCAAACCCAAAAGCTTTAACTGTTATTTTAAAGTAAGTGTTAAATGGTGATCAGACACTGTAAAACACCAGAGAGCCTAAAAAACTGACAGCTGTGAATACTACAAAATTCTCTGGAGAATCAGCAAAGGCCAGACAGTATAATGCTGCTGGTAAAACACACCTACTATCTAGAAAAAAGTATAAATGTTTAGGTAATGTATATTTTAAAATAAAATAGGCTACACATAGGTATATGTATAAATAGGAGTTCTAGGTAAAAGAGCATTAACTATTAGATATGTGCCTCTCAAGAAACAAGTTCCTTACCAGATCTAAGTGAACTAGGGACAATGTTGTTGACTGTAGGCCAGACCTGGAACTAGGGTTTGCCAGTAGCTGCCTGTAAGAAAATCCATCAACTTTATTTTTATATGTTAACAAAACACATGGGAAAAGTTAAAGGCTTGATTCTATGACTTCTCTGAAAGTTGGATTGTCCCTTCTTGGCCTTTGTTTCCCTTATATTGTCTTCAAAAGACCTTATAACAAGCTCTGCAGGTGCAGTTTCATGGCAGTTTGAAACCAGCTGGATCATTCACTTTCCTAAATCCTAGCATGCCTGTAAGTGTTCACAAGATCATAGCCCAAGCCTTCTGTTAAGTACCTCATGCATTATTTTTTTATTCTAACGGCCTCTCTACGTATGATCACAATGCAAAAATGCTTTGCTTTGAACAGGCGCTCAAGAATGTTCATTGTGTAATATGCAGATTTTTGTAAACATTTTTGCAGCACTGTGTATACATCAAATTCACCTGTTAAGAGATTTTTTTTTTAAGGATATTTTTTGGGTTTTTTGTTTGTTTGTTTGGGTTTTCCCCCCTCATTAAGAAAAGTTTAAAAGCTGTGAAAAGAAAACTTAACAATTGGCTTATTTGAGAAAATTAAAAAAACTAAAAAAACCCTGAAAAGCCAGCCTTGGAACACCGAGCCCAGACATTGCCAGTGTAGTAAGGGAAAGTGAAACCAGAGTAAATGCCAAATGAACAGGTGGAAAAAAGCTAAAATAAGATGTTTGTTGGTCTGTAATGACAGGTATTACTCCTTATAACTAACTTGCAAAATTGCTTCGATGTATCTTTACTCTTTGTAGCATTCAATTTTCTTCTTTTACTTTATTGTATGTTTGAGTTTTGCCTTTCTAGGACTATAAACAAGTTTCTGTATCTTGAGTATACAACAAATATAGGGCAAGCAGTCACACTCATGCTAGCATTCATTTAACTGGCACAGGTAATAACAAAGTGAACTAGATACATCCCATACAACCTAGGCAAAACCAAGCATCCAAGACACCAGCCTGAAGCTTGATCACTAACACCTTTACTACTGCTATTAACCATGCTACCTACCTCCACTTTTGTGTACTTAAGCCATTGCATACTGCAATTACATTCTTTAGCTGAGCTTTGTGGCTGAAGAAAACAGGTATTAACTAGGTTCATCCACTCTTGTGTGTTCCCATATGACAAAAACAATGAATTAAACTCCCATAATCATGAAGTCATCTTGGAAATCACTAAACACATACACACTTTACAAGATTATATATTCCTAAAACTATATTTAAAACAAAGCCTTTAAAATTAAT
>Ga0181612_174936_pt1 | contig 10339 bp, 10 predicted proteins | sample HoacroProtozoa21_FD_119630 | JGI IMG/M metagenome (GOLD analysis project Ga0181612, IMG submission 119630) | Hoatzin crop microbial communities from Cojedes, Venezuel. Combined Assembly of Gp0051906, Gp0051904, Gp0051908 | reverse complement strand
GAGCAGGTGAGTGGGATTTACCTCCGCACTGGGCCGTTGCCATCAGTGGGGCCTAAAAGAAGACTCGAATACGCTGTGATAGAGCTGCATTCTGCTCCAAGATGTGGTCTCTGTTACTGCTTGTAAATGAGGCGAGAAGTTGTTGTGGGTTTTAAGGTGTTGGATTATCTTTAATGGGTTTTGGGTTTTTTGTGAGGACAACTGACAACCTTCAGGTTTGTTTATAGCTGTGGGCTTCTTGTAAAACTGACCTGGACAAGTACGACTGCGGTGATTGCTACCAGGAGAAAAGCTGACTTGTGGTACACCGCAGGAGTCAGTAACTTGATATTTAGTCTGAGCCTATTCGTAAACTTGAGGCCTTTTAGGTAATTGCTTGGTTTTCTTAACATACGGCTCTTCAGAGACAACTTCCTCCTCAAGCACGTAGAACTGAAGTCCGACCTTCATCCTTTGGAGGTTTTGTGGGTGTTTGTCTTTCTGCTGTGCGGGACGTCCCAGTGAGCTGCTCGCTGCTGGTTTGGGTTCCAAGTCAGCTGCATGATCGTAAAGCAAACGCGCGGGAGCTCTGCGACTACGTAGCACCATTTATCATATTCTGGTTGTAGCCAGTACGGGGGGAAACGCACCGAGAAAGCTGGATCAATATGTTTAAATAGAGCTTATTGTCTGAGAGGTTTTCTTCTGCCATCTGTAGCTGTGAGACAAATGGAAATAGCTCTTTTGTGTAGCTGGAGTATTGTTGTGGATTTTAACGATTTACACAGGAGGCACATTGCAACGTACCTTACCAGTTTTTCTTCTGTGTCCGTCTTATCCCTGGATATAGCGTTTATCTGGTATTACTTAAGGTAATTAATGCTTTTTGACATCGAGAGTGATCTTAGGCAGGCATTATCCCTCTTCGAAGGCAGGGGAATGGAGGCACGCCGGCAGACTCGCTTCTCTTGGCTCAGACAGGCGAGAAGAACAATTCAGTGGCCGGGAGAGGAGCGTCTGACTCGGGAGGAGTAGGTTTGTCCTCTGCTCCTCGCACTTCCCCTGCGGCCAGCCCAACTTCTGCCTTCCTGCCTTATTTCCTTATCTGCGAAGTGGAGATAACTGCTCTGCCCTGCCTGCCGCGCTGGGAGGGTGTCGTGCCCTGAAGTTCGTTAGTGCAACGAGGCGAGTGCCCGGCTCCCGGAGCTGGGGTCCTGCTGCTCGTCCCTGGACTTGGCTGCGGCGGAGCTGGACGCTCTGCCCTTTGGAAAGCGCCGGTTCCTGCTGCTGGGAGCTGCCGCTCGGCGCTGCCTTGCCTGCGAGCGAGGCGGTAGGAGTTGTCGGTGTCGGGGAATCGCGGCTCTCCCGGCCAGAAGTCGTCCCGTTAGCGCAGCGGTTCGTTTGCAGAGCTGTGGGGCTGGACGGGCGCCAGCGCCCAACTCACTGCCCTTGGAGCGGTCCGTTCTGCGTAGGGCTCGGAGTCGCCGCCTGCCCGCTCGCCGGCGGGCGGGGGAAGTTTTCTCTGACGTCTTCGGGAGGAGGCGGTGAACGGCAGAACTCGAGCTGTCGGTTAGAAAAATCACCGCCGTGCCCTTTGGGCTGTGGAGGTTCGCTCGGGTTGGAAAGGTGGAGCGGTTCGGTCGTCCCGGGTTTGTAGACCCCGGCGCAGCTCTGAACCCGTGAGGTTTCCAGGCGCTGTGGGTGGCCGCAGAGCGGGCGAGGGGGGTGGCAATCCTGGCGCACCGGAGGAGGGCAGCGGCTGGGGGACCCAGAAACGGCGGCTGCCTGAGAAGCAAGGCAGAGGGTCCAAGGGGTTTGGGGATTCTTGCTCGGGGAGGGCAGACCAGGAGGAAAAAGGACTTTGTGAAGTCCCGTGTCTCTGCCAGCGTCACGGTGGGTAGGGTTTGGTGTGGGTACCCGCTGGCCTGCTGGGGTGGCCGGCAGATCCGGCGTTGGTTCCCCAGCCTCACAAGAAGTCAAAGGCGTTGAGATGCGGAGGTCTAATAGTTGAACTCTGAGGTGTGAAGCTCCCTGTCATTGCTCAGATATCGCTCAAGCTATTTAACGGGTTTAGCCAGCAGTCTTTGCGGGGGATCCTGTGCGTCCAGAGGGTTTCAGGGTGTCCCGGTTGTAGCGTCTCTGACTCCTCTGGGCAGTGCGTGCGTCGGTTCGTTCTTCTCACCTGTGGCCAGATAATGTCGTATATTGTCATTCCCTCTGACGGATTTTCTAGCTTGATGTGGGGAAGGGAACAAAACTCATAGAAAGTGTAAACCCAGTCCCCTGCTGCTGTGTGGCCTGACCGGCGTCGTGAGAAGGACAAACCAGCAGAGCTGGAGAGAGCTTTTTTAAAAAAATTAATTTGCCTTAGATTTACCCACATAGGTTGTATTTAGAAAGAAATTGCTGTGCCTCACGGAGTGCAGAGAGCTGGAGGAGCCCGAGCCCGCTGCTGGGCACCGGCTGGGAGCGTCCGGCCGCGGTGGGCTCGCGCGTGTGAGAGCGGTGGGCAGTTTGCTGCCGAGGCCTCTGCTCCGTCCCTCGCCGTGGCTGCGGCCGCGCAGGCGTCGCTGCTGTCGCGTAGGAGCGTCCCCTGGTAGCCTCTGGTGGCTTCTGCTGCGTCCTGCTAACAGGCCCTGTAGTGAAACACCAGAACACACAGGGTTTTGTGCAACACCACCATGTTCTCATCTGAAAGGCTGTTTCTGAAAGTGAAAGTTGCTCAGGGCCACCTCGAGTTTCCCGTATGTAAAATTTCTCTGCAGCCAGCCCGTCGAGTTGATGAACGCTTCAGAGCGTGCTTCGTGTGGCGCACGGTGCTGCCTCCGTCCCCCCCGCGTACGTGAAGAGCCACGAGCTCATCTAAAAACCGCCTGAAAGTGGTCGTGACGTCGGGTTTGTTTGGCGGGGCTGAGCGTGGGGACGCGCAGCTCGTCCTTGGCGCCGCTGGCGTTCGGCCAGAGGAGCGGTTCTTGGGCTGACGCGTGGTTGATCTTTGCCTTGAGGGGCGCGGGAGCTGCGTTCTTCCTGGGAACGAGTTATGAATTCAGCTGATATTTCCAACTCGAACGTGCCTGAAGTCTCCCGTAGTTCTGGATGAGGTGGTTGTGAAATGGGTGGGTAGGGGCTGGCTGTGACCTTAAAAAAAAAAAAAAAAAAAAAAGGGGGGAAATTCAGGCGCCCTGCTAATGCTGAGACACGAAACAGGAAATCTGGTGAAGCATTATGCTTTTTCGTAATTTATTTTATGGTTTTCCCTCTTCCTTCTAACAGACAAGAAAAAGTTTTAAAGTACTCCGGCCCATGTTGGTTCTCTAGAACTGAAAACGTTTCCAAATTTGCAGTTAAAGATGTATTTTATTAAATGGGCTTTTAAGAAGCTGTAAAAGCTGAGAAACCTCAGTAACTCCTGCTTTGTTTTATTTTCATTCACAGAAAGGGGGGGGGAAGCCAGAAAACGGACTGTGTAAGAGTAATTTTAAAAATACCTCACTCCTAATGCGAACGTACGAGTAGCAAAGTGGGAGCTGGTGTGGGGCCGCGGGCCCGGGGGTGTGGGAGGACCTTCCTGCTCCGGACCCCCCCGGCCCCGCTCCCGCGGCACCGGGGAGACGTCGGCCTCGGCTCACGGCTCCGGGGAGCTGCCAGCGAGCGAGACTGACGTGCTGCTAACGTTCTCCTAAAGCTTTTACTTTTTTTTTCCAACTTATCCCCTTCAGAAAAAATAAATCTCTTTTTGAATACATGGAATGGTTTGGGTTTTTTTGAGCCCCGAGGGCTTTTTGTCCATTTCTGCCTCATCTGCGCTTAGAAAAACGCAGAAGGTCTGAACGCTTCTCGTGTTTTAACCCTCTGCAGCTTCTCCTCAGATTTTTCTGCTGCAGTTCTGAAGCTACAGGAGAATTTCTCTGTAGATGCGCTGCAGAAACTGCTTTTAGGGGGTTATTCCTGCTGTGGTCATGGTTATGCTCATTTCCTCCAGGCTCAGGGTAACCTGTTTTTTTTGCTGGCAAAGGATCAGTGTTTATGCTCAATAATTCATGACGTGTCACGGCTTCTCTTTGCAGTTACTCGCTGTGAATTACGGTACAATTCTCAGACAGAAATGTTGTGAATTTAGTGTTACTATGCAATTTTCTTCTAGAGGCTCTTTTCTTTTTTTTAAAGAAAGATCCTTAGTTAAGGCTGAGAAATGCGACCTTTTTGCTGCTGACTTTGGGATGATGTCGAGAAGTGTGATTGCGGCAGTGGGTGCTGCTCTGGCGGGGGACTGAAGCGCGTGCGAGCGGTGGTGGCTGAGCAGGCGGCTCCAGGTCACGCCTTCCCAGCCATGGAGAGGACCTGGCCTGGTTTGCAGGGAGCACCGCACTCACTGTGTCTTGGGCAAGACGCCGGGAAACCATTTTTCCTGTAACCCACGCGTGTGGTGAGCGCCGGCGGTGGCATCTGACGGAGGGCTTGTGTTGCGCTGGGGCCAGGCAGGTTTAATTGCAGCTGATCCCAATTAAACATTGGTGTCATTGCTGCTGTTGAATCACGTGTGGAGTTCCACTGTTGAGCTTGACCCGTTGGCTTCCATCCCTGTGAGATCCTGACGGGTAAATCTTGAAGCAGAAGTGGTGCTGGTCACCTAGAAGGATATGAAGTGAGCTTTTGCAAAGTACGTGGTAAAGCTGGTAAATGGAAGTGGGACACGCTTCCTGGAACCGGCGTGTTTGCTGTGAAAGTACCCGAACTGTAGCTTAACTGGGGAAATAAATATTCAGTAAGTCGTGTGCTTTATATGAGATCTTGGAAGGTACCGGTTTTGAAAAGCAAGGGAGGATGAGAAGAATGTACTGAAGTAGAGAAATATCATCTAGCAGTTGAGAGTGTGTTGATGTCCTGTAAGACTAAGCATGGAATGAAGTTTGGAGATGGAGCTGTGCAAGACTGGAAATTCAGGTGGTGGTGGTCTTTAAACCGTATTTTTTCATGTGGTCGGGGAGTCACTAAGCTTAATTCCGTTGGCTGGTTTGGTTTGTTTCTTGGGTATTTGTTGGTAAAGAAGGAACACAGGAGATGCGTGAGGGAAGAGGACCCGTCACCTTCTGCTCTGGTCGCTGGCTGGAGGCGGGTGAAGGTGGCTGCAGGTGGGATGGCGTCAGGGGGTGGGCACCATGTGGGTCGCTGGGGTTTTGTTGTGGTGGGGCCTGGAGGTTGGTTTCAGGTGAGCGTGACTGGAAGAAAAGCTCTCCAAGAGGAATCTAAAAGTACTAGGAAAGAAACTAACCTCTCATCGTGGCTTTCTCTCCCGAGTTATAACCCCGTGCTGCTTTGCCTACACGTGGTTTCCAGAGCGGTTCGGTTTTCGGAAGACGGGTGTCTGTCCGTCAGCAGAGCTGCCCGGATCCGAGCGTGTTTAGCCTGAGGTGGGACTGTGCAGCACGCCAGTCTTCTGGGAAGAGAACTGATGATTCCGCCATCCTCAGCAGGCGTCCAGGCGCAGTCAGCAGTGTGAGCACGGATAGCTTTTCATCTCTCCAGTTTCTCCTGCAGCCTCTTTTACCAAGCTGAGTTTGGCTCCTAGCGCTCCGGCATCCCTCTGAAGGAGCTGCTTCGGGCTGCACTGCGCGTTCCCTGCTCCTTCGAGTGAATTCGGGTTTCCCGGCGCCGCGGTGCCGGCTGTGTCGAGGAGCGAGCTGCGGAAAGCGTGTCCCCGGGAAGAGCTGCGGGAGCTCTGACTCCGTTTTGGTGAGTCCGCAGGCTGTTCTTGGCAGGGTAAGGCGTAAATTCCGCCCTGCGCTCGGAAGGGGCTTGCTGCGAGTGCCTTTCTGTGAAAGGCAACACAATCCCGTGTTTGCTGCTGCTCGAGGCTGCAGAGGTGCAATGCCACATTCGTTTGTCAGCGCTCAAAGGCATGGCACTGTGGTCCCTCGCAGAAACTTGTGGAGCTTCGAGCAGTTGCTTTAAAGACCGATCTGTTAGTGCAGTGACAAACAGCAGATACGCTTTGTAAAGACATCGGCAGGAATATGTGCAGCATTTTTAACACGGGACACTGGGGTGAAAACAAGGACTTCACGTTTGTTAGCATGGGTAGAACAGGAGCTGTTGCAAGTGACGGCAGTGGCTCTGTGCTCGCAGCATAGCAATGCAGGCGGAGCTGGTTGGGTGCCAGATATTAGTCATGGGGCACACCTACTTTGGAAGAGTAGCCTGTGGGTTTAGAGAGGTAATTATTTTCCAGCGGCCCTGTGGGGCACAAGCAATTCAGCTTATGGAGGACAAGGAAGGGCTTGCTCCAGAGTGTTAGTTAAAAAATTGCGTGCGTATGAGCCGCAGCTGGTGACGACTTGACTAGAATTTAATTTGTCCAGGCATCGTTCGTTGCAGGCCCCGTGGAAGACACGAGCTTCTGAAGGCTGAGACAATTGCTGACCTGGTACGGCTTTTGGGGCTAATTGCAGTGGAAGTGGGGTCACGAGAGCTGCGGTGGGCAGCCTGTCCGCTGGTGCGGGGAGGAAGCTGAGCGGCTCTGAGGTCAGAGCTGCTGGATGGTCCAGCTCAGCCCTTCGTCTCGCCGAGCTGGCGGCTTGTAGTGAGTAAAGGCTCTGCGCTGGGGGCCTTGGGGCGAGCCACCAAGAACGGCTCTGGCTGACCTGCAGCGCTCGCAGGGGTCAGCGTGAAGCTTGGAGAAGTCAGCGCTTCTGACTGATTGCAAAATTCTTCCTCTGATCACTAATTAGATGGTGAACATTCTCTGCCTGATTATCCCACCCTCAGCTTTTCTTTCTGGGGAGCTAGGCTGACGCTTTCTGGAGGCTCCTCAGGAGCAGTTAACTCTTACATTCCTGAAGTAGTCTAAAAACAACCCACTCTTTTGGTGTGTGTTTGGGGTAAGTCTTGGTGGTGCATGTGTGAGAAAACCAGACTTGTGTGCCCTACATTTAACACGTTTATTGGGAGTGCATACGATACTGACTCAGTATTAGATGACATTTTTCTGTTCCTTGCTGGTTTGTGGGTGTTTTTGAGGATAACTCGGGCACAGACTGGCCATAGCTGTGACTGCCGACGGACTGAGCCAGTCTGTTGCCAGAAGGCGAGCTTCGTGTCGGGACGGAGGGAGTAGACGCTGTCCTGTCTGCTGGCGAGGATTATCTGTGTGAGAGCCCAGGCGAGGCTGCTTTGCCCATTCCAGCAGAGCCGCGAGTGGGACACGGGGCAGTGACTTGAATTTCGTTGTAATAGTCTCAGCACCTCCATGGTCTGTGCGTAAGAAAAGGCCGTTATAGTGCAAGTGGACCCTGGCTTTGCTGGAGAGGGTTCTTCACCTCGCTTTCAAAACTTTTTAAAAATCAGTGATTTTGGGGTTTTTTTTTGGAGGAAAAAAAAGTGTGGAAAATGCTGTTCTGGTGTTATCTGGAAATAGTTCTCACCTTTGGGATAATAGTGTTCAGCAGCGCTGGAGAGGCACAGCGCTCAAAATAGCAGCAGCTGCCATAGGCCGGCATGGAGCGGAGTGGAGCGAGTTGTGTTGTCAGTCATGGGAGCACAACTCCAATCCACCTGCAGACGAGCATTCCCGAAATAGCAGAGGGCTGTCAGCCAGCAGAGGAGATGTATTGTGCGCCTCGCTTTTGTGCGCTGTTGCTGCGCTCCCTTCCTACCGCAGTAAGGAAAAAAATGACAAGTTGCTGTGGTCTGGCTGTAGCTCGAGAGAGTAACCACGTCCTGCTCTCCCCAGCAGCTAACGGCCGGGAGGGGTGGCTGGGCTGAGCGCGGGGTACGCTGGTGCGTTGTAGGTGCAGCGCGTCCGCGGGCCGGGTGGAGAGCCTGCTGCTCCCTCGTTCTCAGGGACAGTTCTGCTGGACGTGAATGTCTCCGGGGTGCGACAGAGCACTTGGGGAAGGTCCGTGGAGGGGCAGGAAATCTTGTCTGAGGCCGAACAAAGCGAGCTGGTGGTGGTGTAGGAAATCCGTGAACACCCTGAGCCGAGGGACGGGCCGCAGGCTGGCGGGAGGGTTCCTGCTGCTGGGGGTGGTAAAGTTCAGCGCCTTGCTGGGGTTTGAGCCATGAGGATCCCGTTGAGTGCTCCTGAGGCGTTCCAGGTTCAAAGTTCTCCCCTGCGCAGGCGTTTTCCCGGTGGTTTGAGCAAGCAGAGTCTGGTGCAGCTGTTTCTCTTCCAAGAGCTTTCTGAACCTGCTGGCTTTCTGCATTTAACTGTTTTTCCTTGGTTGAATCGTGTCATGCTTGAAAGCGTTGTCCCTTGCATAAATAAAGCCTTGCTCCTTCGTATTTTCCACGTGCAGGCTGCAGTGGTACGCTGCAGTGATGGGTCCTGCGGGGACTGACTGCACTGAGCTGCCTGGGGGCTGGTGCTGGTGGCTCGGGGTTTGGGCCACTGGGCAGAGCAGTGCGGCTGGCCTCTGGGGAGAAGTTGTCCAAATGCTGCTTGAATTGAAGTGCACGCAAGGTAAAAGTTAAATGCAGTATTTTTTGTTAATTACTGAAAAGGGCTCTCTGTTGGCGCTGTGTTTCTGCCCCTCTTGTTGGCTGCCTGCTTGCTGTGAGTGGTGTTGCACTGTAAATTCCCATTCCTTCAAACCCCAGAAATGAGGGACCTGCCGACTTAGCCTGTACCCTTACGCTGATGACAAATAAAATGTAGCTGCTGGATGGGAAGGAGGACGGTCTTGGATGGTTGCTGTTTAATCCTGTAACAGTGTTTGAGAGGCTGTTGTCCCTGTCTCCTGCATTTCTTCTGCTGAATGTTCTGCAGCTTGCAGGTTGCATCCGACCGGGAGTGTTTCCTCTTGGGAGCACTGGGTGTTCATAAGTCGTAGAATGCTTAAAACTTTTTATTTTACATTTTCACATAGTAAACACTTCATCCTAGGGCCTGTATAGCTAGGTAGACCGAACTTCAGTGAGATTATTGAAGTAAAAAGCCATTTTCACTAGCCGTGTGTAATTTTGGCTAAGAAGAACAGAAGGTGATGGAAGTCAGCGGTGCTCTTGCTCCTTACACCTTGCTGCCGGGATAACGCCGTTGTCCGTATGAGCATCCGGATTTAAAGGGTTGTTGTGGAGCTGGTTGGTGGAGTGGAAAGCTGAGGAGCAGGTGAACCTGCTGCAGGGTCTAACACTTGTCCCTAATGCCTGCGTGCGTTTCTGTTGGAGCGCAGAAAGGAGCAGGTACAGAATTCGGGGAGCAGAGAGCTCGCTGGCAGGCTTGTCGCCAAGTGCTCTTTTCAAGGCTTTGTGAGCTGTGTAGGTGTGGTAGAAAGAGTGGGTTTGCAAGTGGGAGCTCACGCATTCTGACCTCTTTCACCCTTGCACCAGAGCTGGCAAGTCCCGCTGGGTGAATGTGAGTTTGTTTCTTTGGGTGACCAGATTCACAGGAGATTCAGCTCTAATCCATTTCTATAAATATTATTAGTTGGCTTTCCTGGCTTATGTGACACTGAAACAAATCGCATTAGGAGCGGGCTCTCTGTAGTTGGGAGGCTGTTTCAGTTTGCTGCCGGTAGTGGTTGCTGCTCGGATCTCACGGGGTTTGTTCACGGGACTCGGACTTCGTGCGCCGGTCGGAGTGAGGAGGACCGTGCTGCGGTACGTGGGTGCTGAGAGCAGCGCTGAAATGGCGTTGCCAGGAGCCAGCTCGGCCCTCGGGCTGCTGCTGTCATCGTCCGTGTGAAGTGAGCCAGATTTGGTGTGGCAGTGGTGGAGGGAGCTGCGCTCGGAGCCCCTGCCCAAGCTGGCCCATCGTGGGGGTCGCAGGTTCAGACGATCTTCGTTAATCCCCGGGCAGGGCGGCAGTTTGCTTCGGCACAGGCTCGCGGGGCCCCTGCGTGGCGTTGGCTGCGCGTCGTGGCGGCGGGCGAGGGGGGCTGTTCTGGTGGGTAGTGACGCCCCGCCTCGGGGACAGCGGGTTTCGAGAGCTGCCCAAGTCTGACAGCAGATTTTTGGGAGCATCAGCGTGATTAGTATGAGGCAGTTGAGATTTTTTTCAACACCAGATGAGCAGGGAAGCAAACTGTTGCTGCTTAAGAAGCTTTTGAGAGCTTTTGATAAAAGATACTGAAAAAGAGCAAAGTGTTACTCGGATACGCATTTCTAAACGTGTGTTTCTGTGATGCTCTCAAGCACAGCGGAGTGTCACGTCGTGCGAGTAGTTTTTCTGTAAATACAGGGCCAGGAGATTAAGAACAAATGGTAAATGGTTGTGTTAAAAACCAATGAACACACATTTAGTTCTGTGGTGCCGTCTTGTAATCCTAAGGAATTTTTCTTCATGTTTCAGAGCGTGAAGCTGCGCGTTGGAAGCACTGCCATTCTGTCCGCTGCTGCGGCTCAGCCGGGCGGGGATGGTGCT
>Ga0181612_139634_pt1 | contig 10339 bp, 7 predicted proteins | sample HoacroProtozoa21_FD_119630 | JGI IMG/M metagenome (GOLD analysis project Ga0181612, IMG submission 119630) | Hoatzin crop microbial communities from Cojedes, Venezuel. Combined Assembly of Gp0051906, Gp0051904, Gp0051908 | reverse complement strand
TCCCTTCCCACCTTCACCTTGGAGTGTGGTAAGCTTCATCCCAACGTTTGTTATTTGTCAATTATTTTCTCCACTGTTTTTTTCCCCTTTCTGATGTAAAGAGGTTCAACCATTTCAAGAGTGCTAACTCGGGATGTAAAATCTGGACAACTTACTTCTGACCACACCGGTGAGTGGCTGAGAGCTTTGGTGGTCAGCAGAAAGTCAGCAAACTCCTCCTGATTATTATTTTCTTGAAGTTCATCGGTGTTTACAGCAGTCTGGCTCAACAAGGTGCCCGGAGAATTCACAGCCCATGGTGCCGTGTATTTGACAGCACACAGCCAAAGCACCGCATTGCGGTGAACGCTGAGCGTGGTGCAAGTTTCTGTAGAGTCGGAGGGTCCGCAGAAAAGAGACCTGGATCCTTCATGGAAAGATAAGAAAAAAGATTGCCTTGGGAGGGACCTAATTTTGGGTTCAGCCAGATCTTTTCGCAGGCGTCCTACAGAGATGAGGCTGCAAACCGGAGCCAAGGCAGCAGGAATTTCATGTGCATTATTTCCACTGTCCCTTTCAACATCCCATTCTGGTATTCACGGGCGACACTTCGGCAGTACAAAGCGTGACACCCGACACGGCCCTTTCCCCACATTTCCAAGTCAATAAACATAGTGAAAAGTTATTACATGGTGTTTATTGCCAGCACTGTCAAAGAGGACATTCTGCGGTCCCCCTCTCCTCTCCAACCCAGGGAAAGCCAGGCAGGGCAGGAGAGGCTGCTGTAATTACAGGTCCCCTTGTGCAAGGCTGCTTTGAAATTCCCAATATTTCTCCAGACCACCAGCAAGTTGGTTTTCAGAGCTGGCTGGCAGAAGATTTATTTATTAAGGTTTTGGCTGTTTGCAGCAGTGGCTGGGCAGCAGCAGTTCCGCAGTTATCAAAAATCTATTTCCTCGCAGAGTCACAAGTAAAATATCAAACTCCCTCTAAAAAGCCGAGTGCAACATTTACATTTTAATCTCACAAAACACTTTCGTTTCTGACAAACTGGGTTTTTCGGTCTGTGTGCTACAGAGAGGAAAGGCAGCGGGGCTACAGGGGAAAGCTTTAGAGCCCTGGGAGTGAGCACAGGCTGCGGACGTGACACAGCCAACACGGCACGGTGACCTCCCCATCCGCAGCGACAGCAAAGACTGTCACCCTTCAGCACTTCTGGAGCCAGATGAAGAAGAAAAGTAACCTGGTCCCAAAAGCTAAGGGTGCACAGGCATCTAGCGCTGAGCCTGGTTAGCGAAGGCGTTTGTATGTGTAAAAAAAAGGTCCAGGGCTGGAGGAACAAGCAGCCCAGTGCTGCTGGCTGCCGGGCACAGTCACTCCTGGCTACAGACAGAGCCAAGCCAGGGGTTTGAAGGTGGGCTCATGTGGCATTCCCACTAGCCATCTTCAGCCTCGGCTGCCAGCGACCCGAGAGCAAAGGTCTGCCGGGATGCCCGGCTCTGAGCCGGCCTGGCCCTCCCGCGCTGCGGAGGTTTTTCCTGCACCCCTCAGCAGGCTGTGTGTGCCCTGGCAGCTCATCCTTCCCCGAACCCAGCCGCAGCCCTTATTTCACTGTCCGTTCACATCTTTGCCTACAGGGCAGGTGGGATAAAGTGGAGGTGTTGGCTGGACCCAAGCTCTGCAGCTTGCTGTCCGGCGATGAAATGCATCTCTCCCTTTTCCTTGCTGCCACCAGCCCTGAGGTCCTGCGCTGCCTCCGTAGAATCGCTGCAGCAAGGTATGAATTATGGATGAAATGAAAAATCTCAGCCCGGTGCACAGAGGGAATATGCAAAGTGCAGAGCAATCACCTCTGTGCACGAGCCTTTCTGTGTGCTGCCTTCAGGCCCACGACGCCCGACAAACGCTGCTCAGCCTCAGCCGGTGACTCCCTCATCCCACAGGTCTCTGGATTCCCTCCTTCCAAGGGCTTCAGGTTTTGAAATGATGACATCCATTAATTTGAAAAGCATCCCCTCATGCTTTGTGGGACCTTCACGTGGAGGTGCTAAGGGCACTGTATGGGTAAGCTTTCTTTTGGATTTACACACGGAGCATCTCCAGCGGTGCAGGCAGATGGCAGGGCGGGTGTCTGCTCCCCACGTGGGAAGGGCTTGCTCTGGGGAAATTTGGCACCTTGCAGAACCCCCTGCTCCAGCTTTGCTCCCGAGCGCACGAATTCACACATTCGCAAACGAGGTGATGCAGTGAGTTGTGGGCAGGAGCCCCAACCTGTGGCTGGTTTGCAGGGGTGAGCCTGGCACGGCTTTGCCCTGAGCAGAGGAGCTCCCGCGGGGATCTGCAGAGGCGGCGGCGGGTTCCTGCCAGAGCTCACTTCTGCAGAAGCAAAGGAGTGTTGGACAAGTGCTTCAAGGTAGTCACATACTCTGGCTTTAAGGGTCTGTGGTTTGGGGAAGCTCAGTCTCTCTACTCATAACACGTCTTTCAGAGAAGAAAATGCCTTTCAGAAGGCATTTTTTAAATGTCTTTTAATTTTTAAATGCTTTAATTTCTCCCTTGCAAGCGCAGCTCTGCTTTTGTGCACGATCTAATAGCAGACTGCAAATGTGTTTCCACACAGCTATTTCTGAGTATGCAATATCAACATCTGTGCTAAAACCAAGCAGAAATTTTCCCCTGAAGCAATATTTTGCTCAGTATTATTGTTACTTTTTCTTTTTAATGGTTTGCTTGTCATGGGGGTTCCTCAGCCTCTTAGTTTCAGGAACTGCAGGCTCCCTGATTCTCCCTCCTTGTCAAAGCCAGCCCTGGCAACGAAAGAAACATCACCCTTGTTCCTTCTTGTAAAAATGTTTTACTTAGTGCTCACTAAAACTATGCTGCACTGAAGCACCTCGCTGAACTGGGGGTTGGCCATCCTTTTCATCATCACGCAGAGCCCAGGTCGGCATGCCCAGGTGTGGGAGAAGGGCCACACTCCGCAGATGGCCAGACATCCTTCATCAGAGCTTAGCTTTGCCGCAGGCAAAGACTGCTGGTTGGAGGTGGAAGAGATGAAAAATAACTAAATAGAGAGGTTTCTGCTATAAAAACCCCCCCTTGGGAGCCGGTGGTCAGCCTCCCGCGGTAGCTGAGATGCTGCAGCTGCTGCTGGAGGTCTGGCTTAGTTAATCCTTGCGCAGCACTGTTAACCTGTCTGGGATAACAGGTCAAAGTTTGTCCTGTTCCCAAAACCAGCATGGGGTAACTGCAGGTACACAGGCCCTCACTGAAGGTACCAGCAGCACCTGTGCTGAAGGTGCTGATGAAGCTCACAAACAGCTGAGCAAAGTGCTGATTGCTGCCTGAGGAACAGCATTTAAGTGCCAGTATCCTACCAAGGCTCCCTTGCAGAAGCTTCAGTAGCCTCCTGTGTTTGCCCTGGCTTATTGCCTGCACCCTTTTCTTTGGGAACTGCTTTTCCAGGCCAGGTCACTGCCCTTGGTGCCACAGCCCTCCGCAAGCCCACCAGCGAAGGCCATGACCTGAACAGGCTGCGGGATGCTGCGTGGGTGATGACTGCTTTCCCGAGAAAGGGCTGATGTGCAGGACTGGCCCAGGATGGGGAAAGGGAGTGGGAATCACTGGTTACATGCACCTGTAGCATCTCCAGCAGAAGAGAGCATGATCAATTTTCATCTCTTGGAAGCTAAAATAGGCCTGATGTGTAAGAGCTCACTTTTGGTTTCTTTCTGATTTGTGTCTCTTGCCTTGCAAAATCCTTGGATGATTTTGTGTGATGGTGGCAGTGCAAGCAGCGATGTCTCCTGGGGGCTCGCGGAGCGGCTGCAGTGGAGGACAAAGCAGAGCTCCAGGCTCTCCCTGCATGCCATGCTCGGAAACGGCGATGGGACGAACAGCTCGTGCCTGCGCAGGGCTCGAGGGGACGGGCAGCGCTGCCTGCACAGGATGACTCCAGCTTGGCCTGCTCTGCTGGCAGTTTGCAGGTCTCTGGGTGACTGCCTTCTCACCCGTTATCCTTCCCCTGCCCGACACGCAGCAGGTTGGCAGAATTAATTGATCAATGTTTGTACAGGCTTTTGAATTTTGCCTGTGAAGTAAGTGTTAAATCTCTGTATTATTATTATTATTTTCTGCCATAATGGATGTTCCCCTGTGCAGGTACTTAAGCTATCGAACGTGGGCTATCTTGTTCTTAACTTTGATTATTTTAAGGAGTCCTTTAGCACATCACATAGTCTCCGTGGATGAAGATCTATAGGAAGGTCTCGAGAGCTGTCAATGTAATGTTTTTTCGGTAGTGAAAACTTAACTTGCTCTTATATCTTTATTTCTGCTTGGTCCTGGATTTGCCATGTGATGAAAAGATGGTGTAGCTGCGGCAAGTGCTCGGTTACAGCTATCAGGATGAAGCAGGCGTGTTGTCAGTTGTTTTATTTTTGATCCTATTTGAATGTGTCAGTCAACTGTCTCGAATCAAAGCAAGTGAGAAAAAGCCTTTAATAGTTGTGATTTGGAAACTTCAAACTTACCTCTTTTTTTATAGACACTAAGTAAATGGTTGGCGGGCTCTTGTAAATCATAACATTTCTAAATATACCGGAGAGGCTCTCAGCCAAGCTGCTGGCAAAGACTGAGTCTATTCTTATTGACTTCTTTTCCTCCTTCAGGTTTCTTTTGCATTGAATAATTTCAAATCGTAATGCAAAAAATCAGGCACTCTTAACGAGACTAGCTAACACTGTGATTAATGAAAGTGTAATGCAGCCCTTAGAAACCAGCTAGCTAATTAGTGTAATCACAGAGGTGGAAATAATTAAAAGACCACAAAATAGAGGTAGCCTAATCACAACATCTTCCTCTGACCCAGAACCGGTGAGAAAAGGGTGGTTTACTGGGTTAGGAGTAGCAAGGAGCAGAGACTGAAAGGTCTGGAGTAACCGCCCTCAGTGAGGTCTCGGGGCTGGATCAGACGAGTAGAAATAGAGCTGATTTCACAGCAATGTAATCCAGATTGCAGCAGAGTCCTCTGGCAATGGAGCTTCACAGTACAGCACCCCTCTTCCATCTTTATCCATTGCCACGAGTTTAGTGGCAAACTGAGACACGCGTACTCGCGGTGAGGCAGGATCCAGCTGGCTCTCTTTCTTTCTTTTTTGTTCTTTCTTCTTTCCCAGGTTATTAGCAAATATAGTATAAAAACTTCATTCACCTTGCAGTCCCTGAGCCCTCCATGTTTGGTTTCAGGAAAGGGAGAAATCAATGCCCAAAGGCGCTTAAGAAGAAAATCCTGTTAGAGGATTCCCTATATTTATATGGCTTACAGTGTATTTACGTATGTTATTCATTATAAATTTCACAGGACTCTGACAGCTGGTTGAAAAATCTCTTGCTAAGAGGGAAAAGTCTTTCTGGGCAGAGGAGAGCGGTGAAGTGACTGGTGAGGGTGGCAGCCATTGCCAGAGCTGCTCCCAGGAGCTGGGTGCCAAGCTGACCTGCCACCCCGTTCAACCCTCACCCAGGCTGGTGCAGGCAGCCCCGAGTCCTTTGGGCAACACCAGCACATTCATGTGGTGGTGAATCCTAAACAACCCCCAAAACGTGTGCCCGGTGCTTCTCCAAGGGATCTCCCAGGCAGGACTGTTCACATTCATCTCTTCTTAATGGGAGACGTGGGATGGTGTGATGAGCTGGATTTCACCCCTGGAGATTAGAAGTGACCTACCTCTTGCTGCTAGATGAAATCGCTCCATGTAATGGGCTATAAAAAATCCTAACTGGTAATTTTCCAGTCGGGATGGGTCACCACTATGGCCATCTCCATCGGCTCTTCTCATTTCTGCCATGGTTTGGTGTATGTTTCATTTGACCTGGGTATAATGAGCAAAGAATATAGTAGCTGCAGACACACAATCAGCGATCATCTGCTGAAGCTGATGAATATGCTGAGACTGCTAAGTGGGTCTTCATTAGCTATTCACATGCTAAGAGCAGTTCTTATTTAGTCTTCTTTCCTAGGTGAACCTATTCTTGGATATATTTTGTACTGATCTTGTCTGGGGGGTGGGAGGTTGGATGGAGGATACCACCACTGCCAGGTAACCGGATGCTTTTCATGAAAAAATAAACCATGACACCAAGTTGGCAGCAAGCTGAAAAGAAGAAACAATGTCATGCCATTTAGAGAAGGAAGGAATAATTTTCCCTGGTGACACCTCTAGTGGGAGGCAGAACTTTATCTTCTCTTCACAGCTCAAATGAAGCATCACAGCAATAGCGTCTTTTCATTAACCTTTTTTTATTGCTGTAACAGGGAACACGCTTTCCAGGGAGGGTTTGCAGGGCTATTGCTGGAGACGCAAGCCCAGGATGTCCCACCCAGGTCCCAGTGCTGTGGCACATGTGGTACCTGGTGGCCTGTGCTGCATGTAGATGAGCTTGCAGTGAAGAAGGAAAACCTGATATACAACTTCAAGTGTGCTGGAGAGGGGATTCTGGAGCAGCAGCATGTGGCCAGCCTTGCTCCAGGGGCCCTTCTGCCCCATCAGCTCAGATGTGAATCGCATCCCGGGACGTGCTTGCGGATACAGATAGGACAGTGCTTAACCCCTGGTAGCGTTTTCATGAGAGAAAGTTACCCCCTTTTCCACACTGAGCATCACCTAAACCTCCTCATTTAAGCATTTTCTTAAAAGTAACATCTCGCGCCGTGCTGGGGCCGGTTGGCTGTGGATGCCTCCAGCTCTCCTGGCCGCATCCATCCGCAGCCAAGGCTGCCCTCTCCCGACACGCCAAGCATCCGAGGGCTGCGGTGGCTCAGCTGTGCCCCAGCAGCGTGAAGGGCCCAGCACCACCAGCCAGCACCCACCTTGGTCCCAGCTACACCGTGCACAGCCCAGCGATGTCCCATCCCAGCAAGCACAGACTGACACGGCTTTGTGCATCCTCTGAGGTGGCTTGGCCCTGTTATCGTCTCTTGACAATGCTGGACCCAATGCATCCCCCTCTTTCAGCTGCCTGGAAAACTACCTAGAGCACTTCATTCCTTCTGGCAGAAGATTTACACCTTACCTGGCCCATTCCTGCCCTCCCAGTCTGCTCAGAACCTTTTTTTTTTTAATAATCTGACAGTGTGGGAGTGAGTATTGTACTCACCTGAGTTACCTCTTTCCAGCTGAGGTGATTCACGCTGCAGACTACGTGGGTGACACCCTGCAAAAGCCAAGTTTAGCAGCGTGCTGCTCCAGGAAAGCCCTTTTGTGTGAACAGCAGTTCCGGGGTTTGTAAACAGCGGATCTAAGAGAGATTGCTTTTATTTTTTCCCCTTGTGCTTTTGACCTGATTTGCTGAAAATGAGTCATCATCTAACCTTCCAGGAAATGCTATGAGTCTTTGATCCGATAAGAGAAGATAAACCTTCTGTAAGGGTGCACCCATTCTGCATCTCAGGTCTCTGGCACTGAGTTCTCGATTCCGGAGAGGGAATTGCAGCATCCTGAACCTGGGACAGGAGGACCTGAGCCCCGCACCTCTGCAGCCCGGCGAGTGACAGCCCCTTGGAGCCAGTCACTGACTGAGCTGGTTCCGCACCAGTTCCTCATGCAAAAATGGGTATTTTGGGGGCCTGAATCACCTTGACCACCTTAAAGTTTTGTGGGAAATGTGAAACCCTTCCCATCCAGCTCTGTGGGTCTGGCTGAAGTAAAACACAGCTTTACAGCTCAAAGTAACCCACCTTGTCCTGCTTCAGCCTCCCCTAGTCACCTCCTAGAAGGGACCTTAAAGGCTGTTGCACTGCTGAAATTTCAGGCTCTGCACGCCGTGCTCAGCGAGCGCAGCCCCCAGCTCGCATTTCCGACGACGCGTTTCCTGAGCACGATGCCTGCGGGTACTGAATATTGTCTGTACAATCAGCCTTTGTGGGTTGCTATTTTTGGGGGACCGCAGAGGTCTTTCCAGGAAGGCAGTGGGGTGGCCCTGGGGCTTGCATGTGGGGTGGCTGGGGCGAGCTGCAAAGCTGTGTCCACATCAAGGACGGAGCAGCAGCGAGGGCTATTTGAAGGCAAGAGGTTATTCGGGGGAAGAGGCGGCTCTCACGCTGCTCTACAGCTTTGTGCCTCACACGCATCATGAGTGGTTTCAGAGATGTTATTTTGCTTGAGAATCTTATGCTTCGAGATCCAGACTGTTCTGGGGTGTATTCACCAGCGTGCAGACCTCTCCCCTTCGTGGCTTATCCCCAGAGCAGGCCCCGGGGAGCGACCCAGAGCCACCTTTGCCTTTTGCTGTCTTTCCCTCTGGATCCGGTCGGTGACATTCCTGACCCTCAGCACGCTGGGAAAGATGGGTTGAACTGAACCCACAATGACACCCCCTCCAGAAGCCCCAGAAAGCTAGAATTTCTTTCTTTCTTTCTGCCTGGACCACCTTCCCTTGTTTTACCACTAGATGGGAGAGTGAGACTGGGCTAACTCCGCCGCTCCCGTCCTCATCCCGGCAGGAATTCCGAGGGGAGACCAGAGAAATGCCCGCGGGTCATCCTGCAAATCCTCCCACCTCGGGAAGGGAGCGGGTAACCCCCAAAATGCCCGGTTATTGCCTAACTCCAGGGGTGCATGGTTAGGGGGGATTATCCCTGCCTGGTTCCCTCCACACCAGCATCCCAGGGGTAGCAGCCCCTCTGCCCTCATGCAAGGGGGAATCACTTACACAAAGACTAGATATATTCTTGGGGTCAAATACTCCATTTTTTTTTCATATTCACCTGTCCTAGAGCAAAGGGAGGCAGGGAAAGCACTTGCAATTCCCTTCTCTCATCCACACCCCAAATCCTGCTTACCAGGAGGCTGGGTGACCCCAAGAATTGTTACTGGAGGTAAAGAATGAAGCAGCACTTTCTCCTCCATTCTTCCACATCTTTCTCCTGTAGGACTCCTGTATAACAATGCTCCCAGCGATACCATTTTCCTGCAAAGATTAAAAGTGGGCTGGTGCAATGATCGCACATGCAGGAGGAGAATTCATGTCCTGGCCTGGCACCGCTCGCCTCAGGAGCTGCCGTGGGCAAGCGAGTGGAGGGCGCCCGGTTCATTAACGTCTTGCTAAATTTACTTTCACTGCAGCACTTCCCACCTCCTGAGCTTTCCCTATGACTGGGTGTGTCTGGGAATTATATAGTTGCAGAAGCACTTCCTCAACCGAATCAATGATTGCCCAGTTTTACTGCTGTTATTATTATAAGGCTTGGGTTTTTTTAAAAACGAGCACCTCTTCTTCCTTCCTGAGATTTCTCCTAGCAGTCAAATTCTCCATGTTGCTATGGCAGAATATGTAATCCTGTAACTTGGAAATTCTCTTCTGAAGGGGGTGTGCTGTCTGTCCAACCTTCCTAATTTGCATGATTTTTAGAGAAGGGACTTAACTGATTTGTTTGATGCTTGGCAAAGTTGGGCACTGAAATAAGATAATTCTAATAATGTCTGTAATTATGGTGCCCTTGTTACCTCTGTTCGGGTCTCCTGGCCTTGCCTTCACAGAAAGTATCTGCCATTATCCTGGTAGAGAGCAGTAACAGCGTCTTTGGAAGAGGAAGTTTGTTTTTTCACTGGATGTAACTGCTCCTATTTTCCGTAAGCAACATCCACCCCACCCTGCGTGCGCAACGAGGCCACTGAGTCACCCACACGAAGCACTGACCGGCTCATGCACCTCGCTGAGCAGGACCCAAAATCCCCTCCGAAGAAGAGAAGACACATCTTTCTTCAGCTGATAATTACAGATGGAAAAATGTTGCCTGGAAGCAATAAAAAAAAAGACATTCCAGACCTGGCAGGTCCAGGGCAGGTTTGCTTGTGCAAAGGCAGCTTCTAGCTGCTGGGGAGAGCCCGGGTGACAGTGGCAAACGGGACAGACAGGGTGGGAGCATCCCCTGCCACAGTGGGGGCCAGGGCTGGGTTTCCCCTCACCCTCTGTCTGTGGGATGAAGGTGGGAGCAGCCCTGGCATGCCTCTAACAGATGGTTATTCATGTGTCTGCTTCTGGCCATGGACACTCGTGGGAGAAGCTACTGCCCTCGGCCAGCTGCCTGCTGCTCCACGGGACCCTCGGATGCTCAACGTTGGGTAAGCAAGCGGGGGAAACAAAAAAATCTCAAATACGCAGGACCACTGCAGCAACGCTGACCTGCATTGCTATGCTCCCAGTGTTTATATCTCTTTCCTCCCCTATCTCCCTCTCACCATCCTAGAAGAGAATCAAAAAACCAGAAAAGCACTAACAGAGCAGAGGAGCTACAAAATGACTGCGCCCTTGCGATGGCATGGGACCGGAGGGACAAGGACACCGAGACCGACTGCTGTCC
>Ga0181612_123175_pt1 | contig 10339 bp, 2 predicted proteins | sample HoacroProtozoa21_FD_119630 | JGI IMG/M metagenome (GOLD analysis project Ga0181612, IMG submission 119630) | Hoatzin crop microbial communities from Cojedes, Venezuel. Combined Assembly of Gp0051906, Gp0051904, Gp0051908 | reverse complement strand
AGATTTGTCTAAAGTTAATGTGTGCATTTTGACCAAGTTTTATTTCTAGCCTATGGAAGGACAACAAATATTTTTAAGTCCTTTGCCATTAATCTGTACTTAATGAGTGTGCCAAAATTTTTCTAGTCCCTACTTTTCCTGGACCCCACCCAGTCTCCAACAACAAAGTTACTCTGAGAGTTTTGCTTTTGAGTCAGTATTTTTCTCCTTAGTCACACTGGAAAAATCTCAACTGTTGACCTGTATTACAAAACTATACTAAAATATCACCCATTTATCTCCAAGACACAACCACTTCATTCTGGCAATTTAATAAAGGTGGAAAAGGGCAGATTTTTTCCCAAGAAGTCAGGAAAAAATGTGATTAAAGGATACAAACATAATACCATGCCATCTTTTGCCTGGTAGGTAGTCATTGAAAATCAAATCATGAATATACATAATTTTTAACTCAATCACAGTTTAATAACTAAGTGAAACAAATTAAGAGATAAACTTACTGAACAAAAAGCAAAGAAACACAGGTACTCTGCATCCCAAAAGATGTAGGGATCAATGTATTTACGTTGTAAAAAAAAGAAAAAAAAAAGAAAAAAAAACTTAGGAGAAGGGACAACATCTTTTAGCAAGGCACACAAAAATGTCAGAAAGAGAACATGAATTATAAGAAAAATCACTGAAGGGTATGATATCAACTATTTGCACCCAATCCCACAGTAAAAATGACGTCCGCTTTCACAAATGTGGTTTGAAAGATAGAAAAAATCATGGTTGAATGAAGAGTTCCTTTAATGAGTTTCAGATATTTTTGACTGTAAAATTCAACAGCAAGTATGGAAAATTAATAATGAATGATTATTCTATTTGATTTCTTATTCACTGTTACTTATTTTAAGAGTTGCTTCTGTTTTCTCCTCAGCACGTATTTGAAATTCAACCATCCTACGAATCTAATTATGAGGGTTTTTTACCATTACATGTATTCTTATTTGTATACATCAGTAACTCTTTATTTGGCATTAAAGTTACCAACACAAAGGCAAAGAATTGAAAGAAAATGTATGAACCTGAACAAGAAATAAAGTAGAAGCACCTTCTTATTCCATACTTCTGAACTGATGTGCCAAGGAAATGTTCTTTCCCATTCCCAAATTTTTCCTTACCTTTACCACATAACTTTCATTTTAAATTGTTTTCTTTCTTTTCATATTGTTTAGTTTGAACATGAAGGACCTGTAGTTTTTTTGTTCATGAGAGAGGAAGGACTTATCAGAAATTCCAAATTTTGTATTGTGACACAGATTTAAAGCACTGATTACTGTTGCAACTTCTGTCATCAAAGGAAGAGAATTCTAAGCAACTTACATGCATAGAAGTAACATATAGAAATATTATCTAAAATACCTTTGATCAGTCTCTAAATATGTTTACTCTGGAATCAGGATCTCAATTTTTCAGAAGCCAGATGGTCTTACTTGCCCCAAGAGTATGGAAGTCCTTTATTGTAGGGATGCAGCGATATTGTAACTCTCAGGGCTCTAAGCTGAACACACAAATCTACAAGCTGATTTTTCACACACCATTTGAAAGGTGTTCATAACCAAAGCTAGCTCATGGGAGTAAGTTAATACATTTCATAGTACTGAACTCAGCTGCTGACCTATTAGTTGAAATTCCTAGCTCTTGCAGAAAGATGGGAAAAAGTACATCAGTGCTCGGAAATCCACATTTTTTCTTCTTCCCTTAGTGGCTCATTCCTCCATGCCTACTTTTGTTCCAAGAAATTTAGAGTAATGTGTCATGTTATTCTAGCATGAGGGCTGCTGCCTGTGAGGTATCAATAAGGACAGATTGTCAGTGGGCATCTCAGAGTTCATCTATATGAGCACTTCAGATGAACAAGTGAAGTGAATCTCCAGATTATCTCCACTTACTGTATTTGGTGTCACATCAAACAGTATGATCTTCAAGAATGTGACCTGGAACCTTTTTACAGGAAACTAAACCTGAAGATGTGCTTCGGAAGTGCATTGCAATTGCTGATAAAAACTCAGAAAGTCCTTTACATCCCTGTGAAAGACTGTGGATGTGATGCTCTCAGCACAAATTATTTTTCTCTTAATTGAATGAACAGGGAAAACGGACTTCCAAAACCCCCTCTAGAATGTCCCTTAAAAGCATACCTATTGGAGATGAGAAAGGAGCTCCGGAACACATCGGCTCATACAGTGCTGATCAGTAGCACTAATGTGAGACATAGCTGACCTTCGCGGAACAGGTGGAGGTATGAATACTATGTAATTCGACCTTTCTGGAGACTGTTACCCTAGCCCTGCTTGATCACCATAGGTTACATCAGGACAGTGAACCAAACCAGCCATCCCATGAGAGCCAAACTTACTACTAAGGTCAGGAGCCGGAGGGATGCTTTCTCTGGCTAACAGGAGAACACCAACATGGATGAATCAAGTATCTTGGTATCATCATATGTGGCTGTTGCAGGCCTGCTATATCCAACCATAGATTTAAACACACAGAAAAAACAAAATTGTTGTGCTGGAAGCACTACCTGCTTCAGACTCTTAGTAAGACCTCCTCACCTCCAGATGGATTCATAAGGGTTTGGCTTTTTGGTGGTTTTATTTGCTTTTGTTGTTTGAGGTTTTTTTCTTCTTTTTTCTTTTTCTCTGAAGCAGAGTAAGATCAGTCATTGAATTCTGAAATTACTACTTCGTACAATCATGACACTACTGTCTTTTCTCATTCTACTGTAATAACTAGGAATTTACATCACTTGGGATTTTTCTCTTGATGTTAGATACTTGCCTCCTAGATGGATTATTTAGTTTCTGTCAAACCATGTTATGACATGAAGTTGTCCTTTAAATACTTTAGTTTAGTACCTGGCAGGGAAAAAGGGAAAAAAAAAGTGAGAAATTGAAGGAACCAACCAGATTTTCTTTTAAAAAAAATACTGATGAAAACCATGAAAATGCTGACACAGTATCAATATTCAAGAATTTAGCAGTTGTTACCAGTCACTTCTGAACTGTTCTGTAGAGGACATAGCTATTCTGTTATTAGAGGTGGTAACTGTTGTTGCACACAAAGAAACTTCCATGGGAAATAAATTACAGTAACACTACTACCAATAATTTATTACATTAATTTTAAGGCATCTATAAAGAAGGACAACTTCCTAGATTTCAGACAATGTTTCTTATGCAAAATATTATCAGATACTTTTCAACATAAATTAAAAATTCTTTAAGAAAGGCATTTAAATGTTAGATAGGTTCATCAGTTATAGAATCTTTGTTTCTAAGGTTGTTTCTTATACAGAAGAATGTCTTTTGTTGTCTGGAACCTTCCTTGAATTATGTCTGCCTGTCTATTCCTGAATTTCCCAGGTGTATGGAGGCATATTTCCCATTGTTATCCATGAACGCAAATAAGCATAAAGATTTCACTGGAAATTGGCATAGTTTAATCTTACGTTGGATTTCCATATATTAAAAAAGTAGCATCGTTAAGAAATTTTATTTTATAGCATGTAATATTCATCTGCCAACCTAGTTAAATGCGCCTTGACTTATCTTAGGTGTCAAAACTTTTCTATTTTAATTCTATTATATAAAATGTTTGAGTAGAAAGTATCTGCACATTTATCCATTCTCTTCTATGCACTCTGATGAATATCCAGCAGTAAATCATTTCCTGGACAAAAATATCTACCAATAACTTCAAAGCAACATCCAGTTTTTTTCAGAGAGCTAAAAAAAAGTGTATTCCTATGCATAGAGGTGTATTACTTTTCAGTGTAATAGTATCTGTGTACTGAAGAGTATCTGTGTACTGAAGAGATTGCTAAGAGCAAACACAGACATCCAAGATGAATGATCTATTTGGAACATTTCAAAGAAATTTGAGTTTTAAAACAGCTTTGTCAATCTGTAACTTGTGACTTCCAAGTAGCATTACAACTTGCTATATTGCAAGCAATTTCTGATTAGTTTCTACCTATACCTAACAGCTGACACAATTTAATTGGGATTGTTGTGGGAGGACTTTATCTCTTTTTTTTCTTGTTTTCTTCAGTAATATGTAAGTGTAGTAATATGTAAATTAAAGATAAAGGAGAAATAAACACTGATAAAAAGAATATTTTGGCCTTTAAAATCAGATTGCAGCACTCCTGTGAGTCTTCAATTATAAACCTGCGTTACATTCACATACCTAAAAGTTACTAAGCAAAGATCTTTAAGCTCTTTTATGAGAAAAACTGTCAGAAAAGGGACAGAATTACACCTACCCACAATATCCCATCTGTTGATTTTTTAGATAATATGTACTTTAAAAAGATTTTTTCCTTCATTCTGTAAAACAAAATTACTTTAAGATCTTCTTTTTTCCATTGATAACAAAGTTTTAAAGCCATTGCCTCCATGAAGACACTTGATGGATATTGAACAGTGAATTAAAGAAAAGGGTCCCTAATGTTTGAAGAAAAAAGTTGAAGAAATTCAACTTTTAAACTTGATGACTGTTCTTTTTGATGTTTCCATAAGATGAAGAAAACAGATTAACTTTATGTTTTTCTTTGGTAAATATGTAAAGGATGAGAATGAAAATAAATTCAGAACCTGTTTCTTGACACATTTCACCCTGGGAATAAGACAAAGCTAGTTGATTAACGGAAAAGATGTAATTAACTAGGCATGAAGGAAAGTACACATCTCAGAAAAATTGTCATAACAAAAAGTTAATATACGCAATTTTCAAAGGAAAGGCTACTATTTCTCTAGGCTTCAGACTGGGAAGCAGAGTATTTCGATAAGAAACATAGAACTGAACAATTTAAGGTAAGGCTCAGGTAACATGACAGAACTGAGAAGTATGCTGTGTCCACTCGAGTAATCGACACACACTTAAAGCATGACTGCTCTGATAATTGTTCTTACAAATGGTGTGGTAAAGTTCCACATCAGTTTTTTAGTAATGTTCTCTTAAACAAGGAAGCACAGCATCATGCTATCAATCACATCTTAACATACTGCCATCCACACACTTGTTTGTCCTTGCTTCTAGTCAGACTCTACTAATGATTTGAATTCTTTATTCCCATCTGTGTACATACAGTGAAAATTCTTGAGCTGTTATTGAAGAAATTCAAATACTAAAATGAGGTATGTAAATATTCACCTATACCCCAACATGATGCTACATATCATCTGAATAGGCACACTTACCTTCTGTAAATGGATATTGCTAGCTTAACCAAAGGCCACAGAAAAGTGAGGAACATTTTGAACATATCTGCATGAGTCAGTTTGGAATCTCTGTTTAACAAAAGTTGTTAACACTACGGGCAATGGGGGGCAGGAACCTACACAGATGATTTTAAACTCAGATAGTAAGAGGTGTTCCAAGGCAAATTAATGCTTCCTTCAAAGAAGGCAGGATGAGATGACAGGTGCTTCTCAGAAGAGAGCTTGGCTGTACAGAGCTGCATGAAACATCTTCACATTTAGTTTTCCCAAAGAGAGCAAAGGAACCACTCTGAAGCCAAATAGCTGGCTTTAAGTTCACCTTGAATTTTTCTTATTTATATTTAAGCACATCAACAATTTTATTAACCTCTTAAAGGAAGGAGGATGTCTATGGAAAGAGGCAGCTAGGACAGTGGAATGAGAAACTGGGTCTTCTGCACAAAGAGCGGCCAAGAATTTGTCTCTTCTTCTAGTTGTGAGAGCCTCCCTGATATCAAGTGGACAGAAGTCTGTAACAGCTAAGAGGTTGTTAGGCAGTTTGGACGTGTAGGAGTGAATGATACCTGGCAGTTTTCAATGTCTGAAAGAAAGTAAAAGCATGTGTTTTCTCCCACATGCTGTCCAGGTGCTGTTTCTGATATACATGCCAGTGTACTTTGCTGCTATTTCTGTGAAGGCCAAAGAAAGGTTCCTGCATTAGCACGCAAGTGCTCAAGAGCTGAGCAGGCAGTCCTAGTTCACTGTCCAAGAACAGCATACCAGTGTGCCTCGGTATTAGGGGATGACTTCATCACAGCAAAGAAAAAACTGCAGAATTTTTGAGGCCTAGGAAATTAATGTCTTATATCTAAGGAAAGTGGTAGTAAATTTTTATCGCGATCTTTTCAAATGAATTTGAACTAAGGCTAGTGAAGTTATGGGAACTCTTGACATCGGTAAATCAAATATAGCCTAAATATGTAAGCAGTATATGCTTTTGGCAAAATATTTTAAAGAATACAGTCCTACAATCACTTCTGCTTACTCAATGATTTTTATTTGTCTGTTGATTACAAAAAGTGAGCACAGGAAAAAAAAGTGTGCTACCAAGAGATTTTCTGTGTTAATGAAAATGGAGATATGGTTTTGTGATCGCAATTTTGAATTAGAGTTGCTGACTTGATTTTACGACTGGGAAGAAATTAGACTGTACTCCAATGCTTTCATCAATGGAATTAGTCCATCTGAATTGTCTTCAGATGAGAAAGTAAAGTCTGATTTTATAATGTGATTATTTTGAGGAGGGAGTTGATCTTTGTAAATTTAAAAGACCTAAACAAACCCCATTGCTATTCTTTAAGATCTCAAGCTAAAAATTTGGATGTGGCACTGGAGAACACTTGTAAATTATTCTGTCAGGCACTGAAATGTGGTTTTCTTTAAGACAGAATTGTCTTTAGAGATTGAGCTGGTTTATTCTTCAGAAAAAAACTTCCTTGTTCTTAATTACTTACCTCATAAATAATTTAGATGATTCATGTTTGCAAAGCACTTTAGAAGGTCAATTGCAATATTTATGTGCAAGATTCTCCGAAGACAAGGAAGCTCTATAAATCAAAAATTTTTAACTCTTTTGTTTTGAAGACACATTAGTCTGTAATCTGAGCCAGATTATCATAGTGTATTCTTCTGTAATTCAGTTGGTTAGTCAATGTTAAGGACTTAGCAGGTTTACCATTAGGTGAAATTGGTTCAGTAAAGTAATTATTAATAAGTATGTCCTATAGTCCTATCCTCTTGAGCACTGCCTAAATAAAAATAAGAGGTTATTTCCATACCGCTGCTTCTAGAATTTCCAGAAACTGAAAACCAGACATGAATACTCTCCTCTGTTTTTGCATTTTTTTGCTAATCTTCCTTTTCCTGAAGCTCTCCTATTTGACCTCTTTCTTATTCCCCTTCACACAGGAGAACTCCACAATGCTAAAAGCTAGCAGAAACCCTGTTGTTCAGATGTGCTTCTGTTTTCGAAAATAATACTTGCTTATGTCTGAAGGGAAACCTGCCATTATAATCCAAATCTATCTTCTGAACTGCTTTCCGAAACTAAGAACCGTCATACTGTGTTACACCACAGGCCAGAATGGCCTGCACCCCATTTTCAACTGTGCCAAAAGCAGATACTTAGAAAAGGGTAAAAGAACAAAGGAAGCACATAAATATACTGTGTGCAATATACTTACTGTCTCCAACAACTTGCAGCTTAGCCTCAGGTATTTGTCACCATAAATTTCTAGGTAAAAGAGTCTCTGTGGATTTCTTTTCCATGAATTTGTCCAAAGTCTTTTCAGCCCATGTAAGTAAACTCCATATCCATAACAGTGGTGACAAGGAATTAAACTGCTGAAGTTCAGGTTAAGTTTTTATTTGGTTTGTACCTGTTACTTGATAGGTTAATTTGATTCTGCCTAATTCTTTTATTGGAATAGAGGGTGAAGTGCCAATACCTTTTCTTCAGTAAGTCACCTTTATCTCCCTTTAAAGAACTCCAAGCTAAAAAATCCATGTTTATTTAGAAATTTCTTCACATAGTAAACTGTTTCATACATTTAATCACCCCTTCTGCTCTTTGAGAACTTTTATGAATTTGACTTAAATGTTTTAGATGCAGCAAACCAGATTGCACATCTTATTTGAAGTGTGGTCAGACTTTGAGTCAATACAGTAACGTAATAGTTTTCTCAGTTTCATTGTTTCTTTCTTCTTAGCAGATCCTAAGATTGAATTTGCCTTTTCCCTAGAATCTTAAAAAAGGGAGACAGCGATATCTCATTCAGCTGAGATGATGAATGGATAATTAACACAACCACAAGAATCCCTGTTGCCTAATAAGTAATCTTACCCAGAATGGGAGGCTCTAAACTATTCAATGGAAGCGTCAAGAGTGGAAATGTCTTCAGTTCTTTTTGGTTAACCAAGAGTACTAAAGGTAATCTCTTGTGCTCAGAGAACTTAGACTCTTGACTTAGGACACAGGTAGATATCATGAGGAATGACATCTTGTTGCTTCACCAAAAATTTCCAGTTTTGGACATGGTAGTTGAGGAAAAGGAACAGAAGTACCTCCAGAACTCTGCTGACATGTAATTTCTGGAAGATGTGAGTAACCCACTGAATCTAGTTAAACTTTTCTTGCATCTCTGTTTGCTACAGCTATGTTTTAGAAGACACTAAATATCGCCTGTCCGTTTATCCTGCTCCATCCATTAACAAGGTACAGACAGCTTTGTATCCTAGAGTCAATGAGACATCTAAAGAAAAATTAAATGGTGATTAAAGGAACTGATAGAAGCATCAGCTCTGTGTGTGTATCTCACTTTTAACCCTACTTCATAACTCTTAACCTGAAATCCATTCTGGGCTTCTGTGTAGAGCCAACTCCCTTGAGCACCTAAGCATGCAGTTATTCGGTTGCACAGAAAACCAGCTGACAGGAGCTGATGTTAAATATAGTGGAACACTTTTACTGCTTTGTAACAATTCTGATTATAGAACAATCAAAATAAGCACAATTTATTTATTTGACTGATGAGACTGATGAGTAAAAATTAGTAAGTTGTCTTAGCTGTAACATATTAGCTGTTTTGAAATGATTGAACTTAATTGCTAAACATGGGATCGGCTGTTTTTCTTTTTTAATCAGTACATTACAATGCAATCTGGTGCTGATGTCATTATTTCAGAGAACATCCTTCTACTTAAAATCATGATCTTCAGAGCGTGTTACATCTATCACCTTTTACCACAACTCTTCTAGTCCTTGTTATTACAGTAGAAGTTTGTAAGAGAGCTGATGTTAAATATCCACTCAAAAAAGTTAACAAAATCCCAACAGTAGAAGTAAAATGATCTCAAGTATATATTTAAGCAATTTTAATATAAATTTTATCAGCATTTTCTTTTCTAATCATAAAAATCCCAGTATCAATTCATTGTTTCGCTGCGTGACTTATTCAGTTCCAAACATGAGCTCAGTGACTTCTGTGGACAGTTTAAACAAGTACACAGGTGTTCATGTTTGGGATAACAAAGGTTGTCTTTACCATGCTTCTAAATTGCAAAACTCTGGTGTGAGGAAACACCTTGAGAAACTGGAGGAAATGTGGCCAGTTAAAAATTTCATTGAAAATTATTAATGTAAACATTAAATAGAGTTTAGCTTACTGCTCTTTTCATGGTAGATCACCTCACTCTTTCAATGATTATGAGTTTTGCATACTGGTTGAAGTCTCAATTCTACTCTCTGTGGCAAGTAAGGACTGTCTTATTTTGCTCACTTATATTTAAATCTACTTTCTTGGAGGACAGTCATGTCGATAACATTTTTATTTTTTCTGTAAGAAACCATTACCCCTTTTCCTATTGCAACAGGCCCTGCTAAAAAGCTTGTTCTCATCTGTTTTGTAAGCCCCCTGCATGTACTGGAAGGCCACAATGAGGTCTCCCCAGAGCCTTCTCTTCTCCAGGCTGAACAACCGCAACTCTTTCAGCCTTTCCTCACAGGAGAGGTGCTCCATCCCTCTGATCATTTTTGTGGCCCTCCTCTGGACCAGATCGAACGGGTTCATGTCTTTCACCCCTGACAACAACTAAGTACCCACCAGCTGCTCTCTTGCTTTCCCCCACAGCAGGATGAGGGAGAGAATGGGAAGGGAATAAGCAAGAAAAACTTGTGGATCAAGACAAAGATAGTTTATTAACTGAAAGGGATAAAAAACAAACAAACAAACAAAAAAAACAAATAATGCAAACATAACCACTTACCACCTCTCACCAGCAGACTGATGCCTAGACAGTCTGTGGGCAACGGCTACTTTGGAAAAACTCCATTCAAGTTTTATTGCTGAGCAGGATGTAATAAGGTATGGATTATCCCTTTGGTCTGTTGGGGTCAGGTGTCCTGGCTGTGCCCCCTCCTAACCTCTTGTCCATCCCCAGCCTTCTCTCTCAGGGGCAGTGGGAGAACCAGAAAAGGCCGCGATGCTGTGCAAGTGTTGTTCAGCAGTAGCCAAAACACTGTCAATGCTGGT
>Ga0181612_108015_pt1 | contig 10339 bp, 3 predicted proteins | sample HoacroProtozoa21_FD_119630 | JGI IMG/M metagenome (GOLD analysis project Ga0181612, IMG submission 119630) | Hoatzin crop microbial communities from Cojedes, Venezuel. Combined Assembly of Gp0051906, Gp0051904, Gp0051908 | reverse complement strand
TGCTAATACTTGGAATCAGTAGGCACTTATTTTTACATGCATTGCTAACAGATTGATTAGATATAAGTACTTAATCTTTTATTTGCTTTCTGTTAAATCTGAAATTTTAGCCATTTGAGGTGTGAACTGGTGTGGATTTTAATTTGTTTTTTGTTAGCATGACCACAACCAAAAATTATTTCAGAAGACAGTAGAGTCAGTCTGTATTGCCAGTTCTGGGGAATTAATTCTGCTGTATACATAGCTGTTTGTTAGGGCTTGGTAAAATGAAAATTTTTTGCCGATTATTCTTCTATGTTTATACCTCCTGTACCTACTATACAACTTTATATACTAATTTATGTTGTAAAACTACATTGTAGACGCTTGCTGAAACTAGACTGGAATAAATGTCATTATGTGGCAGAAATCAGAATCTTATAACATTGAATTTAAAGTTATACTTTATTTTCTGTTGATATAACTTTCTTTGTAAGTGAACCATATACTTTTTTGTGTAAAAAATATGGTTAATGAACAGGTAAAGAACATATTTCTGGACAAACAGAGACTAATACCAAGAATCAAGTTGTATAAAATCAAGTAACTGCCAAAAACTAAGATCATAGACAAGCAGAATTTCAGAGGTACCTGTAACAGTAGACATGTTAGGCAATAAAACTTTTCACTCTGAGTAAGTCAGAAAGGAGTGCAGGAATACAGTACCCTAGAAAGGATTTGCTGTAACCATTTAATTATCTGGTTTGAACAATGTAAATATGTAAAAATCCATTGATGCTAACTATTGCTTTCATTTGTAATATTTAGCCGATACGTAAAAACATGTACTGAAAGTGAAGACACTGAAGGATCCCTACATTGCTGTAAGGACCATGGTATCAATGGTAATGGCCCAAATGGAATACATGAAGAAGGATCTCCAAGTAAGACTGGAGTATCTAAACTTGTTTAGTATTTTGTGTTCAATTTGAAACTGAAGTGAATTCTGCAGTGTCTTTCTTCTGCCTCATTTCTTCCTCCTTCTTCTTGTGATTGTTTCAGGTGAAATGGAAACAGATGAACAAGATGATGAATCCAGCCAGGATCAGGAGCTTCCTTCAGAGAATGAAAACAGCCAGTCAGAAGACTCAGTTGGAGGCGACAATGACTCTGAAAATGGATTATGTACTGAGGATACTTGTAAAGGTCAACCACTCACGGGACACAAAAAGCGATTGTTTACATTCCAGTTCAATAATTTAGGCAATACTGACATAAACTACATCAAAGATGATACCAGGCATATTAGATTTGATGACAGGCAACCTAGGCTTGACGGTAAGTCATGGGGAATAGGTTGGTCAACGTTTGATTCTGATACTTTCTTCTGACTCCAATTCCATAAATTGGTGTTTCATTCGGTCTGTGATATTTGATACATCTTTTTTTCCCAATAGTAAATTCTGTATAAATAATTAATTTGTTATTGTAATTAGCTCTTAGAAATGCAGAGATTCTGCGTGCTTCAGTTTTTCATCTTAAACTCATGCTAGCATTGTTTAATTCATTTTGAAGAGTGTTTGCCGAAAGTGAATACAATTTAATGTAAAGCAAGAAATAATATTAAGAGAAAACATATTTTTAATCTTAGAAAGATCTTTCCTTGCTTTGGATTGGGATCCTGAATTGAAGAAGAGATATTTCGATGATAGTGCAGCAGAGGTAAGCTGTTTATGTTTTTCATCTTTTCCAGCACTAATGAAACTTAAACGTGTAAAGTACAACTTAATGTGACATAAGAGATTGTAAGTCTTCAAAAGAAGCAGCTAGTGAAATTTTTTTCACGTTATTCTTAGTAAATATGTCGCCATAAATAAATTTTGTTTACACATCTAACTAATTAGCAAATCTGAGGCTTACTAATTTGGAAGTAAAGCTGAAGCTGTGAAAAGTTTTTGCTTGAATGGTTTCTGATCAGTTTTTCCATATATAGGAGCTTTGTAGTTTCTGTTTATAGTAAGACGACATCACTAAAATGAGTTTTGTTTCATTTGTTCTCTTAACTCAAGAAATACTTCTCTTTAGGATTTTGAGAAACATGAAAGCGTGGAATATAAGCCTCCCAAAAAGCCTTTTGTGAAATTAAAAGATTGCATTGAGCTGTTCACAACAAAAGAAAAACTAGGTGCTGAAGACCCATGGTAAGGACAAAAATTAAAATCATTGTGTTCTATGGTGTATTTCTAAAAATGTAATGAAAAACACATTTGAACATTAAAAGAGATACTTAATTGATTTCTTAGTGTTATTTTGAATCTTGTCATTTTAAGCATAGTTGGGAATTCTAAAAATGTTTTCTATTTTGATCCGCTGCTTGACTAAAATTATCATATATAGAAGGTTATGTTTGTATGGGAGACAACTAATGCATTCAGAATGAGGAGGAAGGGTAGTTCCGTAAGACACTCTCTTCTGTGTACTGCGATCCACAGAATAATATTGTGCCAAATCCAACGCAGTGGTTGAAACAAATATTCCTTTCTGAGATGAGAAAGGTTGGTGCATACTGAAGGGTTTTTTAATGCAAATACATAACTTGTCTTGCATTGGTATATGAGATAGGGAAGTGCTTAAGCAACAGGTTTCATAAAATCATAGAAGGGTTTGGGTTGGAAGGGACCTTAAAGATCATTTCGTTCCAACCCCCCTGCCATGAGCAGGGACATCTTCCACTAGACCAGGTTGCTCAGAGCTCCATCCAACCTGGCCTTGAAGATCATTTGCAAGATAAAATGTCTGTCCTGCAGGAGAAGAGGAAAGGACAACTCTTGAAAACATATAGAAAGGCTGTCAGGAACTGTCAGCTTTCCTGCTGCTTTACACTTTCTCTGAAAGTAGCTGGCTCTAAAATGAGCTCAGGCTCTGCCTGTAAGATAAGAGCTTAATTCTTTGTTCCATTCAGGCAAAACAGAATTTGGTCAACTTTATAACTCGGAAGACAACACATTCTCTTTAGGTCTCCCCACTCAAAAAATCATTAAGGCAATTTCAAATACAAATTAAGAAAAAGTAGTGCAATATATAAATAGTCAGAACCTACAAAATATCACATTACAAATCAGAGGTCTACCCCATTTTCATGTTTAGATCACATAAATTTTGAACCTAGGAATTCCAAATTATTAGAATATCCCATGGTTCATCCAACATTGCTAACATACAAAAAATATTGAGCTGTCACTTCCATATCAGAATTCAAGTAATCTCTACTACTAAATGTAAAATTTTAATACACAATTGTCTATGCTGGCCTTTATGTGACTTAATCACAACAAATCTCATCTCTGTACTTTTTTTTTCAAGTAAGCTGAGGTTAATCAGGTTGATGTTAAGTACTTCTGTAAATCTCTTGGAATCATCATGGTTACCAACTTTCATGTTTTTTAAGAACAGACATTAATGGTGATGTTCTTTTAATAAGGTCTGTATAGCACATACATAAACCTTTAAATACAGATTGTAATCCTGATAATTCACTGACCTACCTTATTGCTCTAACAGGCTCCTCTACGCTTAAAAAACCATTGGCATCCGGTAAACAAGTAAAGCCAGCCTGCAGAATTGGAGCTGAAAATGCTACGAAATCATAGCAGTGAAGGCATCATTTGATGCTGGCATATGCATAATCTGGTATGAAAGGTTTACTCATTCTTCAAAGACCATCACCATATCACAGGTGGACAGATGTAGGTACCAAGATTTTTATCGCATTTAATCCTAGCAGCCCGTTTTCCACCGTTTGCTTATCTAGCTTCTATTTTCTAGTATTCAAGTGCTAATATACCTCACTAATTTAACTGAAATGTGCAAAAAGATTTAGTGTGATGGAAAATAAATTCTAATTTCAACTTGCACAGCATATCTGTTTTATTAATAGGTAAGCAGTTACCAGAATATACAGGCTCATCATTTATTCAGGAACATACAAAGGTATATGAATCACAGAAGGAGGTAGGGATATAGTTCCCATTACCACATTTTCAGTATAAGTAATACTTCATCAGATTTTATAAATCTAAGCTCTTCCATGTTTTATTTCTGCTCAACTGTTCATAGTTTTCCGGAATGAAATTTTTATTTCTACATGAACCTCCTAGCAAGTTTTGTTAACTTAAAATATAAGGGTTGCCATATACCTTCATAAACAGAACTAGCCACACTTCTGTGTGCTGTTATTAGTTTGCTGCATCAACACAGAGCAGATTATTTTTGTAAGGTACAGTTTCATAATGCCAAAGAAGCTCCAGAGAAGAATATAACATTTCAAAACTTCTGTCTGTTTCATGAGGAGCGAAGGGCCAAATGCAAAGTTGAGACTACAGTCTAGAAAATGCTTGGGCTCTTTTATTACCCTCTGAAATATTTTTCACAAAAAATGGTATAACCAGAAAAAGATGCATATATTATAGCAATAAACATATTGAAGATTATCATATCAAGCATACTGAACTGTCTTTCCTTTACCTGCTTTCTTCCCTGTTGCTGTACATTTTTATTTGCAATATCAAACATTGAGCTCAAGTTCTCTAGATTCTGGAAGTTATAGAAAGTTGTTCAATACAGTATCAAGACAGATGATAGTATACACATACAAAATGGATATTTCTAACTACTAGATTAGATTTTCAATGATCTTGCCTGAGTATAACTGTCTATTCAGAATGCAACATCTCATAAAATGAAACACAGCTTCAGTGATAATTAGATTGATAAATATTCTTATCTCTTTCTCACAGGTAAATAGTGATAAATATAAAATGTTTGCCATTTAGCAATCTGAATTGCTAATTTCAGTTTCTTTTCCAGTACTTACAGTAATATATTCTTTATTATTTTCAGTTCTTTGCACAAGGTAATTTTGGTTAATAACAGCAAAGTAATTCAAAATTGAATGAGGAAGATATGATATGCCGTAATATCATTCCTCATAATACCTTGTTTTTTACACAAATTTCTAAGATACTTAAAACAATCATTGAAGAGATATGCTTTTTTATTTTTTTAGCAATCATAAAATTAGAGTACAGAAATGAGAATGTTTAAACTCAGGGATAATTATATTTGTTATGCTGGCTGCGTTGGCATAGAAGCACCATGAAAAATCACAGGTAATATAGTTTCAAATATTCTTGATACATATGAATTAAACTGAAGTAAGACAGTTTAACAGACTATTCAGTAAAACATCCTTACACAAAGGGAATATTCACATCATACCACTGTCACTGAGAATAAACTATACACCAGACACTGACAATTTTAGCATTGCCAGTTAATGAAAAGATAAGAATTAGTGTACCGAATCTTCTACAATTAGGATGAATTATTTAAAAATCAGTGATGAGAAATAATATAATAAACTTGAGACGTAGTGGAAAATAGCTTTTTTCTATCCAGAGATTTTATAAATTAACATTTTCTGAACACTTATCAAGAGTTTTTAGGGAGTTTAAAGATGTATGTGCAACACTAAACAAAATGTTAATCTTAGTTTAGGAAGAAAAATTACCAATTTTTAATTTCTGAAATGAATTTTTAAGCATTACATCGTATTGGGAGTTAGTGAAAATACAAATAATTCAAAATTTCTGCATGTAAATAATATGAATAGGATTTTTTACTGAGCCTCTAGAAGTGACATCAAGAAGAGCAATGAAGTATAGAATGAGTACTAATAACAAACGCTTATGATATTGGCACATTTGAATTTTACAAACCTAGAAATTCAAAATTCTCTAGATGTATCCTAGGTGTTCCAAAAAAGTAGGTTTACATTCAGTACTAGTTTAGATAGCTGTCTCTTACTTTCATCTACTTTGGTGACATGCCCTACTTTCACCTGGAAAAGCCGTTTGTGTGACTGTACAGAAAACTTTTTTTCACAGTTTTCATTTCAGATGGCTTAGATGCCCAGTCTAGAACTATGCACAGCTGCAGAAATGCCCATGCTAGCACAGAACTGATGCAGGAGCAGGAAGAGGTAGCTGGGGTGCAACAGGGATTCACAGGATGAAACCAACACCAAAAAAAGTTGATGATAAGCCACAGCTAGGATCACCTGAAAGCCCCATGAAAATTACAGGAAATTAGGGTTGATAATGAAGGTATCTGTTAGATACATACAGGTAAGTAGTGTCAGTTTTCCTGTCCTTTCCTCCTCAAAGTATATGTTTAATGTCAGTAAATAGCATAAAAGTGAAGAAATATAAAATCTACAAGTCTCGCTGTTTGTATGAACTAATAATTTTACTTCTAAGGAGCACTCCAGAGAAATAAAAGGAATGTTTTCAGGTATATCTACCAACAGGATTAAGAACAAAAAATGTTTCTTTTCTTCCTATTTAATACCATTACAGAGCCTGTACCTTTTTTTCCTCTCTGTTTTTCAGCCTAGTGAAGAAGCTCATTTTGCCAATTTCTTTCTAGAAAGTCACAAAAAAGAAAGCGGTAACATTTTCTTCATTTTACTGCAGTGTTGCTTGGAGAACTAACCATAGGCCTTCTCTTTAGACCCACATTTCACATCTCTACTGTGAAAGTCTTCTGTGTTTTGCATGAAGATCCTCTGCTAGAGAGATGCCTTTTCCTCCATGATGTTGTGAGATTTTACTAAGATCAAAGCAGTTAAATTGCCATCTTTTTTTCTTGGTCCCTGTACTAATAGAAAAACCTACCTGTCTGCCAAGTAACACCAAATATATTATGGTTTAGGGATTCAATTTTCATTTGCAATAAAACAACAGCAGCAGCATCTAATACAGTAGAAAATGTGAGGGAGTGAAGGTGCAAAATGAACACGATGCTCTTTCCAAACTTCATAGGTCCAAGTCAGTTTGCATCTGTATTTTCGGAAGCTGGAACTCCTCTAAATCTTAGGTCAGAGAAAAAAACTATGTCAGACTGAAATTTTCTTCCGATCATCTTGCTTCTGTTGCTAGGATAGTCCTTTAGTTCCAATACTCAAATGGTAGGTGCTATATTACTGTTATATATGTGAAAAGTAATGTGGTGTGGAGGGCAAGGGGACTCTTAAATTACACATAGGAAATGTTTGCTTTTTTTCCTGAAAGAATAAATGCTAAGAAATTGCCCTGAAACCCTACTTTATAAAAGCTATGCAGCACAAGGTAGTAAGTTTCCACCTTATGAGCATTTCTATGGGATCCCAGCACATTCAAGCTCATTCAAGCACATAGGACAAAAATTAAGATTCACCTCTATTATTTCCTAACTTCCAGGTGCTTGACTTTGCGAAACTAAATTAAATTCTTTTAATTTCTTTTTTATATACAGTATTTTATAAAGGAATTAACTGGATCAGAAAGGAGTTAATAACTACATTGCTGCAACTTGTTTGCTCCTGGGCACTCTTCGCATGTAAAAGTGGAAATAATTTAATTAATTTTTGTTTCATTGCAGCAGCAGGGACAGCTGACCCTGTTACTGAATGAAGCCTTCTATTAATGAACAATTTATTTGATCAAATTATCATACAGGCTTAAAAATCTTTACGTTTGAATGATATAATGTTTCCTTTTGTATTTGTCTTCTATTTCTAATACTTAGTGGGGGGGGGTGTCTTCCAATAACAGACAGAAGCTTTATTTCCTCTCCCCTTTACTTCAGATAAAAACTGATTTTTCTTATGTATTCTCAGAAGAGAGAAATTAAGAAAACTCCCACACTTCGTGAGATCCAAAATAAAATCAACAATAGCAATGACTGATCTTTTTCAGTGGTAGACTAGCAAGCTATACAGACACATTTTGGGCAATTAAATGGTTCTCTGGCAGAAAATGCAATAATCACATGACTTCTGGATGGACACTGATTCAGCACAAGTGAACCATTAAGTGAAATAAAGTCTTCACTAGACTCACATGTTCAGGATGTTGACCTCAGTTTGCTCCCTCAATTATCTGAATACAAGACAGGCACTCACACACCAGAGAAAAAAACCCCGCAGCTAGTAGTAAGATGGACCCCCATCTTCCCATGCATATTTGAAGAAGGAAGCTTTCTGTCCTCACCAAGTAAGATAGTACCAAGGTCTAGCTACTTACTGGCTTCAACAAATCTGAAACTACTCCTCTTTGGAAACACAGTAGATCACAAGGTGAATCCTTGCTTTTATGTTATCATCCATGTGCAAACTAATCCATAACTTAAAAAACAGATCTAATTAAATACAGTATATCTGCCCACAAATCTGTCTTTCTTATGCCCTTAGATCACTAGAGCTGTAACAAAACTACACCTTCAGAGTTAAGTTTTTGTTGAATTAAGTCTGGATGACAGCACTGGGCCCAAGATATTTAGGGGAAAAGAATAACCTGGAAGTGTTACCCAGAAACACTGTTTTTTTCTTTTTCTTCCCCACACCCATCCATCCCCCCAGTCTGATCAAGTAACAATTGGGTTACTTTTCTTCCTCCCTATGTTTGGAGGAAGGGTGCAGGATCTGCCTGCAGCCTGGATGCCCTGGAGAGAAGGTAACTATATGCATTGACCAATGTATGGTAAATGCTACTTATTCCTCTGAAAGATGAGATACAAGTCATCTATATAAAGAACATATATAAATAAATCAAACATCTTCTAAAGAACATGTGACTTAATTGAAATTCATGTAATTCCATTAAAAGATATTTTGAAGGCCCTATGACTGAGAAATGACAAAATGGAAGGAAAAGGAAGACAGGCAAAGCAAGAACTGCACCGCTTTAGCACCCTTTGTAATTGCGGGTACAGGACTGCCTTAAACTTAGCTCTTTCAGTTCTTACCAAACTCTCTTAATTTTGGGGAATGGGAAGGCCAGATTCTGAGCTCTATTCTAATAATTTGTCACAGGGAGTTATGCTGGGTTTTTTTGCGGTTGTTTTTAACCTTTTATCTTGCTGGACTTCTGGTCTTTCTTTTTACTCTGTTGCTGTCTCTTCCACTAATGACTTCAGTTGTTATTTGTGTGAGGATATAATTTAGGATTTGATTAAAGGATATTCAGGCTTTGATAAGAAATCCTCTGAAAGTAAAAATTAAATTATGATGGTCTAGAAATTCAAGTACTGAAAATGAGAATAGCCATTGTTTCCTATCAAGTTTCATATTTAAGAAAAGCTCACAAACTCTACTACGTGTTTAAAACTAACAGAGATATAAGTTCTGTGGGGGTATCTGGGGAAACTTCTCACACTTCAGTAATGCAATACAGGAATGCATACACAGGTAAAGTGTAATTCTGCACACATTTCTATGGAGGCAGATAAATGTGAGGTACAGTACACAAGGCATTATTGAGGGAAGTAATTGTAGTCATGTAAAAGTAATCAGATGCTGTACTGAGGGAAACTAGAAGCAAGAGCTTGAGCCTGAAAGACGAAAGTGGGTCTTGTGGTGTTTGTAATCAAAATGTCAGATGAATTAAATGAACATTTAACAATTTTGTTTCCTTCAGGAAGCCCAAAGAACTTTGCAAGCTTAGAAAAAGAAAGAAAAAACTTCAAAAAATAATGACTCTTGCTTCATTATCTCTTTTTCTTTTTTTGTCTCCTATTCTTTGTGCCCAGCATTCATGAGATAGAAGTGAAAATGCGCTCTGTAATTTAACTGGTGAAACAGGGCCATTACCTGAGCATAACTTCCTTTCTGTACATCATATGTAAACTTACAGATGTCCAAAACCTAGAAACTTTGCTAGAAAGCAGAATTTTGTCAATGAGGTTTATTTGGCTGTAACAAGGAATATAATCAACAGATACTCTGGAAGGTCTTGAACAAATATCTTCATTTAGAAAGTACTGTGGCTAAAAAAATGAGAAATGCTTCTGCTACATTAGCAATAGGGTTCTATTCCTATAGCAGCAAAAATTTATAAAATTGGAGACTGCTACTTGCCTGTCTCCTCAAATGAGAGATGATCTTTTGATGAGTAGTAAAAGGGAGTAATGCAAATATAATTTTCTTATTATCCTGTTCCAGCCTCCTGCTTCTAATCCAAGAAGTATTCCCCTAGATCAAGATACAGAAATATTTCTACTCAAGTTGCAACGTGCTCTGTGTAGAGAATTAGATTTGCACCTACATGCATATTAAGAGTACACCACCAGGAAACTCATACTATTGTGTTGAAAATTAGTGGTTAGAGACTCAACAGGTTTTAAGAGTTTAAGGTTTCATATCAGTCTGATGTGGATGGGTTGACAAACAGAATCTGGTGACAGTCAACGCATGAGCTACTCCAAATTGTAGAGATTCTTCAACTGCATGAAATTCAGCAAGGCCAAGTGTAAGGTCCTGCAC
>Ga0181612_182946_pt1 | contig 10340 bp, 13 predicted proteins | sample HoacroProtozoa21_FD_119630 | JGI IMG/M metagenome (GOLD analysis project Ga0181612, IMG submission 119630) | Hoatzin crop microbial communities from Cojedes, Venezuel. Combined Assembly of Gp0051906, Gp0051904, Gp0051908 | reverse complement strand
ATTGGTCTTGAGAGTTGTGCCAATAATCCTCTTTGAGGATCTGGCTCCTAGGGTTTGACCAAAGCCAGAAGAGCCTGTAATCCTCGTGAATCCCTGTCCTACTTAACAGGGTCAAAGAGGATGCTCCTGCTGATGAAACAACTGTCCTCTTTCAGCCTTTGCCCTAGCAGCACCTTGTGACAAATCTCCTAGGTCAGACCAAGAGTCATATTGTCCCCCTTTCAAACTATTTTTTTCTTTTAATAATGCAAGGAGGATGTTTGTTACGCACAACATTAAAAAAGAAAAAGAACAAAAGAAAGCATCACACCCCTGGAAATCTGCTTCTTGGAGATCACAACTGCTTGTGTTTCATCAGATAAATTACGGAAGTTTCAGCTTTACTCTTATTCTGGCTCCTAATGTCCATAGCCAAAAGCTTGCAGACAATTTTATGTAACATTTTCTCCTCTGAAAGGAGAAATATCTTCGTGGCCAGCCTGGTCTTCTCAATAAATTAAATTTGTGCATAATGATTTTCTCAAAGGTTTAACCTGTCAAGTCTCATAAAACATTTCACTAGATCCTTTCTTTTGTCTTGCCATTAATCGGAATTCATCCTTCCCCATTTAAAACATCAGCACTTTTCCTTAAACGCTGAGAGCCTCTTTGCTCTCCACAGAGTTAAAAAAGAAAGAACAAATGAATGAACAGATGAAATATATTTATGTCACTCTTTGGCAGGGCTCTCAAGTCTAAATACTGATGTAGCCTTTCTAATGCCCTTCATTTAGACCAGTAACCTCCCTTACACTGGAGAGGTGAGTGCACAAAGTCAGCAGCAGCAATCTCTGCCTCTGGATCTAACCCCCAGAGAAGAAACCTGCTGCTGTGGATGTGGTTGAAGTGTCCCACAGCAAGCCTAGGGCGACACTGCGAGAAGGACCCTCAGCTCCTACGCAGTTCTCCCGAAAGCAGGAGCTGCAGTCTCTTGCCAAGGAAAGCTCTTGCTCATTAGCAGATGTCATCTCTGCTCGGGTTAAAAAAAAAACAGTTTGGAAAACTATAGAAAGGTTGCTGATCCCTGATCAAGCTGCTAGCCCGGCTTCCTCCCTGGCTGTAAACTGCCAAATCTTTAACATATGGTGGGACCTTCTTGGCTGGGAGCTAATACATGAGGAGAGATGCTGGGCACTCTGGCTTCCCTTCCTTTCTGCTCAATGCAAACTTCTTTGGAGAGGGGACTGGGGGTGGGAGAGTTAAACAATTTTACTGAAGATGACTCGATCTCTGCTTCTGATCAAAGTCTGGGTCAGTTAAAGACTAGTGAGAAAGGCTAGAAAGGGTCCCTGTGCTGGTGTGTTTGGAGTGTTACCTCGTAAAAGACACTGCTCCAGCTTATCAGCATCACAGAAGGATGTCCCAGCATCCATCCCTTCCGGATTCATGTGCTCGGGGCTCTATTCCCTGTCTTGAAGTGAGAACAACAGAGAAATAACGGCAGGCTGAAGAGCAGTGGTCAGGTGCAAGGGGAGAGGAGGAATAGCAGCATTACTGTTATTAAAGATTCAGAAAGCAAACTGCTAAGAAATCAGAGAGCAAAAATGTGGTGAATAATTAAAAGTAATTAGCTAGCCCCAAAGCAGAGGAGAGGTTGCTTGTTTAGTCAACAGGAAGTCATGTGTTGGTGTGTACCGATATAAATACATATTTATTTTTTCCATTCACCCTTTGCTCAGAAATCGCATTTTGAAACAAGCGCCGACATCACCAGTTGGTTGGTTCTCTTAGGCTGAACGCAAGAAACGCAGACACCTGCTTCCCCTCGCCTCAAGCGAAAACCTCAAGCAGAAAAACTTTCTCTGCTCGACAAGTGCTGGTGCACCACGGACCCTGGCTTGCAGAGAGACCTCGAGCAGGGGAACCGTGGAGTTCCTTGCAGTTAGACACAGACAAATAAATAAGCTGGTGTGCTTATTTATTACAAGCACACACAATGTAATATGCGTATTTAATATATGCATATATTAAGCATATATTATAGCACTTATTTATTATAAGCACGTTACTTTGTATTCTGTGTTCATTCCACAAAGACTCACCGCTCTGCCGTGGGTACCGACAGACCCGACGCGCAGGTGACGCACGTGCGCAGGCACCTCTGACCGCTCCCATCACTCCAGTCCTGGGTTTAAAAAAAAAAAATTGCACTAGATGCGGAGGCAGCCTGCTGTCTAAGACACGGGGCAAAGGGCCCGGTCCCTCGAGCTGCCGACTCATCTTGTGACGCAGCTGTGGATGCCATGCCTGGGGAGAAGGTTTCGGGGGTTGCATGGCAAAGCACTGCCTTTCACGGTGCGGAACGCACAGCACCGTGGAGCTGTACGAGAGCTGTGAGGACGCATGTGAGGTCTGCTGGGGTGGGCATCGCCTGGACGGGGGAGTGTGTTGTGGGGGATGCAAACGCAAATGTAAAGCACTGTGGGGTGAGTGTCACCAGTGACAGGACAAGGGGCAACGGGGACAAACTGAAGCAGAGGAAGTTGCGTCTGAACATGAGGAAGAACTTCTTCCCTCTGAGGGTGACGGAGCCCTGGCCCAGGCTGCCCAGGGAGGTTGTGGAGTCTGCTTCTCTGGAGATATTCAAGACCTGCCTGAGCAAGGTCCTGTGCGGCCTGCTGTAGGTGACCCTGCTTCGGCAGGAGGGTTGGACTAGATGACCCACAGAGGTCCCTTCCAACCCCTACTATTCTGTGATTCTGTGATGCAGCGAATCCAGCTGATCCGTAAATGTTGCTCCTTGCTGCTCCCGTTGTTGCCAGACCCTTCATAAATTAAACTTTAAAACCACTTTGCGCAGCAAACAAAGTTTGCTCAGGTTTCGCTTGCTCGGTTGCGTGCGCTGCTGCAGGTTGTGCTCAGGCTCTGAGGAACCGACCCCACGGAGGACGCAGCCTGCCTGTCGCTCGGGCTCAGGCCAGCGGGCTGTGCGAGGGCAGGAGCACTTTCCACCTGCTGCATCTTGGTGTTCGGAGTTACTGTGTTCTGTGGAATGCCGTAGGTGATGATAAATTTTGCTTCTCTCTGATACTGGAAAAGCTTCCTCCAGTTTGGTATGTGTTTGTAGATGCACGGCATGGCATTTCACGCTGAGAAACATTTTTTTTTTTTTGGTGAGGTTACAGCAGAGCTGCTCGAGCTGAGGGCAAGGTCTGTGTTCCAGTGACAGGTGCACTGAATTCTTGTTTCAGGAATATGAAGAGACATTTTACAAAAGTCCTAAAACACAGCTTTCGGTAGTATCAGCGTTTTTGTGGTGGTTTGGAAACTAGGTTGCCAGCTAAATTAGTAGATGTTCCAAAATAGTGTTTCTGGTTTGATTTTCACTGAACCATCTCTTAGAGTTTGGCTTCCACCCGTGCAAAAACCAGCAGCTTCTCAGCTTGGTGCTGGGTACTGCGTGCTGCTGTGTGCAACTTTGGTTGCTTCCCTTCTGAGTTTGCAAAGAGTCCATCCCAGTAATCGTGTGTTATCTTTTAGAAAGAATCTCCTAGGAATATATTGGAAAAAAAGTAGTTGTTACGGTAGACTAGGTATTCTGGAAGGTAGGCAATTAATAAGGAAAGCTAAAGATGACTGAAAAAGTATATCTCAGGGCAGTGAGAAATATTTTAATTTCTGCATAACAAATTTAATCAATGATGTTTATGTTGTTGGGAAAAGTTAAAAAAACCCCAACTGATTGCTAATAACAATACTGAGAAGTAAAATGTTTCCTGTGTTTGGGGCAAAGCTGGCTGCTGTACCCTCCTGTGTGAGGGTATCGAAAGAACTTCTGTTGCACGGGGGACAAGGGAGGGTGTTAAACGCGAGGTGACATTTGAAAGTCTTTGAAACTTGAGCAAGATGGGAACCTGTTTGTTTAAAACAAATTGGCAAAGCAGCTTTCCGAATCCTGGCTGCTGATGTGTAATAAATCTGGGAAGACTGAAAGAGTTCCAGAGATTTGGGATAACAGAAATGTGGTGGCGATGTGCTAAAATAGAGTGGGGGCAGGTAACCAGCAGGCAGTGGAGAGTAACCTCCGTCCAGAGCGAGGTCTGGGGAAGCTGGTGCGTCAGTAAATCAATGTCAAATTAAAGTAAGAGTGTGCTTGGTGATCCGTGTGCTTTGATGGAAAGCAGATCAGGTCCGAAAAGTCTTGAGATTGTGGTTTTTAATGAGATTCCTCTACTGGCTGCCAAAAGTAACTGCGTTGACATCATAGATGTGGATCCCAACTAAGTGCCCTGCCGTTGACCAAACGCTGCTGCTTGTGGGAGGTACAAGAGGCTCTGCTTTGGGAGCCGGAGCGGTCAGCTCCCCGGCGCGGTGGAGCCGGGTCCCCCTTGCCCTGGCAAATCCCTCACGCTGTGATGGGCTACCTCACTGCTGCTGGCAGCTGGTGGGCTCTGAGCAGTTTTGGTGGGACCTGGTCTTTGTTTGCTGTTGACGTAACCAGTCCCGTTACTGTGCTGAGGCGGCAGTATCTCAGCTGCCACGTCGCCGATCAGTACTGTGTTGAGTAAGTTGATTTAGAAAGTGCCACCTGATACCTCTCAAAAATAGTTACCAGTGGGAATGTGATCCGCGCAGTCCCTAAGCAGAGGGCTGTGGAGTAGTGCTCCAGCCATGCTCCAGCGTCCATATGGGACTAACTCAGGTATTCCCTAGTTTGCCCATGAAGAAGCTGGTGGGAGTCATAGCAAAATCCCACTGGAGGTGTCCCACTGCCTGGGTGGAGCCCTGGTCTCACAAGTGGAGACTTGGGGGAAAACGTTAAGTAACTTCATACTGAAATTTGGTTTCACTGAGGAGGCTGATGGAGCCGGGGCGGTTTAGTTGGGACAAGAGAAGGCTTTGGGATACCAAAGAGCAGATTATCAAGAAGACAGAAACAGACTCTTTGCTGAGGTGTGTGGCAGGAGGGTTGACAACTGAAATATCAGGAGGTTTTGCCTTGGCATAAGGAGGGGTGAAGTTTTCCCTCTGCAGCAGTCAAGCAGTAGAAGAGGTTGTCCAGAGAGGTGAGGGAGCCTCCGTCCTTGGAGGTTTTTGAGACCCAGCTGGACAAAGTCCTGTGCAAGCTACTCTGAAATTGGTGCTAACCCTGCTTTGAGCAGGAGGTGGGATTAGGTGTTCTCCTGGGGATCTCCTCCAGCCCAAATAATTCTGCGACTCAGTAACCTGATCTCCTTCTGAATGCAAGTTTGAGTACAGTTAAGTAGAAGGTTATGGGGGAGCCCCTTGAGAACGAGGAGGGAGGAAGGTGGTTTAGATTGAGTGCTCTTAATACTCCATCTGTCATCTGTGTGGTTAACGTGTCATATGTATGGTTGCTATGGGAGACTCTCGCGGTGGAAGATTGCCGGTCGAGAGGACTATTGCTGACTTGTAGTAGATACGTTTTAAGCATAGTTTAAAAAACAAAGTAAGCAACCTTAAGGAATAGGCTGAAAATGTCAATGTTCCAGGTGCTCTCTGGTGCCCATTCTGTGTGGGGAGCAAGCCCTGGTAAGGGATGGTGATTGCTGCTGCTTGGGCAAGGAGAAAGGAGACAGTCAGAGCTTTTTGTTTGTGCACATCTGCTGTTGTTCTGCCACTGCTGCCCTCCCTGCATCATCTGTCACACAGACAGTGGGACTGGAGCCTGCAGGCTGTCCCTCAGCTGAGACGACCTGTGTTCTGGAGGGCTTGTGGGAGGGCAGCCAGGCTTTCCCTGCTCTGCTTTTAGGTTTAGGTTCCTGGGGGACGGTGTGCGTTCATGTCCCGTGTGGAATTGCAGCCTGCCTGGTGGGTCTGCCTGGGTCGTGGGAAGCACCTCCAGGTTCCTCGGTTGAGAGAAGCACAGGGTACCCTCGCCCTAGGGTCAGCAGGGAAAGATAGCTGTGTTTTTGGGTTAGCTGAGCTGAGAAGCACCTGTTGTTAGTACAATGAGTTGCATTTCCTTATCTTCGGCTTTGCCTTTCTAATGGTTTCTAATTTTGTCCTGGTTACCCTGGTGGATTACATTACACTTGTTCATTTATCCCGAAGTCTGGTTTTGTGACAGAAGTGCTCTGTGCAGTTTCACAACCTGAGGATACCCCACACCTGAGGGACTGGCCAGCGGGCAATGGGAGAATGCTGGAGGATTTGTGGGTCTCCAACTGCTTTGCAAAACCACCCGCACCTCTCTCCGGGCTGTAGGTGAGGCACTCCTTCATGCTTGGGTCCATGGGCTGAACCTTCTCCCGGTGTTCAATGGCTGTGTCACGGGTGACTGGAATGCCGTTTTCCTCCTAAAATCTAGCAAGGGTGAGGTGTCACTTTTTTCATAATAGCTCCAAGTAGATGTTTGGCTACAATGTGGAAAATGAAGTTCCAACCCTCCTCAGCCTTGGGGCAGTCCTATCGCTCACCCCTCAGGAGAGTGATCACAAAGTACACCCTGACCTTGATGTTTCTGTTCTGCTGCCGCTGCCTCAGCCCCAGCTCTGCGGTGTCCCAGTGCCCACCCCATGTGCTGCTGTCACGTGTTGTGGTTCCTTTCTTAGCCCCCTGTGTTCTTCTGTGTCTCTTGGGGTGATGGGTCTCCTAATGCCACCTCAAAGATCACGCTGGAGCCTGTTGCTGTCTCACTTTTCCTATTGCCATGTCTTAGCTCTCTCGTGGATCTTGATGAACCCAACCCTTTCACTTAAAATCCGTTTGCTTTTGTCTGTCCAGACATGTTGCTGCTCTGGATATCACTCTGTGGTGTCCCTGTTCCCGCCCTACATCCCCCACCGCATTCCTAGCATCGCCATGGCTTTATGTTCTTTTTGGCCATCTCTGTTGGTGCCCGTATCAAAGAACTCCTATTGCAGCCTCATGCTTCGTGCCAGGATCTTGCCGGCCTGCCCACCTCCCCTGTTACTGTCTAATGTGTTGATTCTTGGTGTCTTGTTTGTACTTGGGTTGTCCAGGTGCCACCCATGTGTCATGCGGAATCTTTGTTAATGGAAAATAGGAATGTATAGGGAGGAGATAACTGGGGCTTAAAAGCCCTCTTAAAAAACCCAAAATTGATACCAGCAGTAGGAAGTATTTGAATTGTAAAATAAGCAAAATGTTTTAAGTGATCGGAATCCTTTCTGCTAAGCATTTGCTTTGGTGAATTCTGTTTGGTCCAAGCTGGAGGTGCATGGGCTGTTAGTGTGTGCACCGGAGGAAGGCTGCTGGCTTTGAGGTATCTCAGATTTGATTCTGAGGGAAAGAGAAATGTTCCACCATCATTCTGGGGCCAGAAAATCACACCTTCCAGCCTCTGTTTCTCCAGGCTTCAGATATTGCCCAATTAGTAGCTTTGCTGTTTCCTCCTTGAATTCCTTTAGGAATGCTAGGAGATACCATCCAATCCTCCTGACCATTCCTGAACCTGTTCTGAGGATACTTTGATTTAGGATAGAAGCTCTTGTAATACAGAGTTCACCATACACACAGCTGTGAGTCTAGATCACGACCGTTGAGTTTCTTGGCGCGGTGCTGGGCATCTGTAATGGGATTCCTGCAGCAAACCCTAAGGTCCCACTCCGAGGTAATGATCTGTGAAGGAACCAGTTAAAACAAATGCCTGTTTCAGCTGGGATCTAGAGAGGCTTGCAAACATGCCAGACCTCCGTAATGGATCTCTGGAGGGAGAACAGTACCTGGAGGAGCTCCAAGTCCCACCTTCTCCATGCACATCACTGAGGAGTAGCTCCCTCCTGTGCCCGCTGTGCCTGGTGGGACGGTGCTGGGTCCCAGCGAGCTGAGCCTCTGCCGAGAGGGGCATTGCCTTTTGAGACATGGTATCTGCTGGGTGTCTTGGGGAAAAACTGCCCTCTTTTGCATTTCTTAGGGAGTTTTCAGCAAGTAGATTTTTTTTTTTCCACTCTCACAATGATTGTAACAGGATTTTATTCTCCTGCAGCCAGCTGTTAGCAATTAGCAACTTGATCCATTCTGTCCTGAGAACAGAGTTTAACACTTTCTTGCCTCTGTGAGGATGTTGCAAATTCTGGTTTTGCTGGTTGCCGGCTTGTGCTGTAATTTTGGCACTTTCTGTGTGTGTGTGAGCAGGGCAGGAAGGCAGGCACGAGCACAGCAAGGGACTCTAATGCAGCTGAAAGACCTACAAGTACGTGTCAAGTTGTTTACCTGGAAAAAATTGTTAGGAGGATGATTTCCAAGCAGTTTGTAGAGGGGCTTGTGTTTAGTAATATATCCCAGCGTGTTCTAGCATTGGGAAGTTGCAGTGTGGAATCCAATCTACTGCTAGTTGAGATTTAGACTCAGCAGAAATCAACATCTGTAGTTCTCCAAACAGTGATTTCTGGCAGTACCAGCTCCTGAGGGGAGCTGAGGCTCCTTGAAATTCTGAGACAGGAGTGAAAAACACTCTTGGTGTCCTTGCTCAAGAGAACAGCAGCTGCTGTAGAGCACCAGAAGATGAGAAATGACACTTCTCCCTGTGTGCAGCACCTCTCCTGGGATGCCCAAATGTGTGCTTTTGGTGGCCCAGGACTGGGAACCAAGTGTGCTGGGAACAACAAACCCAGTACAGCCTGACCCAGCTGCTGGGGTCCCCGTGTGGGGCTGAGCTGCTGGAAACAGCTCGTCACTGCCACGTGCAAAGGTGAGGATTTGTGTCACCAGGCTGTGGCCACTGTGGAATGATGAGGCTGGTCCAGGCCAGCTATTTGGGTTCCTTTTGTCATCAGCGGGGACAGACACATCCCAAGAGGATTCATTCTGCTCATCTTGGACACTCTTTAGGCAAGGGCCAAATTCAAAGCCAGCTTTTGTAGGCACAGAGCTATAGACAGGCATGCTGCAGAGCCAGCTCTGAAGGTTTCCTTGTCTTTCCTGGAGGCCAGGCTGGCCACTGTAGTCTTCCAGTTCTGACTTGCAGTTCCCCCAGGCCATACCATTTTTGCTTGGCCTGCTGAGCTCCAGGTGCCTGTGGGACGCCCTGGGTTCACACGGTGCTGGCTGCAGCAGGCTGGGGCAGACAACCAGCCCTTGCCTTTCCTCCAGCGCTGACTGCCGGCACGGTGGCAGGAGCTGGCGTGGTGCTGGAGCACCTCTGGGTGACTTTCCTTGTCTGTCCTCCTGTTATCTTCTACATTCTGATCACCGCATTCAAGTGGCTAAATGATGTGACTGGCCACGTGGCAATACAGTCGGCGTGATGTAGAACACAGCGTGAGCTTTGCGTAAAGCAAATGGGCCCTTGAATTACGGTGTTTGGGAGGTAATGGTACTGTTTGTGTGACATCTGTTATATTGGTGTGACGTTGGTGGCTGTTGTCATGACTTGCGTGTCGTTTTGAGAGGATGAGAGACACTTAGCACAACAGCTCTTTTGTCAAAAGATAAAATCCTTATGCAAAGTCTCGGCTTAATTCTTCTCATCTGGGGCAGCAGCCGATCCAAGCTGGGCTGCGAGCTCTGTGCTGGATGAGCATGGGCGCTCCTTCGTCCCTGCGCTCTGCTGCAGGCATCTGCCTCCCTGGTGTTGATCCTTCTTTTCTGGACTTTTGGAGCAAATGGGATGCCAAGGCATTTGAACGCTTACAGTGATGTTTGGGGTTGCTCTCACTTCTTTTTTGCTTGAACAGTGAGCGCTGGTCCTCACCTTAGCCGCTTTCTGGACATCCTTTCCCTTAGCCCTGGCTTGGTTGCAGAGGAGAACCCGAGAGTGTTTTGGTGGAGCTGGCCTGTGTCTTGACAGATGCCTGATCCTCTCCCTGTTTGCCCGGCTCTGTTTCTAGGCTCTGAAGAGGTGATGAGGGTATGGATCCGGTATGTCCTTGTCCTCTGCCATCTGAGGGCTACAATACGGCTGGCAGCTTTTAAACCTCGATCTGAGAAGTCACCTGGGAGATGTCTCAAAGCTGCTGTTCTCATGCCAGGACCTCCTCAGCAACTTGCAGCTCTGTTCAGTGGCTGGTCCAGCGTGGGGACCCAGGGGAAGGATCTTCTCCAGCCCAGGCTGCACCCACATGGCCCCCCTGATCGGGGCAGGCTCCTGGGTCGTGGTCAGGGCACCCTGTATACCACCAAACAGCTCTCTGCTGTGTTTCCCACCTCATCCTCCAGGAAGGTGGTTAAAGTCTTGAAGTTCAAGACACTTTGCTTTCGAAGGCCCTGGGGGAGGACAGTCTTCTGTAGTGCTGAACTCTCTGCAGTTCTCTCTGCAAGTCCTGCTTTGGGAGCCTCTGGGCCACCCTAGCAAATTGTCTGCATAGACTAATATACACCAGGTCTGTCTTCAAACTCTGCTGCAAAAATGGCTTTACACAGAATCACAGAATGTT
>Ga0181612_119726_pt1 | contig 10340 bp, 5 predicted proteins | sample HoacroProtozoa21_FD_119630 | JGI IMG/M metagenome (GOLD analysis project Ga0181612, IMG submission 119630) | Hoatzin crop microbial communities from Cojedes, Venezuel. Combined Assembly of Gp0051906, Gp0051904, Gp0051908 | reverse complement strand
GCCCTGCCCGCGCAAACTGCTGCGCCGCTCCCGGGCTGCTGCGCCGCCTCTGTTTGCCGGCTCTGTTCGCCCGCGCTCCTGGTCGCCCGCGCTCCCTGGAGGCTGCTCTTATCCCTGAGGGGGTTTGGCCGCTGTCACACTCGACTCCAGGGGGCTGTGGTTTCACACACCTGCACGCTCCAACAACTCTGACATTGATGGTAGCTACAGGAACAGGCTGCTGCAGAGCTAGGAAGGGCACAGGGTAACGTGAGTTTGGTGCAGATAGAGGATGACGACCACCCTCTCCTCCTGGACTGGGCAGCCCATCCCAGACCTGGCGCTATTCCGAACATTCTGCCAGCTCATTTAGCCCACAGCCCAGTCCTGCAAATCCAGTCAGAAACAGCGTGAGGTGACAGGCCTTGGTTCAGTAAGAATCGTAAAAAGAACCGACAAAAAACCTCTCCACACAACATCAAACTGGCACAGGAGCTAAGACCCCTGCACGTGAACCAGCTGGCTATCTTCCACGACCACAAGAAGGTCACCTCAGGTCACTTCAGCTCTCTTACCTGCAGCTTGAGCTGTCCCAAGTCCCTCACAAAACAGCTAAACCCATCTTGCCTTTCCTGCCTTGCTAGTAACATCACAGTGAAAAATAATCCCTCCATGGTCATAAGAGAACAGCCAAGGAGGACACTGGGCACAGCCACTTACAAAGGTAACAGTGAGGTGGCCCTGGGGTGTGCGTGGTTACGGAGAAGTCAGGTATGGCACAAGTGCTCAGCAAGACCAGGCTGACCATAGTCAGGTGCTGTGGAATAGCAAGTATCTCTCACAGCACTTGGCCCTTCTGCACTGGAGATGTCAAACTGCATGAACACAGGTGCAGTTGTCCAGGCAGAGCAACAGCCATGGGGGCGTACCCTGGAAAATGCACACGCTTGGCCCTTGTAAGCCAGCATTTTGTCTCAGAGTTCAGCAAAGCTGGCAGTTATCTCAATGTGGTCACAAAGCAAGACTGTTTCTTCCACTCTCTCCCCAGAAAGCACCTCTTGCTCCAAAAAAAGACAGAGATGGTCATTGTTCATGTTACCTGTCTGAAGTTTTGAGCGAAGTTAGCTTTTGGTGCTTTGTTTCCACCACCAGGTTCCCTGAAATTCCCACAGAAGTACGAAGACGTTCAGAAGAGAACAGAGGAATGGTTGATTGATTACTGTTCTCTCCATCTGAATTGTATTCAATTAGATAATGTCATTCAGCTTGCAACATCTTCGTTGCCTCAGGCATACACTGGTGCAGCCCTGCTAAAGTCAAGTACTCTAATAAAACTGCATGGATAAAACCGGCAGAGAATCTGGTCTCACATCTGAGGCCATGCCTGGGCCAACAACACAAACCAAAAAAAGAGAATTTTAGAAGCCAGCTATTGAAAGTATTTAACAGCGAGTTCCCAATACAGTGTCTGGGGAGAGATGAGTGTCATTAGCATGACTTTACCTTCGACAAGACAAAACAAGCATAATGACATTTTGCACATCAATAGGCACACAAATTCAGCAATTGAAAGGTTAATGAGAGAATACGCTTATTTGCTTTTCTATCATTTTGTCTTATCTCAGTGTCAGAAGAAATACATTAGAAAATTTCCCATGTAGAATTTTAGGCCAGGTTCTCCACTGAAATCAGCATTAGTAGAGAGTACTGCTTAAAAATAGATAACACCTTAGTCCAGCATCTGTGCGAAGAAAAATATTTAAGCAATATTTTTCAAGACCTAGACACATCTCAGCAGCACCTCCAGAAATGCTTCTGCAGAAGCAACAATCAGTAACCTCTGTTACACCAGGCTTCAATTCAAGACAGATCAAAGCATTAGGCTGACCCTGGAAATGAACTAATGATTTTTAAGGCTACAAATAACCTCACTAAGACCATTACCTAATTCACAATGAATGGATGAAAAAGTTTTTACCAGTTCTTTATGGAAGTTGCCTTTGTCATGTGCACTTCCCCTCCCTTCTTAGAGGAAACTTGTTCAGACAAGGAGTATTAGTATCTCACCACATAAATTTCTTCTTTCCTATCATCTATATGAGCTGTGAACTCAGTGCCACTTTCTTTTGATGACTGGGAGATAAAGCTTGCATTTTAATAAACTTCTCTATGGAAGACTCAATTCACAAAATACTCAGTTTGCATAGGAAAGAAGTTAAAACATGTTATTCTGGTTTGTCTCAAACACAGATGCGAAAACTCTCCAGAGAAAAATCCCAGTCGTGGATCTGCACTGCAGACCTCTGCTTCATACTGACGTCAGAGGGAGTTCCATGCAGCAGATGTGTGCAGACGATGCAACAAAAATCTGCAATGCAGATAACAGATCCGCAATGCAGATCAGACACTAGGATTTTACTCACAGGGTGATAATTCAGCTTCACTATTCCCACTACAGAATCACAGACACACTGAGGCTGGAGGGGTCTTCTGGACATCACCTAGTCCAACCCCCTTGCTCAAAGAAGTGTCAGCCACAGCAGGTTGCCCAGGACTGTGTCCAGTCATGTTTTGAATACCTCCAAGAATGTAGACTCCACAACCTCTCTGGACAATCTATGCCAGTGTCCAACCACCCTCACAGTACTAAAAAAAGGAAAAAAAAAAAAAAGGGGGCTTTTTCTTATGTTTGAATAGTATTTCCTGCATTTCAATTTTTGCCCTCTACCTCTCATCCTGTCACTAGGCACTAGTGTGAAGAGTCTGGCCCCATCTTGTCTGTTCCCTCCCATCAGGTATTTATATTGCTAACCTCCCCCCAGGCTTTCTTTCCTCCAGGCTGAACAGTCCCAGCTCTCCTGGGAGCTTTCCCAGCTCCCCTTTCATGTCAGATGCTCCTGTCTCTTAACAATTTCCCTTTGCTGGACTTTTTCCAGTATGCCCCTGTCACTCTTGCACTGGGGAACTCAGAAATGGACCCAGCACTTCACATGTGGCCTCACCAATGCTGAGTAGAGGAGAAGCTTGACCTGCTGGTGATGCTCTTCCTAATGCCACACAGGACGCCGCTGGCCTTCTTTGCTGCAATGTCACACTGCTGCCTCATAGTCTAAGCTGTTGTCCACCCAGACCCCAAGGTTTTTCTCGGCAAAGAAGTCTTCCAGTCAGTCAGCCCTCAGCATGTACTGGTGCAGGAGGTTGTTCCTTGCCACGGTGCAGGACTTTGTACTTCCCCTTGCTGAACTGCATGAGGTTCCTGTCAGCCCACTTCTCCAGCTTGTCAGAGGTCCCTCTGGATGGCAACACACTCATCTGGTCTACCATTCCCCCTGGTTTTGGGGAAGGGGGGTTCTCAACTACAAACTTGCTGAGGGTGCACTGCACCCCATCATCCAGGTCATTAATGTTAAACAGCATAAATCATAGTTGTATAAGCCATAGCACAGCCACACTGGAAAAATCAATCTTTGTAAAATATATTGAATCAGTTTGTGCTATTATAAACTTTTCATTAATTATTGTACAACTGCTTCAGAAAGAATGACATATAGAATGTGACAAATCTGCATTTAACCTCACTTCAATTCAGAAAAAATGAAATTAGTTTAAAAAAAAAGAGTAATATGGCTAACAATCTGCTGCAGCACAAAACTAAGGAGCCTGTATTCTGTTAATACCAATGAGTAATTTTTATAAGAAATTAGGGCAGTTTTGCTAGCACAAGAGCTGATATACCAGGATAACACAATTTTTTTTTATATTATATAATGAATTATAAAGTGAAAAATCCCCAAGTGCATTTTTTTTCTGAGAATCAATACAATGAGCAAATATGTAAAGCCCAAGCAACATAAGGAAAACCTACATTTTAGGTCATGGCTTGCCAACACCATCTTCAGATGCTCAGAGAGTGCCTTAGCTACATTAGAAACAGCATGAAAGCAGTGGAGAAAAAAGGTAAACAGTTAAAGGTTGTATTGATTCAAAGTCTGCAAGCTTCACAGAGTTTTTGAGAAAGCCAGTGGGCATTCCTCAGATGGGAATTTGCTGTATCTAGCCCAGGCTGCTTTGATTAACATATTATTCAACAGCATTGCTTATGATTCAGCAAAAGCACTCTGCCAACTTTATTAGATTTGTAACATTAATCAACAAATATGCAAATTTCAGTGTACGAGCACTGTTTTGAAATATCAATCCACATACTCAGCTGCAGTAAATCGGTACAACTGCATGGGAGTCAACTGAGTTTTATGCCAATTTACACCAGCTTTGGCCCACTGTATTTACACTACTACACTCTGTAATTCTTTTACTCAAGTACTGCTGACATTGCAAATAATTACATTATAAGCAACTTTAAAACAATTTAGGAAGTGAAGAACCCCTTAAAAGGAGGTAAAGTGCCATAAGAGGAATCCAATTTTCTCAACATCTCATCTTCAGAATGCATCTGAATATTACTTTATTATGAATAATACTGTCTGGAATTAGAGCAGACTTCATTATAACTGCTACAAGAAGCCAGTAGGATAACAAGCATCCTTCAGATTCAGGAGCAGCTACTATTAGTGACAATTATATGACAAAAATCAGTCTTGAGGTTCTAAGTACTGGGAATAGAAATGTTATCTTCATCTTAGAAACTGTAACTACAGATGCTTACACTGATCTCAATGATGCTTGTGCACATTATTTAGTAGGAAGGAAAATAAGCTTCTGACAGTTTTCCTTTTCACAATAAATGATCTTCAGTAGCTGTTATTTAAAAGAAACTGAACTTCAGGTCTGGTTCTTTTTCAGCTGAGCTGAGAGAAAAATTGCTCTAACAAGGAACTTTGAGTGCTCACATGAAAGAGGAGATAGATCAAAGCTATGTATATAATCACTGGGCACAAATGGGGATCCAAAGCTCATATTCGCACGTCAATATCCACACCTCAAAACGAAGGTCTTTCTGTCAAAAGAAGAGACAAAATTATATTTTGCCAGTGTAAGAGCAGCACTGACAGCAAATTTAGACTACAGACCTGGTTGCAGAACAACCTGAGTCAATTTATAAAGTTTAGATCAATTTATAAAGTTCAGATGGAAACCAAGTAACACATGATAGTTTTAGCAGTCTTGCTGTGAACGCTTCAGTAGATTCAGATCCAAAAATTATTGGAACTAAATATAAATGTCCCAATCCGCAAACTACAGACGCCGTGGCTCTGACATCAGCAAGCGCTGAGTACTCAGAGAGATAGTGTGATAATTTCCAAATGAGACCTTTCTATTACATAAAATAGTTTCTAGAAATTGCCAGCAGGCAGCGTAACATGCAAAAACCAGATTAAGAACTGCCATTAGCAAGTTACGTGGGTAAGGGGTGTTGACAGTTCACGGCAGCTTTACTTACCTAGATGTTGCTATATGTCTGCAAAGTCACTAGTAGGCTGGGCTGCGAATTTCTGGCAAAAGAAATTCCAGCAGAATACAGCAGTTACCAAAAATCATTTTGCATGGGGAAGCAAACTGGACAAAACCTTCATCAGAAAGCACAGAGTCAAAAGAGAGATACACAGAGCAGGGGGTGCAAACAGGTGACTCCGAGCAAACCCCAGCCTGATATTAATAGCATTCCCATGGGAATCAACAATTTGATCCATTTGATGGGTGACACCTGCAACAGATACAGGGATTTCCAATGTGTCCCAGGTAAATGTTTAGATATTTAGTGTAGATTCTCTCTTGGGTTTCATTAAAAAAAAACCTCAAATTTGTACTTCAATGTATAAATGGCTAGTATTTTCTCAAGACAGAACACAGCTCTCTCTCCAGATCTGACTGCCATACTCAATTAACTGAAGTATCCCTTTTTTCTCCTCCTTCATTGCCCTTCACATTAAGAATACATGCAGGACATTAGTGAAGATTAAGCTCTTATCCGTCAACCTTAAGATTATTTTGGATAATTTCATGATTGCTATAATTGTTATTCACTTCAAAATATTCCTAAACTCTTATTTGCAGGTTTTGTGGTCCCAAAACCAAACCAAATCTGTCCTTGATTGGATTGGATCTGGAGAATGTTTTACCATATCCTTTAGGAAAACACCACAGCATAACACACCACTTCATTGCCATCAGCCAGCCATTTAAAAGCAGATGAGACTGTATAGGAATTTCCTTTGAGTGCTTTTTTAGTGCTTCTTATTTACGCAAATTAAAGAACTCAAGATAAAGCTTCAGCAATTGATTAGGCTAAGACTTTTATCTCAGCTCATCACACTCTCGCTGACTGCCAACAGTAAGAAAGCCACTATCCCACTTTCTCATTGGGAATGAAATATATATCTTAACAGTCTTAATTTAATAACAGGATGAGCAACTTACAGCCCACAGGACATGCACAGACTGCCAGGACAATAAATCTGTTCCAGAGTCAGCACCTCCTCCCCTATTCCCAAGAGCCCTTCAAGTGCAGACTGCAGGCTGGAGAAACAGGCCAGGTGGCCACCAGCCCCTTTCTAGTGTTATTCTGCCTGAAAGCCTAGCTGCTCCTCCCCATTAGATGACACTCCATGACAGTCAGTTCTAACCAGGAAAGCCTGGACCTCTGCATGTGCACAGAAAGGCCACGCCAGGTGTAACCACATAGCAACAAGTTCTGCGACTTGCTGTGACTCCCACCGCTCTGCTGTCCTTGGGCTTCTCCTCCAAATATTGCCCTGCCTGCTTGTGTGGTCACACACAGCGCCTGGTTCATGGCTGTAGATGTGTGGATTAGCTATTGAGTATGTTAGCGCTCATCAGCCAGATAGCAGCTCTCGGAAGTCAGCTTTTCTCTCTCCTATCCATTCCTTCAGTGGGACCCTTCTTTATCCTACCATCAGTTTTCACAAAGTAGGTAGGAAGGAAGTACCTTTGAGATACATACCATTCTGTTAAGCCACTGATCAAGCTCAGCTATGTTTAAGCAGTTAAGGGGAAGGGAGACACACAGCAATTTCCTTAGGAAAACGATAGCCAGTTTTCTTTAGGAAACTAGGCTAAAAATTATGTCAATGGAAACTGCAAGGCATCCCAGTTTGGTATTAATATGTAGAGGCTATTAATCTCTCATAGTGGAAATAAATAAATCCTGCATTATTAAACACTTCCTTATCAGGATAAAAACTATCTTTAAGTTCATGTATTTTCCTATATACAACTCCCTGTCCATATACAGTTTCTTCTGTAAACCTGCAAGGAAGACTGGGCTGGCAACTTCAGTAACTCCATGGCCCCTGGAACAGCCTTGTACACCCACGAGTGCCGCACAGACATTTGAGATTCATGTGGTTGTACAGGTGTACCATGTCTGGATTTAAAAATATGTCCACCCTCTGCGTGTGGTGGGGGCTAGCATAGTCTGTGTCAAGGACTGCAGGTGACCTGTACGCTTACAAAGCCAGAACTGGAAGCCTTGCGCAGCTGCAAAACAAATGCTCAGAATTTACTGTGGTACGAGATTCAGTTGATGTACATCAGGCAGAGAAGTGTGGTCAAGGACAGGCATTGGTCAGGCCTCAAAGCAGGACTTCTTTACTACCAGGACACTGTTTTATCCACAGAGCTTCAGCTCAAACTCTTCTTCCCATTTTGGAAGTGGATTTGTTCCCCGCCTTTCAGAGGCATAGCTTTGTTAGGACACCCCCAGTTCATCTGAATTTCTCAACTTGGGTCTTTTGATGTGTCTGATATTCACAGGGACAGAATCGCTAGCTTTGCTTGTCATCAATAATACATCTGTCCTATGAAGAACAAGAAGACTGTGATATCAAAAAAAAAAAAAAAAAAAGAGAAGTCCATTGCTCTTTCAACTACCTGAAAAAACACCTTCCTCTTGGACCAGTGTGGATATACACGAAGCGAGAGAGAATGCAGCCTTTGAACAGTAACTGGTATAAATCTTTCTCCTCTGATCATTCCCCTTCTGACTCATAAATCTCAGTCTACCAAGAAATGAGTGCATAGCTCTCACAAAGCGTAACATGCACCCAGAAGGGAGGTGCAATTAGAAGAGAGAAGAGAGACAAATGATGTGGGAGCCATCTCCTTAATGAACAGAACACTTTTCACTTCTTATTCATCGTAATGAGTATCAATAAATAACAGGAATAAGCAACAGGTCTGAACAGAACGTAGATGAATTTAAGTTTAATGCAAGTAAAGTGCTTTATAATAAGTCTAGATTGTGAAAGATATTGAGAAGGGTGGTTTTCAGAGAGACTGCTTACATTTTAATGTTTAGTGAGACCTGAATCTGCTGTAGATGGGTATAAAAATCAATGAGAAACTGTCTTTCATCTTTCCTGCTTTGTGCAAATTTTTTTTTTTAAACAAGTTAAGGCAAGTGAGACTCATCTCATTCTCGTCTGTGTTTTTTAAAAACCAAGAAGAAAATCCAAATAAAAGAGGCAATAAACAAATACTGAGAACCAGAAGGGAGGGAGGCAGGGAGAGTGGGCTTTCTTCTACCCCACGACTAGACCTCAACTCCTGTTCTTCTGCGGTCATGATCATGCACTCCTGCACAGCATTACCTCCCTCTCTGATTTTCAGACCTCATGTACTAGCTTAGGTAGCTACAGCCAAGCTTTGGTGCTGCCCAGAGAGCTTCAAAACATGAGAGGTGGTAAAGGCAGATTCCTGCAGGTCCCTCTCCGCCATGTGATGGGAGATGGGCTCTTCCTATGACTCAGGCAAGGTAGGGGGAAGGAAGGCTCACACCCCTTATTCCCACTGATGCCACCTTGACCCACACAACAGAGACTCTTGGGCTGACTCCCAGCCCCTGGTGCTGTGACCGAAGTTTTTGCATTTGGAGCACTGCAGTATCACCTCTATCCTGTAGACCAAGTGGCCAGTAGCTGGCATGAGCAAGAGTTTACATCAGCCACGACCAAACCCCATACAAGAAGATTAGCTGCCAGTGTGATTTAAGACTCACAAAGCAGAACAGAAGCAGATAGGAAGGCAAAGCAAACTGTCCTTGGAAAGATAAAGAAACTTTGCAGCTGACATAGGAAAAGCAGCTATTAAGGTAAGAAGGGATGTTACCAGCCTCAGGCTAAAAGCTGGAAATATTTTCAAAGGTGACAGAAATTAAGAACCCATGCAAGCCTTGGGCTTAAAAGCACTCTGACCTTGAAGGAACTGAATCTGTTTTTCTGGTTCCCAGGACATATGGCCTCGGTAACAGACGATATATATCATTGCCTAGTTCAGCGTAGCTACAAGGTATCCAGCAAGGCTTGTCTGATACAGGAAGGAGGGTCTTTGCCTCATCTGCTGACTGTTCAGCTGTCTGCTACCCTGATTCACCACTTTCGAAACACTCCCGTCCCAAGCCCCCACGTGCTAGATAGAGCCAGCTGGACTACTCCGCAATTCCAGATCAACTCTAGCTGTCATTCAGGCCCTGGACCAGGATGGGAGGTTGCATTGAACATTCGTCTCAGATGAGCATCTCTATTCTTCCCTGGATGTCTCAGTCACCATGTACCACGGCATCTCTCCTGCCACATGATCCAGTACAGCCATTACATCTCATAAGCACCACCACAGTCATATATCCCAATGCAGTGTCCCAGGTCTCTGGACTCAACACTCTGTCTCTTCCATACATCAAAGCCAGATGAGTCTAGGAGAAATCGTGACATCTTGGACACATCCAATTTTCAGCTGGAGGGGTGCCACCCTGGTCACTTGGTTCACTCCAGGCAGCATTATGGGGACAAATACGGCTGCTTCTCTTGTATCTTCCAACATAAAGCACTTCCACAAACTTGTAGGTGTTATTTGGAGAACACCCAAATCTGTCTCTTGTTTCTCTGCTCCCCCTGGTGGGTGCCAGCCCGGCACGATCAAAATGCCTGCTTGGGTAGCAATGCCAGGGAGGAGCACACAGAAGCTAAAGCAGGCTGTAAATTTATTACACAGTCTCCTTAAGATCTAATTAATTAGCACTGTTAATTCTGACCGATATCGATAGCACCACTGCTCATTAAAGGGACCTAGCAGATCAAAAAGCAGATCTAGGAAGAGAGTTTCTGAGTTACAGACTTCAATGCTGGCAACCACTGACATCTCCAGCCAATATCCAGATCATGCAGCCCTGACAAGGCCATACACCCACCACTTCATATTCCTGGGCAACAATCCACAGCCACTACCAACGACTGTAAATACATGGGTGCTGATCCATGCACAGCTATTCAAAAATAAAGTGACGGCACCTCCTGTAATTGTGAACTTGCATATCTGTGCAAAGGAAGATAGTGGATAGATCAGATTTGTCACACAACGTGTGGGCCAAGAAGCTACTCACTTCT
>Ga0181612_165599_pt1 | contig 10341 bp, 6 predicted proteins | sample HoacroProtozoa21_FD_119630 | JGI IMG/M metagenome (GOLD analysis project Ga0181612, IMG submission 119630) | Hoatzin crop microbial communities from Cojedes, Venezuel. Combined Assembly of Gp0051906, Gp0051904, Gp0051908 | reverse complement strand
GTTGTTTATTGGAAGAATGTACCCCAGCAGCAAAAAACTAAAGCAAATACCTTCCCCAGTACAAAATCAGGGGTGGGTTCGGGGGGTTGGTTTGGTGGGGTTTTGTTTGGGGGGGGGGGGGGGGCAGTGTTCCTTCAGGTTTTTTTGGTCTGAGGTCTGACTGCTTTTTAAAAAAACTGACAGATCAGTTTCATTCCTATTTTGAAAGCACACTGAAACAATAATAAAACTCACCACAGAGTGAAGGTATGAAGAATGATTAGTGTGTTGCTCTTCACAATTAAGTCAGCCACAGTATTTCCCCTCTGTTGATATACCACCAGTACTTCATGTTATAAACTATTTTGCAATAAGTCTCCACAAAAATGACCCTTTTTTTATATGTGTGCCTGTCCAGTGTACACATAGAGTTTGATGGAAACAACAGCAGTGATCAGCAGCTACTCATGTACATAATCAAGACAGTTGTTACTAAAGGTAGGATCGCTCGCTCAGTGACGGAAGCAGATCGCTGCAGTAAAATAAAAGCAACCAAAACTGTTGAGCTGTATCTGAAAGGGTGGGACTTTTAAAAAAATCACAGTTAAACAGAAATAATTAAACTAATTTTAGGGGGTAGAGGAATACTTATTCATGATTTAGAGATAAATATCCCCAAGTGAATATCTGATCATTTTGTTTCCGTTTCATTAAAGAAGATGCAGTTAAATCAAATGAGGTAAACTGGGTACAGTGTTCATCTTGAATCATATCTAGTAATATAAGTTACCCAGTCATAACCCTGAAATTTCATTTCCCTGCCATAGCTCTATTAAGTTTTTACATCTACTGTAAAATTGTGTAACCTTCACATTATTCCTTCTCTGCGTAAAACTGCTCTTCTGAGTCCAGTTGAGAAAGAAATCAGATCATTAAAAAAATCCTCTTTATCCAGAAACACATGAACAGAGCTAAAAATGTCATTGTAAGTCTGTGTGTTTTCCTTTCAGTTTATTATACCAATTTACTCAGAATCGCTCACCGTCAGCAGGCTTTGGACTTCAATTTCTCCACTCTTTATTAATACACACACTGCCCAGGACAACGGGTACTAGTGAAGATTCTCATTACACAGAGAACCATTCCCCTCTGTACTTGAAATTTATAACTAAATGTACAGACTGTGTCAAAATTTATTTTGAAGAACAAAGCTATGACAGTTAACACGTTTTATTAAATAATGAGAAAAGAATGGATGCAGAATTGCACCCTGTACTCACGCCATGAGTCCTACTGGAGCTGGGAAAACTGGCCACGAGTGCTGCTGCCCTGAAGCCACGGTTTGGGGGGTGTGAAATTTCATGCTACAATATCTAAAAATATGTAGAAGCTGGAACAAATTCAACAGCAGTGCAAGCCTGCTGAAGTACAAGACTGCCCTTAAACATTTCAGCCATTCCAGTACTCTGGACTCTGCTCTCTTAACAGCGGCTGATAGCTGATGCCAAGGAGAAGTACAAACAGAGGCAAACTTACAGTAGCACTTTCTCAGGATAACGTTACACACAGAAGCAATTTAGGCTGCTATCCTGGATAATAAAGCTAGATGTTCTACTACAGCAGAAGCTTTTATAGTACAGCCTAAATACTACAGAACTACATAGGAAGAATTTTCTGCACTCCTTGCAACATGGTGCAATAAAGTGGTTTGCTGTCAGACTCCTAAACGTGGAGTCTTTCAGTCAAAAGATCTCTTTCACAAGGAAAGGCAGGGAATTATACAATCCACAGTGGATTGCAAACTACAGTTTGGGGGATGCTTCTGAACACTTGAGCACAGAAAGCATTAGTTTTCTGCATATTTCCTCTGCTACATTATACTAGTTTTCTTATGGAGAAATTAGCAGTGTGACCTCGAATTTGTTCTTCCTCCATTCCACCTCACAATGTCGAGCCCAGAGCTCCCCCTTTTTTTCTGCTTAATCATCTTCTCAGCACTGCGTCATAAGCTCCCATGACAGCCTGAGAAGCACAAAGTTTTCAAAGAGAAACTTGAGGCGCATTTTGGAATATACTGTATTTTCAGTAAACTAAACAGAGCCAAGCCATATGGTCCTACATTTTAATGTGATGTAATCTAAAACTACTTTTTATTTTTATTTATTTTTAACAAGCTAAGACAGTCCCAGTCTTTACGGTATTTTTCACTTCAGATGGGTCTTCTAAAGCTGTCTGTTTTGCCTACAACCAACTTTTGATAATTTGTTCTGGATGTTCTCCAGGACGAGAAACAAATTGGTGCACTACAATCTCAGGCATTGACTGTGACTTTCATAAGGCAAAAGAAACAGAGTTCTAACCATATCCCGGACCGCTGCACACTTCACCATGGATGAAACTAATCTAAGACACTTCCCTGCAATATGCCTCTATGTTGAACTAAGCGAGTACTTCTGTAAACTCAAAAGAACCAAGTTTAATTAAGCTGACAGAGAGATTAAGTTTGGATCTCATGTCCTAGCCTTCACACTAACTTCAAAATACTAAACGGTTATAAATCCCTGACTCTAAAACCTAAATGCAAGTACTGGTTCATGACTGGGCATCAGAGGAGCTACAAAACAAACAACAAAAAAACCCCATAAAACTCACCTAGCACTTTTGGGGGTATTCACTAACAATTTCAGATCTCCCTACCAGATTTTAAAAACAAAATGACTGAAGAAAGAGAAAAAAAAAAAGTCACATAATGATTCTTGTCTGCTAAATCACCTGTTTTTTCAATATATGTAATATGCACATATTGGGCAGTGTACAAGACATAGTGGTCCAAGCAGGTAAATGTTTGAAAACTATGAACTTCTGTTCCATTTTTGCCTGTGATTTGGAACTTTGCTTGTGAACTGCTTATTCTGAGTCTCTAAAATTGGTATAATTCAGAAATTCAATGCAACAGTCCCTGCAAAATCTTGTTTGATAGACAGTACTTTGAAGATACCAGAAACCCCAAATACTATTTAACGACTGGAATTGTCTAGTAGTGAATAAGATGCTGCTATAGAAACAGGCAGCAAATGCCTAAAGCAGAATTTCATTTGTTTGGATTGTTTACTAGAGAGGTAGAACTGACACACCAGCAGGTTATTTTGCTGGTCTCACTGTCTGTACTCTGGTTCTGCTCACAAATGAATCAATGATGTTCAAATCTCGTTACCTGCCTCTGTGGCTTCAAAACATCTGACTGTGCAAATTATTATTTTATCCCTTTTCATTTGGTAGGCTAGCTGTGCTACGCACAGTACTGTCATAAAGAGTTATTATTTCCTCTTTTAACAATTCAATACTCCTTATAATTAAGAATTATTTATTAATGTCCTTGTACCTGCCAAGCCATCAACCCCCCACAACAGATGAAATTACATCTGCCAGGAACTCTGTTAAGACAGAGCAGGATCAAGATGAAAAACTCCTGCAGCTAATCTTTATGCTTCACTTTTATGACGGTCACTTAACATTTTTTGGGCAAACTGCCGTGAGGAATGTCAGCCCATAATAGCAAGCAACCTACCTGAGAAACTGGAAAAATGTCCAGGCTTTCTTTGGGAGAGTGCCTGGAGTTGCTCCAGCTCTGGAGCTACCCAGTGGTGTATGGCAGCAGGCCGGACAGCAGCTGGAGGCATTGCCTGCTCCGGGTAACCCGTGCCCTCTCCTGGCAGATCCAAGCAAGATTCTAGGATGGCTGGTGCCTGCCTGCATGACGAAAAACTAGTCCCTCTGCTAGGAACAGCAATGCACATTACTAGGGGATTTTTATTATTACTTTTCTATTAAACATTCACATATCATGAACAGGTCTTAATGCTGCAGAAAGTACACTGAATACTTATATGCCAAATAACCTGGCATTTTCAAGTAGGTCTGGCCTTATAGTACGCATGGGAAAATCTCAGAACAGCTAGGAGTTGTTAGTCTTAGTCATCAAAATGTCCACTAGAGGAGCAACATAGAGGGAAAAAAAATAGAATACAAAATTATGTCTTGGTTTTAGTATTTTAAGTTAATGATGGGCATTAATCCATGGGGTTCATATCCCCACCCCCTGCCGCACTGAAGAAGCAAAGTAAGATTTTCTGTTCTCGAATTCAGTAGCCATTTAGCTCAACTGAAGGACTGTCTCTGTAAAATTCATGCTACTGTCTTTCTCTTTGATATTCTGCCACTTGTGAGCAGACAGAAAAGCAAAGGCAGGTTAGGACAGAAGGGATGCTGTTTAATATTAAACAGCATAGGTTTAATCGATTAGTGCCTTGAAGTAGGTTCCACTGAGCAGCCCAGTAAATCTGGATAGAGCTGCTTTGAAACTACCCTCCTTTGAGAAATGGACCTACAGAGTGTCAGCAGAACCGGTATTGTGCTTTTTAATCTTATAATAACAGCAGGTTTAGAGTCATTCCCTCAAAATATTTTACAGGACTCTTTATTTATGCAATTTAATTGTTCTCAGGAGTTTTCATGCTATTTCCAGTTCCTTAAGTATTCAGGCAAACAATTTTTCCAAGAGAATGTTTACAGAAATGCTATCACCAAGTAAAAATTAAAAATCTATTTGGAAAGGCAAGTTTTGAATCATTAACAAGTTACATAGATTGTGTGAATCTTAAGGCTCATGTACCTCATCAAGTCCAGACCAGCTTGAATTCTGAATATTAAAGATAGGTTATGATTATGGAACAGAAATAGACAGATGCTGAGAAAAGAGAGATTGATACAGGTAAATAAGCTCTACCTGATATAATAAGTAAATGTCCCGCCACTGCTAAGAAACATCTAAGGCAAAAATATCAAACTGGCTTGTGAAATGCTGGACTGTGGCACAATAATATGAAGACACCTCCTAGCAGAAATAAAGGAATGAAAGTCCTCAGACAAAGGACAGATGCGTTTGTGTCTCCTGATCATACTGCTGGATAAAATGCTTTTCAGTGCCAAAAATGGTGCAAATCCACTCTAATCTGATAATGAAGTCTTAATACCCAGAACTGACACCTTTGCTTGAATCGGCAAGCAGGACATCGAGAGAACAACCTGTGTCTGGACTAACCAGGAGGAGTGGCTTCCAGGTTTCTAAGACTTCTCTGAAGATTAAAGCAGAGACTGCAGCAAAGAGATCCAAGCAAGGAGTTTGAAAGTTCTCTACAAGTGGCAGGACAAGGGATATGGGCAAAATACGGAACACACATTGTAAGTATAACAGAAACATTTGTCTATTGGTTGAAAGTGTTACTGCTTTTTCCAACCAGCCCAATTCCTGTTCTGTCTCCCTTTTTTCCTCCCTTTACTTTCCACAGAGCACCAGAACTAACTCAGTCACATTTTGGTTAGAACAGATTTCTTGCTCCAGACTGTTTTCAGGTTCTATACCACCCATCCCTTTCACCAAATCACTGTAGGATTACAATCCTTTCCCCAGCTTATTTTCCCCAAGGAAAAATGAAAATGACAAAATGTTTCTTGCCTCATCTGTTCCCCGCTGGTGCAGAGCTCTACAGTTGAAATGCTCATCAGAGCCAAAAGCTTGAGCATGATTGAGCTTTAAACAAGCTAAACATCAGTTGTTTTGATTTATAGCCCCAGGAGACCAAGTCAATCACAAAAGACTAAAGTAAAATTAATTTGCCATTCAGAGCTGTCTATAAGACACACCTAGTCTGAAAAATATAAAAAAAATAGTATTAAGTAGATTGTGTAATTGCTTCCTTTGGACAAAATGGCTTAAAATTCCATCTTCATAGTGGTCATATATCTAGAACATCCCTTGCTCCATCCAGGCATTAAACTAGGATTTTTTTCCCCCATGCCACACCATTGAGTACTACTGACTTAGATGAATAATGAATATACAGCATCTCAAGCTGTACCAGATTTTTGATATCTCTATAACTGGACTGACTGACTATCTCTGGCATCTGTTTGGGAGGCACAGCATAAGGCAAGTTCATCAGTTCAAATCTCACTTATAAATAGACGCTGCAGATGCATTTCAGAGTAGATATTGTAGACTCTTTATTTTCCATCTGAGAACTTTGCATCTTTTAGGTAATGCACATACATAAATACAGAACATTAACATAACAGCTCAAGAGGTGCAATCTGGTATATTTTAAGCTACACAAGAATTTGCAATTTTATGACAGCATCAAAACGGTTGTTAGATTCAGCTGTGGGTTAACACACAGTCCCGGTTTTCCTTTCTGTGATACGCTGGATGTTAAGTGCCTGTGGCACGTAGATCAAAAGGTAAAACTGGAAAGAATGAGTAACCACTGTCAGACAATATGCAGTGCAGCACAACTAGCAATCTTCCCATTAGCAGAGTCGCTTGGGAGGGGCTGCTGATCATTCACGCCACAGGTATCTAGCTTTCAGCCGCTCAGACAGGACCCTACATCACAAACAACAAATTCACTTCCCAAAACTAAACTGCCTCATAAATTCCAGTCATTCAATATTGTAATTGTATTTCTGTGGCTTAGATTGTGGCAACAAGGAATGAAGCAAGCAGGAAGCGAAGGCTAATTGTAAAAGGCAAAGTTCTCTTTCATACTGAAATCTTTTTGCTATGAATAACGGACCCAGAAGAAGAACAACTACTGATGAATCAGTGAAAGAACAGAAACTTAATCATTTGCTGAGGTTATTTAGTCTGTCAGCACTAAAAGATGTGAAAGCTTCTAATTTAGTTCTTCATAAAAGAAGTTCCCTGCTGTTCACAACTTCACAAAGAATTTTCAGCATTTAACTTCAAAATCAGTACTGTAGCTGAAGACTTCTTTCTCGGGTATTAAGTCAAACAGAAAGCTCAAGTTCTGGACAGAAAGCATCACCAGCTATTTACAGTTTAGGCAATTTCTTTGTACAGATAATAAATCAGAGTACATATCTCAATCCAGCAGCTGCAGTGTAATTACGGAAATATGTTAAATATTAGTTTATGCCCTCAGTGGAGTTCTGCTTCGAAGAACATCTACATCAATCTAAATCAAGTATCCATTTGATAGATATTATTTTAAGTGTCTTTTGCTTCTTTTTTAGCATGTATAATAAGAACAGTGGTCACAATGATATTTAAAAAGAAAAAAATACAGCTAAGTTTCTGCAATGACACAGATGGCAATCAATCTGCTAAGACCCGACACCTGGTAAGTTCACGGTGTCCATAAACTGTATTACTATGTCTATGTGTTAGAAACATCCATATTCTTGGCTCCTTACTCTCCTATAAAACAGGAGAGTGGAATCGCTCTCCTGAGATTCATAAACAGATTTTGATTTCATCCAGGAAAATCTCCATCTTTCTCTTTGCAACAGAAAGTTCTCCCACCTGGAACTGTTCTTTGCACCTTCAGAGTAACAGTATGATTCATGGCTTTATGGATGGTGCAGTAAGTATACATCAGCAGACGCACAAAAAAACCCCAAACACACAGGCAGTAAGAGTTCCTGAGAGCTATTTACAGCTTGTAAGGCAAAAGAAGTTAAGATACATTTATATTAAACAACTGTATCTTTTCCTCCTTTCTTATGGGTTCCATAAAAGCTATTTTATTTCATTCCATATATTCTATGCTTCTGTACAATGCCAGTTCCATAAGCCCTGACTCAAAGAGAATAACTTCTACTAGCCAAAGAAATCAGCCCTGCCTATGGTCTGGGAGATTTGCCAAAGAAAAACAAGCTCCATGGTAAAGGTCATTAGGAATAAGAGACATTCTTTACACCGCACTGAGTACAGAGACGAATCCACTTCTTTTGGTATTAAGTATGCAGGTAGGGGACAAGCAAGCATTAGTTCCAGACTCCTCCACTCCTGCTTTTCCAAGTATATTCAGGGAATCATCCATTCTGACCTGCTTTTCTTTTGGTTTTGATGTCATGCTACAAACCGCGGCATTATGCTTACGAGGACAAATCTATTGTACTGTGCTGGAAATCCTCTCCAAGAGCGTGGGGGATGCTAGCAGTGAGGGCACTAAGTCAGTTGGCTGCTGTTATCATCAATCAAGCATGAAGGCTCTGCTATTCTGCAGCCTGAATTCTTTATCTAACTGATTAGTCATACAGGCCAACTGTATTACAGTATTGCTTCCCAACTTCCATTGCAGCACTCCTCCATTTGGAGTATTAAAAAACCCAGCTGATGAGCTCAATGTTGCATGAAACATGCTCTGGAGAGGAAGGAGAGGAAGCAAGGCAGCAGAGGGCAGAGAGGAAGAGAAACCATCCCCTATCCCCACTGATCTGCACGCAAAATGGAAGCCAGCCAAAGCTTGCAAATCAATTCAAAAGCAAATAAAGCAACAAGAGGCCACCAACACAAACACCAGAAAGCTATTGTAAGGTTCAAAGTGAACTAAATATGCAAAGAAATGAAGCACAGCAAGGAAACAATCTTACTAGCAGAACTAGCATTTCTTTTCCTGTTTGTTTGACAACTGAGAAAGGTGTTTCAGAAGACGACTGTCAGTAACATAACGAAGTTGAATTTGCTTCTTGCTGTGCTCAGGGAGGTTTTCTATTTCAATAGCCCTGCTAAGAAAAAGAAACAGACCACTTAAAAAAAAATTCCCCCGTTATTTTCTCTATCATGTTCTGCACTGTTGTCCATGGAGACATGTCAAAAGTGGCCTCCTCTGACTCCATAGGAAAGTTACTACTCAGCTATTTCTTCCATCGAAGAAAAACACTTTACTCAAGAATCCGATTTCTGGACTGTGATCTATTTCACTCTCTCATACACCCCTATGCAGGCACGCATGCCTGCTTGCCAGCAAAGCATTAATTCAGACACTTGACAAGAAGTGATCATATTTTAGTCCAGAATCACCCATTTTCTGCCCCCCTGACCTACACGAGCCTATTTTATATGCCCATGCAGTTTCTACTCCATTTTTCTTTTTCTGCTGAAAGTCACACTTCGTGACAAAAACCTTCAAACATAACAAATTCTGAGTATATCACAGCAAACAACTTAATCTAAAAGGATGAGCATTTACCATGATATTCTCTTCACGGTACAGCAGACAGGCACTAAAATAAGATGCTTTACCCATAAATGTCTCTCATCTTAGACCCTTGCCAAGCAAAATTTTTTGATTTAAAATTAGATCCATCTTGTCTTAAAAGCAGAGTTACCAATCCAGAGATGTCTTTGTGCTTCCTTTTTTCCCAGCACCTGGCACCACTCCCCTGTTTTCATGCTTTCGCATACCCTGGAAGTCCTAGTCACTTCTCCACAAACAGTTGTACCCTGAGTGACTCTCAAATGGCTTTTCTCTCTAGCACGATGTACAGAGAGCCACATATCATACCCTACACCAAGTGTCTCTTCCGCTGCTAAAGTATTCCATCCTTACCATACCTGCTGGTTTCAATATTCAGAAGTTAAAGCACTGCTGAGCAGGTACCCAAGGGGATTTCAGAGCAGAATGTAAAGAGGAATTACTTAGAAAAAAAAGCCTGCAACGATGGAGTCCTGCAGTCAGAAAATGCTCCAGTTGCAAAGCCCTCTGCCACCAAATGCTGAGGAGATGAGAGAAACAAGAAGAGCCACAGATGGGCCTGCCCTTCCAACCTACAACATACACGTTCATAGAATTGACTGTAGTATGTGCCAGATAAATAAAACCAAATCCAAGTCAAATCACTGTCAATATGCAAGACAAATAAAACAAGCATGCTCTGTATGTGGATATTCTGTAGCAGATTGCTCTGCTGTCTTCTATCATACATTGATACAGATAAAGACAATTGCTAAACAGAAAGCGGACTATTTTGTACTTTATCTTCTTTATAACAGAGGCTGACTTCTTTCAATTTAATATGCATCCACAGAGACCTAACCACAACTGTCATCACAGCTAGATTTTTCTCTAATGAGTTTCTTAGGAAAGGACTGACTTAATTTTCCCAATCTACACTGTGCCAAGCACGGTATGGTCTTAGTCCCAAGCGAGGCCTCCAGGCACTGTCACAATGTAGTCACCAGAGGAGCAAGTTGATGTGCTCAATGCAAAATTCTTCAGTTTTAGTAGGCACCATGAAAGATGTAAGAATAAAGCACTGCAACAGTGGTAAACATGACTTGATTGTACTTTCAAAATAAAGCTGCTTACTCCTGCTTTCTACTGCTTACTCCTCCATTCTCTCTCCTGCCTCTGTTACTACCTCTACCTGGTGATACAGCTTACGTTTATTATTTGTTCCAAAAGGTGCTTAGCTTACCCCAGGAACAGCATAAAATAAGAACTACGTACAGTGGGACAGAGGGTTAAAATGACCCTTTTTTTTTTTTTTTTTTTTTTT
>Ga0181612_124825_pt1 | contig 10341 bp, 4 predicted proteins | sample HoacroProtozoa21_FD_119630 | JGI IMG/M metagenome (GOLD analysis project Ga0181612, IMG submission 119630) | Hoatzin crop microbial communities from Cojedes, Venezuel. Combined Assembly of Gp0051906, Gp0051904, Gp0051908 | reverse complement strand
TGAGGAGACATCCTAAACTTGTTACCAAGATCATCATTACATAATTAAGCATTAATATAAGCAAGAAAATATTCCTAGGTAACTTGCTGCTTTGGACCACAATGAAATGAAAAGACACACATTTTCCTTCACTTTACTGGAGAGTACAACAGCCTCTGTAACTCTTACACCAGATTAAAAACAAGTATTTTCATGACAAGGAGTATGCGCCAGAGAATTCTTCCTCTTATTTAAATGCAACTATTGTTATATCAAGGGGGAGGGATCACATTAGATGAAGTGTACTGAACAAGACTAGAATAAGTTCTTATGATTAGATACCAAATTTCTGAGTTTAATTATTAAAAAAAAACTCCATTAAAATGTGAAGTAAGACTTTCTTTATGGGTGTTGAGAAAATTGTCTTCTGTTTGCAACCTAGAGTGACACACATTTATGAAAATTGTTTTTCTTGTCATGCTTTGTTTGTTCAGTTAGCCTATCCAGAACATGTTATTAAGATGAAATATATAAATTTTTTCCTCTTTGAAATGTTTTTCCTCCTTTCAGAGTGCTAACATCCTTCATGACCTTGGAAATCACCCTTATTTCTACCTTCTTTATTTTTAATTTTGCAAATATTTCTACTAGCAATGGAGAGAAGGCACCTTTCTCTAGACACCACTAATCACTCCATGAATCCAACATGTGAGTTTCCAGAAACCTATGACATAAACCTGTATGTCTTTCATACTTTCAGTACTGGCCAGAACCAAGAGAATGAACAAAGTTTCTACAAGAGATATTGCTGCTTATTCTGCAAGTCTCTAGGCATTTACATACCTATCTACCACACTTTGGTCACTATGAAACTCTGAACCAAATGGTAATGGCTTTCAGGAAATTGTGGTTCTATCAGTCTGAATTAAAATACTGAGCAAAATCTTGATCGTAATCTATCTTAAGAAACAGAAGTTCAAAACAAATCTCAAACTCATCCAGACAGAAAACTAATGGTGACACTCTAAGAAGCCATCTTGGCCATAAGAGGACTCACCCTAAGTAAAAATACTGTGAGCCTACCTCTGAAAGTATCAAAGGAGCTTCTGTAAGCCAGAAGACAGAAATAATAGAAAAATGGCTAAATGTCAAGAGTACAACCAGATGATTGTGAGCATTGGGAACATAAAGTGAACACCGGGCAGTGAACAAATAAATGACAGATGCAGAAATGTGCCTGGAAGTGCTTCGTTGAACTACCTTGGAAAGACATTTCAGAAAAGACTGAGAAAGCATAAAGACGATTACATCCTCTCACAATGCTAATTTTGTGTGTGTGTGCATGTGAAATAAAACTTCATTTCAGATCTTGCACATGGAGCTACAATTTCAATCTAAAGAATATTTCTTTTAATGAGTCATGTTATCTCCAATTAGACATTTAGGTATAATCCTTTCAGTTTCAACAAAGAACAAAATACTGCTGTCCCATGGTTTATTGGGGTTTAACAGAACATGCCTGATGTCCATGTAGCTAATATTGTAATCAGCCAGATGAGTTCTCTATTGACCAGCAGTACCTTAGATGAAATGCTCAGTCTGCCTTTGAAGGATTTGGGATCATGACACTCCCTTATTGCTCATCCCTTCTTGTTAAATTTCAGGTGAATTCAAAGATCGTAATTGTTTGCATAGCTGGATAATTATGATGCCTTGATTGTCTAATTGCTTATATAATAAGTTCAACAGCTTTTGAGTATGGAGATGATCACATGGCTCAACCTTTCTAAAACGCCTATTAAGAGGAAGATGATCATCAGCTGTTTTGAACAGTAACCAGGTAATTACAGAAGGACTTTTGGAACAAAGGAGTCAGCCTGAAAAAGAAGCATTAAATAAGCAAAGAGATAACTGGAAACAATGAGACCTCAGGGTGAAAACAGCAGCAGTCAACCCCTGGTTTGACACTGCTGGCAGTCAGCCTACGGGCATAGCGATCTCTGCCTAGGGCTGATAGTGCCGCCTCCCTGTGGGGCACTGGGAGAGGCCAGCTAGGGCAGTGAGTGTGGGACGCAGCAAGCTGTGGAACCCACATCTCGGCATGCATGTGGGAACTTGTGGAGTGATCCCTTGCTGGTGAGCAGGTGGTAGGAAGCAGCAAGGGAATTCACAGGCCAGGAGCACCCACATCTTTCACAGGAGGGGTGTGGAGTCAGGGAACCCACACTGTCCCCCAAAAAGAGTGCGTATTGGTAGCCCAAATGTAACTGCATGAATACGTGTGGGCTTAGAATTGTTTGGGGCTAGACACAGAAATATGCTTAGAAATTCCTAGCTGTATTAACATTGTGTAAGTGGCTAACTAACACTGTTTATCTGTTGAATTATTGACACTCATCCTGAATGTACAGTTCAGTGATTGCTAGTTAATTATGTGTTGTTAATAAATCAACAAACCACTTTTGTCCTGACTTGGTTTAAACTATGTGAAATGAGCATTTTTTTCTGAGATAATAACCAGCTGTTACATTCCAACCACAAAATGTGAACATTCCAGCCAACCACAAGGTACTCTGTTGCACATTCTGACAAATAAAGTAACACCTAGTCATTAATTTATTTTGGTACGTGCAATTTTTCATAAGTTTTCTCAATAGACTTTCAATAACCAAAAGAGAGATTTACGATATGAAATTTGAAATCTAATTCTGCAGGCCTGGGAAAGAGTGGCTGACATCTCCAGTATCAAACTATAGCAAACGACAGTATGACTCAGCGCACTCAGGTGATGGGTAGGGAAAGCAGTTTTGTTCAGCCTAAGGAAGTTGTGCCAGTAGAAGGTAAAATGGGATAGGCATACAGAACTGATTTGTTTTAAAAAAAAGAGATATAATTACCATAAATTCTGATCTCTTGGGGAAGTTAATAAAAAAATAATTATCATTTCTGGTTCATGAAACAAAATGTTCCCTTGTTCTCCAGTTCAACAGTGATGAGCTTGTGAAATCACCTGTTCGTGGACATGGTTTCACGATTAAGCATGCGTTTAGGTCTTATAAGATTCAAGTTGTACTGAAATGAAGAGGGTGTTGCTGTGTGAGAACAAGTTTTACAACAACATTGCATAAAAGACTGTGAAAAGAAGTAATTCATGTATGCATCTAAAATCTAATGGTATCCTATTTATATAAGAAAAATGTGGTAATGGCTGATGGTAACTGAATTCTTTCTGACAGTAAACCACAAAGGGCTTTAGAGTTTACACACCATTCTGCAAAACAATATGCAAAGTCCCAGAACTGTATAAATATAACCATAAAAGTAACACATTTTGCTACAGTTGGGTTTTCAGCTCCTTATGGAAATCCTGGAATTAATCGACTGTTTTAAAACAATGAAGCTTCTAAAGATAAATCACTGTCCTTGATTACTTACAACAAATTTAGTTTGTTGCATCCTTTGGTATTCTCTGTACTTGCTAGCTTGATATATTTTTGCATTCCAAAGGTAAGCCTTTTATTTGCTGTCTTCAGTAAATAACAGTGTGCAAGTTAGACATGAGACACTGACATACCTATTCTGACATTTTAAACAAAACCCTAGAAACTGAAAAGTTAAAAAACTAAAAAATATTGTCACCCTCTCAGATTGTTAATCCCTTTAAACTAATTCCTTTAATTTGCTTTTTTCCTTCTCCCTTTGCATGTATATATAAACAGAATTTTGGTCACAAAATGGCAGAAAAATTCAGAATTTCTCTTAGATGTGCAGTATGTAATCTGTTTTCTGAAGCACTCTCATGGTTTCAAGACACTGGAAATCAGCTATATTTCACTACACACCACATTTTATATTTTTCAGTAATGGAAATTACCCAAATACTTGATTTTCCTCTCTAATAAAAAATTGTACTACCATGTTTTTACAACTGAGAGAGAGTATTAATGGCTGTTGTATCTTCTAACTGTCCACTAGCCAAATGTGATAGTCTCTCCTACACAATCTTAAAATATTCAGGAAGAAATACAGATGCATAAATATCAAATATAAGATACATGAGGGAGATTTTCAAAGTGCCAGTGAAGTTGTAATTCTTCTGCTTTGTCATTTTGCTAGAGGTTATCATCCCATTAAAGTTACAAGTAACCAATGTTTTTATTGCTGTTGTTTTAACCTTCCAGCTAGAGAAATACCTAGTGATTCTTACAAACATGTGTTGTTAATAATGTGATAAAACTAATATTGTTTGATGGAACTCTGTTAACCTCTACCTTTAGCTACACTTGTTGACAGAACCTGACCCTCTAGTTATACATTCCATCATGCAGAAGAGACTGTAACGACCACTCCTTCAGATAGTTTCCTACCAATATTTGTTACAACATTTGTCTTACTGTGTATTGTGTTCTCTGTTTATTTTGTCACTGTAGTGGAAGAATCATCACAAGAGTCAGTCTACTGAGAGAAATAAGTCATTTGTCAGAATTACAACGGTTCGATGGCTGGTGTGAAGACAGAAATATCTACGAGAATTGCAGGCACTGAAACAACAGAAATCACAGCTCTGTAGTGAACCAATTACAGTAAAGACTCTTGAGGTATCACCTGAGCTGAGAAAGGACACAGTGATGTAGTATTTAAAATATTCAGTACAAGTATCAATTTCCTTAGATACACAAAAACATTTTCTAAATTTAATCTGATAGTTCAGATTTTGTATAGCAACAGTCATTTACTGGAACATATGTAGACATGAGGCTAGCTTCTGTTCTCAAGTGTAAAAGGAGGAGGCTTCTTAAAAGCTGAAACCCTGCTGACAGAGACTGCAATAGTGAGATACAGGACAGCTTATGGCAATAAAATTAGGGACTCCTATTTAAATCTTTCTGACCTATGTAGCATTATGTCAAAACAAAATAATTGGGGGTTGGATTATGCAGCTGCATTTTACCGCTCTCACTGAAGTGTGTGGGGCTTTTGCCCCACTTTATACACAACAAACAAATCACACTTTGTCAGCCTTACTGTATACACTCCTCCAGAAAGAGCCATTTACAGAAATATTGAGAGTGACCTCTTCTTTGTGTGGAGGTCCTGAATCACCTAAACCAGATATTGCTGAAGTCTGAGGGAAATGTAATTTCATTCTGCTCCCTACACTGTGAAATATAGAACCTTTGGTGTCGTGAAATCGAAGAAGTATAAAAATGAAAGTCCTACTGATAGAAGCATGTGCGGTTTATATTAAGTTAAGAAGGATGGAAACAGATCTGTGGCTTTTGAAGTACACTGAAAACTACAGCACCACTGAAGACACCAGCAGGTCAGGGGTGTAAATGGAAATAACTACTTTAGGGACAGGCTGTTCAGGACCCATATTGAAAACCTGCGTGTCACATATTTTCACAAAATCAATTTATTTCCAGCAATTTGGGAGCTTTAGGGTTTATGAAATATAGTTATAGCCCAACTGCCAGCAAAGGACAAGTTTTATTCTAAAAGTAGAAAAACTATTGAAGGCTGTGCCACTTCAAGAAAAACAAAGCAGAAATAAACAAAAGTCCATATTTCCTTCCACAGGAGTCTCACATTTTTTTTGGTGATATTTACCTACTGCAAGTAAATGGTTATATTTTTATATATAAATGTGTACGTGTGTATAGGTAGAGTACAAAGCACACAAATTTCTGTGGTCACAGAGGGTAAAATACTGACATGAATTAATGAAAAGGACTTTATTTCTTGCTAAAAAGTGATGTTTTTCAAAGCAGAACTTAAGGCATTTTATAAAATTTTGCAGAAGCCTAGGGGTAGCTAACAAGTCTGGGTGTTTAAAATTTATTTCAGATTAAATATTGATAAATTCAAATTTCTTTGAAAATAATTTACAATTTAAAAATTTTAAATAAAACTATTTTCAAGGTTATGTTAAATGTTATACAGTTGAAATTACTTATAAATTAGGCAAACTATATAATGCAATATATATTTAAGTACAGACAAAACCCCTGAGAATTGTGGGAGAAAATCTGGTTTTAGCCATTCTGTTTGGGAGTTTTACTAACAACAGTCAAGAACACTTTCATCATTTCATAATTTCACTGGAAGTGTGCAAAGACATATTCATGATTACAATATCTATTACAAAGATATATTCATTATTACAATATTGTCTCATTATTTTTTAACACCTGCTATGACTAAAATAGAATGAATCAGGCAGGAAATATTGGCTATGCCTTGCATGGATATTTTTTTACTAAACAGGCTAATCTCCCTAAGCAGCATTTTTAAAGTCACATGCCAAAATGCAATGTAAAGTTTGTACTTTGAGACAGAGGTCAGTGCCTGAAGCACACAAATCATGAAAAGAAGTTGGGAGTATGCTCCCTCTTACTCTCCAAAACCCAGTTAGAAGGCTGTCTGACACTTCACCACATAGAGCTACTCTGTTGCAGTGCATTTTTTTTAACAGAGGAAGATCAAGGGATAGTCTTGCTGCAGCCTGGTAGCAGAAAGGTCTATATAATTAGGACCTTCAGAAGGAAAAAGTTGCCAAACAACTCTTAGCTTTTCATGGTCTCTTAGGGCTGTCTGCAGAAAATGGAAATAGCTTTTTAGCTGTAACATTTGGGCCACAGTGCAGCATCTGAATTGAAGGTCTTTCTTAAAAATAGCTTATAAAGTCCCCTTTATGCCTGCTCCTTGTCTGCCTTACTTCCTTCCTCTTAACTGTTCAAAACATTCAGCAGTTAAAGAAGGCAGTCAGTAAGTGCAGACTTAAAGACTCAGAGGCTGTCTTTACTGACAGAGACTGGGGTGGATTTACTTACACTTGAATGGTGCTTCACATCAGGCAAATCAGAGAATCTAACGATCATTTCATTCCAGACTATGATACAGTCTATATGGGTACTATATTTTGAAGGAAAACTGTAACAAGAAACCCTGTTCTCTGCCGTTGATGGTACAGTAGATATTCCATTTCTACTGTTGTCCAAAGTGGGACAGGAAAGTGAACACAGGACCAAGAAATGTCTTGAAGCAAAACGACATTTCTGCAACTGCCAGGAAAGATGAGAACTCCTCAGCTTCTGCCCTGTATGTTCTTACTCCCTTCTGAAACAGCCCTCTCCAACACTTGATCTTAGCTGAAACACATAAAATACACATTTCTATAGCTGCTGTACTTGGAAAATCCAAGTAATATGAATATTTGTGTGTATACCACTACATGCATACACACACACGTACACATGCACACACGTGTTAATAATTTTTAAGCCATTTCTAAACATGCATTATTTGCAACATTGACCTGAATATTAATTCATAAATGTGATTCATTTAATCTTATGTATTATCAAAGTAATGCAAAGGGTATCCTCACCTGCAGTTAACTGCAAGGAAACTGACAGTTCACAGCAGTTGCAGGACAGAACAGACCACTAAGCTTATATCAGGAATAATTTCCTTCCTGAAAGCATATTTTCAGAGAGGTAAGAGTATTTTCTACTTCTTGCATCTGTTTGTTAGGATTTTACTTTTTGCATAATCAAAACAGTTTTCTTTGTGAAGATTCATTGTTTCCAATATTTCACTGAAGAAACAATTATAAAATGCAAATATTCAAGTATTACGTTCATCTGCAGAAATCTTCAACAAAACCAAAAATCATCTTTTTTTACAAATTAGAGAGAAAAATAAAGACTATACTGACACTCAGGAGGGCTAGAGGTATATTCCCATACATCCTATAATTTTTGTGTATTTTTGTGTTTGCTTCACTATCACATAAATACTGTTTCTTCCTGTTTGTTTTGAAAGCATTTTCTCAACGAAAAGGATTGTTTCTATCTTGTTAATTAAACATTCTTATTAAAATAATTGCAAGAGAATTTTTCCAACTGCATGCATTTCTTTAAATATGAAATAAAAATAACCTCTTACAATCCAACATTTACATTAGATATAAGAAAATGGAATTCTGATAGCTTTTACAGAACTGGAGATCAGTAAAAATCAAGACTCACAGCTGATCAGCTATGGGAAATACAGTTTGCTATACCAGGTGTGACCTGTTTTTAGAAGTGTCATGCTTTAGAAAGCACAGGTAGGAAAGTGTTTTTATATTAAAAGATAAGAGAAAATAAGAGAAAAAAAAATAAGAAAGTGTGGCATACAACAACAGGAGGCATAATTTGTGCAAAAAGCCTTTAACAATGCAGATTTAATCAAATGCCAGTTAAAAGAATTAGAGCTGTAAGAAAGCAAAACTTTTATATAATTCCCCATTTGAAAGAAGATACTTTTACCTTTCTATTTTAAACCAAAGAAAATACAAAACTCAAGCCCCAAATCTCCATGCAATATTTGATTTCTTTGTGATATTCCTATTGCTTTTCTGTTGTTTTCGTTTGTCTTTGTATTTTGCATTTGCATCTTGGATTTCTATTTTTTATTATGGGGAGAAAGAAATCACACAATTAAGGTTCTATTGTTTACAACAATAGCTAATTGTTCTTTTCTAGAAAATAGCTCTACTAAGACTCCTGGCTGTGAAATTTTCATTCAGTTCCTTGCTAGCAGATCTGCATATTTCTTTATGAGAAAGAAACTACAGCTCCCATAAGGCAATGGAAAATAGAATAGAAAATAGGGCTTTGTATTGTGATTAAATTGCAGAAAAAAAAATCTTGGTTCCATTCAAAGACAGAGTATGCTTAGATAGGTTGGACTGACTCACAATAAAAGACTCTTTTTTCATAACATCCAAATAATCTTATTGCCTAATTAAAAAAATATGTGCACTGTTATTTTTTTTTAAACCGGAAAACTTAAAAATCAAAACAATCCTACTCATAAATATGTTTTTTAACATATACACTATTAATTGCAGTGAGTTTTGAAATATGCTGAAGAAAGCATTCAGAAATTACACAGCCTGGCCAGTCAGGCTTTGAGGCATAACCAGAATCTGAAACGCCCTATTAGGTGTCCCTTAACCCTAGCAACCTTAAGGAATAAACTAAGAAAGTGATCCATCATCATTGAACAGAGCATCCAAATTGCATTTTGTGACTGGTTGATGAAATAGGCGTCACAGGTCACAGAGATGACATAGTAACTGTCAAAAAAGTCAGAGGATATTAGACTATCCATTGGCCTATAAAGACAAAATCATCTATCTTTGATAAATTGCCTATCCCTTTTATAAAGAGTTCATGGCCATAAACTCACAGAAACATACTTAGAGATTACTATTTCTTTTGAAATCAAGGTTGACCACATCGATTATGTAATCCCTTCTTTTTTCTTTCTAATGTTGATGTATTTTCAATGACTGCTGCTCACTTGCACAGTTCCACAAGCTCTACATGGGTAAAGATGGTGAGAGTAGTGGTTTTCTTTAGTAATACAGTAGCTTGTGTCATGATCTGACAGCACAATACCTGCCTAATGTGAGCACGCTGTCATTTCTTTTCATCCCAAACTAGTCTTAGTAGCTTCAAACATGTTTCTGGGTGTTAGAAATTACTTCTGAGAAATGCAAGAGATTTTCAGTAGCCAGCATCACTTTAATTCATAACATATTCTGTGTTGTCCAGTCAAAAAAGGCAGACAGAATCTAGTTTGGACATACACTTGAGAACTGCTTTGACATTCAGGTAATATGTAAAGCTGATGGCTTTAATTCAGACTTTAAAGAAAATTAATTCTCCTCTGACATATGACACATGACACAGTCTGACTATGGATTTGACTGATGTGATCATAGAGTTGACATAAAGCCTAAGTGCATGTACTGGTTTTGGCTGGAATTGAATTAAATTTCTGCATAGTATTTTGCATGGGGCTGTGTTTTGGATTTGTGCTGAAAATAGTGTTTATAATACCCTGATGTTTTAGCTATTGCTAAGCAGTGCTTACACAGAGTCAACGCCTTTTCTGCTCCTCACACCACCCCACTAGCAAGTAGGCTGTAGGTGTACAAAAGGTTGGAAGGGGACACAGATGGGACAGCTGACCCCGACTGACCAAAGGGGTATTCCAGACCATATGATGTCATGCTCAGCATTAAAATTGGGGCAGAGGTTGATGGGGTGGTGGCTGCTCAGGGGCTGGCTGGGCATTGGTCAGTTGGTGATGAGAATTTTTTTTCATTTGCATCTTCATGAGGAAGAATTTCTTCCCTCTGAGGGTGACGGAGCACTGGAACAGGCTGCCCAGGGAGGTTGTGGAGTCTCCTTCTCTGGAGATCCTCAAGCCCCGCCTGGACGCGTTCCTGTGCAGCCTCCTGTAGGTGACCCTGCTTCGGCAGGAGGGTTGGACTAGATGACTCACAGAGGTCCCTTCCAACCC
>Ga0181612_182303_pt1 | contig 10342 bp, 5 predicted proteins | sample HoacroProtozoa21_FD_119630 | JGI IMG/M metagenome (GOLD analysis project Ga0181612, IMG submission 119630) | Hoatzin crop microbial communities from Cojedes, Venezuel. Combined Assembly of Gp0051906, Gp0051904, Gp0051908 | reverse complement strand
AAGGCTGCAATAAGGTCTCCCCAGAGCTTTCTCTTCTCCGCACTAAATAACACCGACTATTTCAGCCTTTCTTCGTAGGAGAGGTGCTCCAGCCCTCTGACCATTTTTGTGTCCCTCCTCTGGACCTGTGATTAAGAATCATTTGTCTAATTTTTTTCCAGCTTTGATAGCTTCAGGCGCAACTCAGGTTGGTGGATATCAGTGGTACCTGTTACGGCCCACAGATGGCCTGTGCAGTATACTTTAACTGCAATCCCTATGTATTCCTTATCAGATAACACTGTACAGCTTTCATCAATACATGAATATTCAGTTCAGTAAAAATAAAATGATGATCACATTTTTCCGTGTGGAAGTAGTTTTGTGGTGTGATGGGCAATATGGACTTTGGCTGTCTTCTTATCCAATGTCAGTTTTTCTGAGCCAAAAAAAGCTTTGCTCGCTGAAAAGAACCTAGCGTGTTGCTCATGAACATAGCTATGAGTTAAGCTATTATATATAAAACAGGTACGTAGAAGTAAGCTAAGATTAAGCTTGTGCCTGAGTATATCCATGAACTGAGTACAAAACACTGTGACCAACGTTGGTGTCTTGACCAGCGTTCAGAGGAATGCCACGGGCAGAACTGGTCATTGAGCCCCTATTTCTGTGGTTTCTAAAGAAACCTATCCCTGCGTTACACCAGTTTCAGTTACAAGATTTAAATACGCCCTGCACTTTTGAGGGATAACCGATGTGGCTTAGAATATGATCTTGAGAAACCCTTTCAGACAGCTTCTGCAGTTAAGCTACATCACAAGGGAGGGTGTCCTGAGATGCTGAAAGCATCCATAGCTTATGAGTCCATGTACCACACTCACCTGGCTCGGGGACAGTCAGCCTGAGGCTTTCGGGATGTGGAGGTTGGGAGCAGTCTTTGTGCCAGCACTGTGCAGCGCAGGAGAGCTGGACCAGCGCAGGGACAGGTCAGTGGTCCCAAGCCCTCCTGGAGGAGGAAGGAGGAGGAAGCAGATTTTCAGCTGAGGCCAACGTCACCAAGTTATTCCAAATTCTGACTGCCCTGTAAAGGATCTGTTGTCATCTCCTGCTTGCAAATGCTTCCCGGAGATCCCCTCCCCTCAGGTTTCTGAGGGGTGCTGTGCTGGTTTTGTGGCTCTTTAGGGCTGACTGCTTGAGCTGGTGCTTCGCAGAAGCGGGCCTGCAGCCAGCATTAGCGTAGGTCACTTAAAAATTGGTTGAAGGCTTGTTCCTCTGTTTGATAGTGGCTGGAAGGCAGTTCTGGTGTGGAGGCTTTGAGGGAACTTTAAATGATTCGATGTTTGTGTTAGACTTGGTGTGTAGTAGAAATACAGCTAAAACTGTAAACGTCTATTTTCAGTAGTGCTCTTAACATATTCTGTATATCATCATATTCAAATTATATATATGATATCAAATGCATGATGATATTACAAAACGGTTCAGCTTGCTGAAATACTGCCTTTTAGTGAGTGGAAAGAGACTGCACATACAGTTCATCTCCTTTCATATCTGGCAAATGGTTTTATGTGTGTGACCCAGAGGTGCTCTGGATAACTGCTGAAATTGGTGGATTTCACAGAACAGAAAATATTTAAAGGTTAGGGTGGTATATTTGCTGCGGAATTCTGTTTCTAATAACTCGATTAGTTAATCTTGGATTACAATTAGTGTTTGCACTGTAGTAGCAAAGCTCAAATTGTACTAAGCAGAGAGTACTAAGAAAATGAGCTTGTCCTGCTGTTTATTTTTTAAGCCCATAGTAACATGAAGCATAGAATACCATGCATAGAGACATAAACCTTTTACAGTCTGTTTTTCTTCCCCTGATTGTAAGTTGGAGAGTCTCATTTAAGACATCGCAGGCTCCTTGCAGTCTCTTGGGTTTAACTCCCTCTTTGCTTTGTGCTCTCTCTTCACACCTTTTTGTTTCATGTATCCCCTGCAGCTCTCATCCCTTCTTATTTTGGAGGCTGTTTTCTGTGTCAGCTGTTCTTAGTTGTTCCCCATAATAGGATCTCTGTGCAGGTTGTTTTCTATTTCTAGGCTCTGTTACCCTCTCCACCCCTCCACCCTTCTCTTAAACAAATCTGCTCCTGCTTTTTGATTCAGCAGCTTTCCAGTGCAGTCTTTCCAGCAAATCCCCTGCCATTGTTATTGCTACTCACACTGGGTTTTTTTCTGGCTAGTGTGAGTCCTTGCATTTCTTTTTAGCACCTCTTTTCTCTGTGACCACTGGTTCCATCTCCTCCCACTATCCTATAAAATTTACCTGACTGTTTTGTTTCTTTTAGTGTGAAATACTGACGTCTTAACAGACCTGTTCCTATATGCAAGTCAAGTATCTGCCTCTGATGCTAGCAAATTATGGCAGGTGATGTCGGAGAGATCCTTTGCCTGAAGCAGCAGGTAGTTGGAGGATCTGGATTTTCCCAAGAGGCTGATTTTGAATTCTCTGTCTTGCACCAAAATCAGTGGTTTTTGTCCATCAGTGTTCAGCACTTTCCCTGATAAGCTGGGTTGTCTCATGCCATTAGTTGTCAAGTAGCCACATACCAGCCCAAAAAATGCTGTTAAATGAGGGTTAGACCTCTCTTTGTATTTGATCTCTGAATTTGTTTTTCAAGATTAAACAGTCAGAGTATTAGTTTTCCTCTCTTAGTTCTCCCTCAAGATTACTGAATGGCATTTGCTAGCAGCTCTGGATTTGTATAGGGTCTGGAAAGGTCTGTTCCATTATTACTAGAGAGAGTGCTGGTTTATGATGATGAGGATCAGGGTTTTTGGTAAGCTGAAATATTTATTTCAAAAGAAAAGGGTGTGACATCCTTGGGTTTACTTAAATGCTTTGACTAGAACTGCAGACCTGGGGGGTGGGTGTGTATATGTATGTTTATAAAACTGATTTTGAAACTATCTCATAAGCAAGGTTTTGGTGGTTGTGCTCTTTAGTAATTGAGTTTACGTTCAGAGGGATGATAGGATCTTGCATCCTCAGCTCCTGACTTGTGCTTCAGGCGTGCTTTGGATGCATGGCCGCTGTAACATGCTTTCTGACTGCAGTAAGTCACTGGAACTTTGGGAGATCCAGAGCTGTGAGCTGCAGCCGTGTAACTGGTAACACATCATCATGTGGCCAAAACGGAGGTGTCTCATGTGTGTCCTGGGTTTATGTCCAGCTGTGTGAGGAGTGGCTGCTGCTGTGTGTTCTTCAGGAAGAAAGGTGGTGGCGGGGAGGTCAGTAGGTGGTTGTGACCTGCTCCCTGGCTGTGGTTCTGGAGAAGCGGAGGAAAATGAGAGCACGAAGCAGGCCACTGGTCAGACGAAGGATTCTGCCCTGTAAGTGGGTGGCTGGGCATCTTTGCATCCTGAGTCAGTACCCTGACTAATTCTGTAGAATCCTTAAAAAGAAGAGTGACAAAAACTGAGGGCAACATTTGATGCATTGACACAGTACTGCTTACCTTTGTTGAAACTAAAGCTTCATTTCAGGTTTGAGTTTTTGAACCTGAATGTATTACGTGCTAGAGTAGCCAGGAACAAGGCATCGAATAACACTGCAGTCGAAGACCTGTTCCTCAGAGCTTAATTTTCCACAAGGAGCTTAAGAACAAGAACAAATAAAATAAAAATGCTTGGTATTAGTCACTTGAAGCATTCAGAGATTCCGTGATGCAGGAAAGGAAAAGGGATTGCTCTTCTGTAAGTTCTCCCTGTGGTCCAGGGGCAGAGGGGGTTCATGTATCTTCCCCTTTCTCCCTATTCTTTTCCCCTCCTTGAGGTAATTTGTGAATTTTTGTATACTTGTTCCTACTTTTAATGAGCCAAGGGATTGTAACTCGCCGGTCCTTTCACACACTGCTCCACAGCTCGTAGTAGTTGTGTATGAATTTTTACAAAGCTTTTTTCTTCGAGGCCTGATGCAAATGTGATAACACTATTGGCTTGTAATGAAGAAATTGTCTACTTCTGTTGTAATATTACTTATAACAGAGTTGTGGCTTGTCACTTTTGAATTTTGATTACAAGAAATACTAATAAACTACATGAAGCTGTCAAGTGCTAAGTCTTTTGTGTGGCTCAATTAAAATTGGGTATGAAACAATGATGACAGTCATGTTCATTGAAACTCGGCAGCAATATAAATTTATAAATTTGTATTAATCTAGGAGGAATGAAAACTCTCTGGCTAAACTTAATTTTAGCCCTGTGTTTTTGAATCTGTTTTCCTTTTATTTAATCTTGGTTCTGGTACAGATGTTAATTCCCACAGTGTCTCTCCATGTTTGGAAATTATTTAACTACTATTATTTCCCTTTCACGTTTGTTGATGCATTTTATTGTTATCTGGCAGGAGTAAGAAAGAAAATGTGTCTGTAAGCGTGTGAGGATAGACTGTCTCGTCAGTGTAAGAGTGCATAACACTTCTGGATGAAAGGGAATGTGATATAGCAGCCAAAGCCAAATGTTTAATTTTGAACTGATTTGCTTATTGCAGGGAGATCTTATTCAGAAAAGGGAACTGTGCAGAAATTTCTGGCAGAACATAAAACTATAGGAGGAGATTTAGAGGAGTTTGGAAAGATTCAGTTGTGCTCAAGCACTGGAGCTGAGAGTAGGAATAAAGCAGGATGAGTGTTTGGCATCGCCAGGCAGCGTTGGTCTCTTCTGAATCTATCTTTTACTTATAGAAATGTAGACACTTCTAATCGCTTATTCTTGGTTTTGGGTAACTGTTTCTGTGGAATAAGTCAGATATTCCGAGTCTTTATCCGGTAGAAATTTACTTTCAGAAGCTGATCTTTTTGAGCAGCAGTTCCAGTGCAGTGGAAAATCCTGTTGGGGTAATAGTAGTGGAACAACTTTTTAGGTTGTCTGCGTAAGCTGCCTTGGTGCAGCTGACACCTGAATTGCAAAGTACAAGTTCAGAATAAGGAGCATCTTCATAACGTGCTTAGAACAGCCAGTGTTCTCTGGAGCATGCCTGGCAGAATGGTTTCAGTAAAGCACCTTTCATCCTTTTCCCCCTTCGGTGAATGGTGTTTCTCTCTTGGTTTTGTGTCCCTCCCCTTTGACTGAGGAATCAACGATGGTTTGCTGCTGTAATCATTTGGCAGGGCACTCACAAGTACTGTTTTTTGGAAGAGGACCTCATTAGAACTGGAGGAAGATAGCTAAGAAAAATTTGATTGGAATAAATGAATGCTGCCAACATTCCAGACCAAAAATTCAGTCTTGACTTTAAATTTAAAGCATTTTTAGGACCTGTAGGATAGGTCATTTTGAAACATGTTTTATCTGGAAAAGTATAAATATGAGGGATAGAGCTTCCTCTGCACTTGTGTTCTGGGAGCGGTAAGAGAGGATTTCTGTCTTGACTCTAAAGAGCTGTTAGATGGAAGGAGAACAGGCAACTTTAGGGGGAGACTGGGATGGCCCTTTCTTGCCTGAGCTGACCCTTTCCTGGTTGTGTAGCATTAGCACAGCAGTCAATCTGACTGAAGAGAAACTTGTGAGGCTGCAGCGTTCACTCACCTCTCATATAAGATCCAGGAGTGTATCTTCATTTAAATTGTGCTTTCTTTTGGTATGTCTCCTATCAGGAAATTAAAAGGATATCTTTCCGAGTAACTGTCTTGTGGTCCTGTCTTGTTCAGGAACATGTATAGAATTATACAGGAACACATTTAATGGTTTTAGCTGTTTCATAATGAAATCTAACACTGTATCTTTCAAGCTGCCTCTTTGGGTACGTACATAAGCACAGAATCAAGAATGATATCTTGCATCTGTTGGTTATTTTTACCTGTGCTATTCAAATACTCTGCTTCTAGAAAGTAGCTTTTTGCCTGAGAAACACTCCAAAATATGAGAAATAGGTGTTCAGTAACCCCAAATTCAGGTAAAAAAATCTTTGGAACTTTGCCTTGAGAGTTAAATCCAGATGCATTTTTATTTTTTTTTTTTTTTTTTTTTTTTTTCATCGCCAGATACACCTTTTTATATTGGGTAAAAATTCTGGACCAGGTGACCTGGTAAAAAAACCCAGAAGTCTGAGAATTCATTCAGTATTTGAAATGACAGTAAACTGGAAAGCTCATGGGAACAGAGTCTGAACAAGGTCTTTAAAATACTTAGTACTTTTTGAGCTAGAAAGTTAAAAATTGTTTTAATATACATATTTTTCACATTTTCCGACTGTCATGAGGTAGGTTGAATGGAGTTTTTTGTAAAGCAATTGAAAAATTGCTTAAGACTATAAAGTGGACATTGTCTAGAAATGGACAATGTACTCTTTTTTTTTTTTTGCTTAAACAACTTTTGGAATAAATGCGTTTTTGAACTGAACAAACATCTCTTCCTCTTTCTAGTTAAAAAGCGAATATATGATTTTTCTATTGGGGAACAGAAGGTCAGCAGTTCATTTTTATTTTCAGCATTTTATAGACAGTTTAAAGTGAAATCCCTTGAAAAGTAGGTAGCAGTGTTTCAAGGGATTAGCAGTAAAACGTAGCAATCCACAGTGATTCTGTGCTTTGTCCTTTGGTGCAAGATCAAGGTTAAACTTCTTATGTCTGAGGACTGTTCTTTGTTTATACAATACACAAATGTACTAACGCTTCCACTGAAGTATAATTCCTGCAGACCATTGAATATTCGAGCTAGGGGAAAAGAAACAGTAATGGAAGCAAATCATTCAAATGCTTTTTTTTGAATCTTGAAAGAAATTCAAGGATGTCTCCTTTATAAATTTTCATGGTATTCACCATATCCTGAGTGGCTGGCTGTTTTAATTTCAAGGCGAGAAGGAAGGTTTATTGATAGTGAGGAAGAAAGTGTGTCAACAGCGGTACAGTTAATTTGTTCTTCTGCAGAGCTTGTCTCACCAGTCTATCGCATAGATAAGAATACCTGAATGTCCTCTCAGTAGGGTGTCTGGTTTTTTTCTATGATAGTGCTTGGCTCCCTTCTACCCCCTTTTTGTAAGGGACTGTGGAGAGGCTGGTAGGTGTAAAATGACTTGTAGTTTTGTCTTGTCTAGACACCTAATGTATTCTTCCTGGACTTTCCTCTCTCTTCTGCCTTTTTGTTTGTTTGTTTTCATGTATTTCCAGATGTATAGGTAAGCTGAAGTGTTGTGTGCCAGGAGGAGGGGAGAGATAACAGTCCAGAGCAACACCAACAAACATTAAACTTATTTGTCTCTGACTTAGTAGAAACACCCATAAACCAAGGAGGAGATGTGGCCATTAATCATTGCTGCTGTTTTAGAGGCGAGATGAGGTCTCTTTTCCCCAAAGTTTCCTTTAGTGCAGTTGAGCTGTTTATTAGCTGCCTGGCTTTTCTGAAACTGCTTTTAAAAGAATTCAGGAAAAGGTGAGCCAACGCTCTTTTCTGACCCTCTTGCTGTATTTGTCTAAATGTGAGGCAGCGTTTGGGGTTCGGTTGCGTGTACTCTGCAGTCAAGAGATGTAAGCCAAAAAAGCTGCCTCCTCCCTGTTTGTCTCATGCTCTTGGCAGCCAAAGGGTCTGAAGATGTCCTGTCTGCGCAGTCTGGCTTTTACTGTTGCCATCTAGAATGTGGAAAGCCATTGCTCTTCATCGTAATGCCTTCAAAAAAAAGGAAGAAGCAGCTTTTTGCCCTAATAGTGGAAGAAGTCACCGCAGGTTGGGTCATCCACATTAGCTGGATCTGTGTGGGCTGCGGGCGGAGGTGGAACAAGAGCCTGCAGCCGCTGCTGGCACCTGCCTGAGACCTGCCTGCTGGTAGAGCTTACAGCAGCAGCTGTAGGGAAGCGAGGGTGAGGGCAGAGGGCATGAGGATGTGGGGACTAAAGGCTGGAGGAAGCGCTTGGTAGGAAGGGGTGTTAGCTGGCTATCTGCGGTTGGAGTTGGTCTATATACTCAGATGTAATTTTTTTTCCTCTTTCAACAGACTAAAACCAGTGTTGATAACTTAATTATTCACACTTCTTGTGTTTTCTGATAAGTATATAATAAGAGGTCGTGGAAAGATGCAGTTTTGTATAGTCTTTAAGATATGGGGAAATACCTTCTTCCAAAAATACCATCTGGGTTGGATGAAGCACTAATCATCTAACTACAAAAATCCTCTCTCAGCATTTTCTGCCTGGTCTCTAGAAGGTTGCCAGTACTGTCTGTTAGTCTTTGTCCTGCCTTACGAATGAAATAAAAAATACAAATTTCTTAAAAACACCTCCTCCCGCCCCTAACAAGCTGAAATATGTTTGTTTGGTTTTTTTAATCCCTTAAGGTTGTCCTTAATCAAGTTCTTAATAGTCATCCCATCTTTATGGAAAGACTTGAACCAGGTTTTTATTATAAGCTTACGTATATTGGTGACCATACTCAGTGTCAGCCTATCTGAAAACGTGTTAAGAATGTTTTCTCTGTAGCTTCTCTTATCGTTATCTGTCTTTTAAGCATAGGTAAGTTAGATGGCTCCTAACTAGTACTGCTAAACTTTAACATAAGTTAATATAATACCAGCTTGTTCCTGTAGAATACCAGCTTTTTGTCCTTTGAAATAGATTTTTAAATTTAAATCATCTCTCAGAAGCTAAAAAATGATCATTGCCTACTTTGTAATAGGCATGCTGTTCCAGAAATGATATAGAAATATCCTATTCTTTTTAAGTAAGACATCAAAAGATTTTTTTAAAAACTTAGCTTCCTGAAACAGCAGAGTGCTTATCACATAAATAGGAAAGATAGTACTTAGCAGTATGTGTTTTAAAGACTGTCACATTGATTAAACGTTTACCTTGAACTGCCCCAGACCAGGAAATTCTGTGGCATAGCAGAATTACTAATAAAATTAAAGAAAATATGAAATTGGGAAGGTTAGCTTGTATGAAGGTCACAACATGAAACAGTGAACATCGTATAAAATTAGGGCGGTATTGCATGAATTTACAGAAGGCCAGAACTCAGATTTGTGTTCTTTTGGTGCTGCAGCAGCCTACCTGGTAACAGCCCTGATGGCTATCTCTTTCTACCTCTAGAGAAGCAGCAGGCTACAGGATCTGCAACTTTCTCAAGTAAATGTTAGCATTTTTATTCTTATCTAATAATGTTTTCCAGAGTCTTACTATTGTGATAGCATTGTGTCCTTTTCTTTCAACTTCAACCTTTTCTGAGACCGTATGCTTCAAATTATGAAGCTGTGTTAGTCTGAACAATGGGCAGCCGTGACGATGATGTGACCTTGGCTTGCGAGAAAGGACGAAAGACGGGAGCTGGGGGATTGCCCTTGCTGTGCTCCATGTGCTTGGCAGTCACTACCCTCGAGGGCATCCCCGCTGCTATCGCCTGGGAGATGCTGCTGCTACGCCTTCCTGCTGGAGTGGGCTTGGAGAGCTGGAAGGGGCCTGGGCATCACTTATGGCCATCGCTAAGACAGGTGGTTCTTGCCGAGGAGATGCATGCTTTGTGATTCAAAATATTTATTTTACTTAAATGGCAAGCTTACGTATTAAAAGAACATTTGAAGCAGTCCCTGCTTATTTCATCTGGGCGGACTGATTTGTGTGATAGGCTTCGTGAAAACATTGGGTGGGAAATTTTTTTACCAACTTCCTTTTGTATGTTGTTATGCAAACGTATATAAAGTGAGATTTGCTTTTTGTTGAATGGTAAAGTGTTGTACTGACTTCTTAGCAGTAAGGATGTATTTCTGGGTGTTTCTAATCTGTATTCTACTTTATTTGTTATTGTGTCTTTTAAAAAGACTTCTAAGCCACTTACAAGACAAAAAACAAGCTTAACTTTTGCTCTCTATTGGAGCTACGCAGAAGTTCGTTACCACTGAACTGGTCTTGAGGTTTCCTGTTTGCAGTCGCTCTGTAACGCAAGGCACAAAGGCCCGGAGTGGAGCTGCAGTTGTATTAGAGATTGGGATACCAGATACGTTGTGGGGCCGAGAGGAGCAAACACTGCTTCGAAGCCGTCGGAGGCATCCGGTTGAAGAAACGAAACCCCAAACCTCACAGCGTCGTGCCCTGGAGCAATGGCGGGCGACACGGAGTGGGGGAGAGGCTTTGAGGGGTGCGGGGCCAGCTCTTGGGTGGCATCAGGGTGAAGTTACTTAGCTAGTACAGTTGTAAATTAGTGGTTAATTAAGACTAATCGTTCACTTTTTTGGAAAATATACAGCCTGCTTAGACTTTAGTGAGAGGTATCATGTAAGAAAGGCACACTTGCGGTGCCCGCAGAGGCAGGCCGCAGCACCTCCGGTGTGATTAACCGTTCCACCGGGCTGTATCGCCTTCACAGTTTTAGCTGTAATTTTTTTTTTTTTTTT
>Ga0181612_154052_pt1 | contig 10342 bp, 5 predicted proteins | sample HoacroProtozoa21_FD_119630 | JGI IMG/M metagenome (GOLD analysis project Ga0181612, IMG submission 119630) | Hoatzin crop microbial communities from Cojedes, Venezuel. Combined Assembly of Gp0051906, Gp0051904, Gp0051908 | reverse complement strand
TCTGTCCAGTAGCTCTTCATCTTTCTTGAAGTGGGGAGCCCAGAACTGGACACAGAACTCCAGATGAGGCCTCACTAGGGCAGTGTAGAGGGGAAGGAGAACCTCCCTCGACCTGCTTGCCACACTCTTCTTGATGCACCCCAGGATCCCATTGGCCTTCTTGGCAACCAGGGCACACTGCTGGCTCATGGTCAGCCTGTCACCCATGGGGACACCCAGGTCTCTCTCCACAGAGCTGCTCTCCAGCAGGTCCACCACAAGCCTGTACTGGTGCATGGGGTTGTTCCTCCCCAGGTGCAGGACCCTGCACTTGCCCTTGTTGAATTGCTTAAATGTTAAACGTGGTTTAAACAATGTATTAGTTTAAAATAATAGTTAAGGTTAAATTGAATTCTTCTTAGTGTTTTGGTCTTTTCTTATCGTTAGGAATTTTCCTGGGATTTTTGGGAATCAGCAGCAACACTATTTGGAGGTCATTAAGAGAATGCTGGTTCAGTGTATGCAAGATCAAGAACATCCATCAGTAAGATCTTTATGTTCTGGGTTTTTTTTGGGTTTGGTTTTTTTTTTTAGTATGTCCTGAGCATAGAAACTTCTTGTAGGAGTCTCAAAGATAAGGTTAAACCATAGATTCCGACCAGAGAATTCCATTACCTGAAACTGCTGTACATCTGGACTTCTAACTATGCCTGCCTCAAAACGAAAGGGTCAAACCTTTTCGTGGTTCTAAAGCTGACTGGCTGGCTGGCTCTTCCCTAGTAGTTATGCTTGGAGAAACTTAGTTGCAGTAGCCTAAAGCAGAGCCAGAGGTTTTAGCCAGCAGAATGAGGGGTCAGAAAACTCCCTGTTAAGCTCTCTTTCTGGCCCTTGTATAGATACAAGATATCTATAACGATATAGATACATAATATCTCTACATGTAGTGTCTGTACATAGTATGTCTGAAAACTCTGTATGTATGACAGCTCCTTGAGCTGTTTGTGCCTGCTTTGCTGTAAGGGCATGTTAGCAAGCTGTGCTTTTCTGGAAGGCTTCAGATTTATTGATTTGTGCAGAGAATTGTACTTTGAAAATGTTTCTCTTGTTGTGGAGAATGCTGGGCAAGGATAGGAAACCCTGCTGTGGTATATGGGTTCAGTTTGCTGCTCCCCCGTGGATTACTTTTTCTGACCTTTGAAAGTCAACTGGGTAACATTTTCTGAAGTACCACAAGTCATGCCTTTAAAGAAGCATGTTTTAAACACTGAGATCACACTTTTTGAAAAATGGGACTCTGACACTTGCATACACATTTGAAGTTGGGATGAAAGTTGAAGACAATAGGTTTTTTCTTTTTTCTTCTGTTTAAAACAAAACAACCTAAAACACCAAACCAAAAAACAAACAAAACCAAAACTAGAGAATACTTGCCACCTCATAATATGATAAATTTTTTTTGTATCGTGGAGGACATAGATGCTCAAAATCTTCATTATTGCTTTACCCTAATTTGAAGTAAGTTTTTAACTTGGGCTTTTACATCTAATTTCTATGTCTGTTAGGAAAATATAACAGGGAAATGGTAATACAAAATCTAGTTTCATAATAGGCCTAATGATAAAAGAAAACAAAGCCATGTTTCATTACCAGTTCTTCACATTTCTTTCTCCTATCCTGCCTGCCTTCTAGATCAAGACTCTTTCTGCTAGAGCTGCGGCTGCATTTGTGCTTGCTAATGAGCACAATCTTCCCCTTCTTAAACACTTTGCAGACTTGCTACCTGGAATCTTGCAGGTAAGAAACCACATAAGTAACGCTTAGTGTGCCATTGCTGTCTGTATTGACTGTATCTGAGTGTAAATTATTGGTCTGCAAGTTTCTGTAGCATATGAAGCTTTGCCGAGACCTGGTTTAACTATGTCTTAGTTAGCCTGACATTAGTCACCATCAAGATACAGTGGAAACCGATAAGGAATTTTGTAAGCGCAAGCTAATTGATAGAGTTTTAAGGAAAATATTTCAACGCTGATTAATTTATACAGTGTTACGTAGATAAATGAATTAAAATTCTTCTTAAGGTATTTGACTGAAAATCATACAGCTTTAAAATTAACCATGATATTGAAATATACTTTAAACATGGGCTACCCTGAGGTTTCAAGTAATCAGTAATTGGGAAATTGGTTGACCCATGGTATCTTGTATCTCTTCAATTAAGAGAAAAGCATAGAATTGTTCTGAAGAAAGATTCTCAGAGTAAGAACAGTCTGGAGAAATTATCTTTATGGTTTGATAAATGAGGAATTTGCAAACAAAATGCCTTTTTAAGCTTCAGATAATTTCTGAGGCTGCATTAGACCTCTTTTAGGATGGATGAATTTGAGCAAAAGTTGGAACTCTAATATTAAGTTGTTTACTTTTGGGGGGAAGCCTGTTGTAAACCAAACCAGACACAGAAATGGTTTGAGCTCTGAAGGATGACAAATTCACAGTACAGTTACCTTTCCACATTAAGAAAAAAGTGAAAATAGCCAAGTACCTGTGATAACAATGGTAGTGAACTTTTGGTGATTTTAAATTAGGCTAAATTTAGGTTAAAGACTGAGTTCTTGCTGCAGTCAGTACAGCAGGTTCCCGTTGACAGTGTAAGTTATAAACCTTGTCTGTGTGGGCTTTGTGGCAAGCTGAAGAAAAATTGTGCCAAGTTTACTAGCTTCTGTAACCGATTCTGCCTGATCTTAAAAGGAAACTGAGAAATTTATGAAAATCAACTGAACTTGGAAGTGGGCTCTAGTGTGTACAAGTATTTTGATATTGAGGTCACTATTTGGTGGTTAGTCCCTGTTGGTGACTTTAGCAATGACAGTTGTATTGTGCAACAATTGTAACTGACTGAGAGGACCTTGGCCACGGAATACTGTATGAGTGGGAGCAAGGGAGGATTTGGGGTGGGCATGCTATTCGTCTTGGTGTTCGGCAATTAAATAGTATGCCTTTTTTAGACTTCAGACTAATAGCCCACTTTGTGTGATGTAAGTTTCAGTGCTACTATTTTAGGCTGTAAAAATGCATTCACTTGGCTTGCATTTTCAAGCTTTATTTTGCAAATATAGAGCACAGAAGTATGCTATGAAATCTGTCTTTTTCAAATACTTATTGCAAGAAGGACTAGATTTTCTGGCTGTGGTAACACAAGATGGATATGAAGATCTGAGTTTATAAATAGGAGATGGGATGTGTTAGAATAGTGGTGAGTGACCTTTGGAGACAGTTGGATGCTTTTTTTGTTGCTGTTGAAGTTCATTTTGTTGAAATATTGATGTGGTAAAAAAGCTAAAAATAAAATTCTGACTTAACTCAGTCCTTTCAGTACAATATCTATAATGGTTATGCTGGAAGCTGAACTTTCAGAGCTAATAGTTGAAGCTTGTATCCAAGAGATCTGTCTTGCAGTGGAGGTAAAAGCAGCTGGAACTTCAACTGACTTCTGTGGTCGTTAGTGTTTGATACTACATAAAAGTGCCTCTGTCTTTTAGGACTCACCGTGCATTTTGAACTTCTAACTTCAGAAACCTAGTCTTGCTTTAAAAAACTGTCAAAGTTGCAATGGGTATAAAATACAGAGTTTTACAGAAACTTCCAGTAAACATTGTTATCCTTTGCCAGAATCAAAGGACGAGTGGTAAATACTAGACCAAAAGGCCATAACCAAGACAGATTTATTCCACAGCATTTCTGATACTAGAAGATGTTGCTTCTGAGTTGAAAATGTGGTCTGTTTGAATGGCGTTATCAGAAGTGTTGGATTCTAGATTTAAGTATTAAAGAACTCCTAGCTGTTCACTTTAAAAAATGTTTCTACATTAGGAAGACATCAGATACTTTGCTAATGAAAATTACTTTCAAAATTCTGAAAGACTGCTTTTTCTTTGGAGATTTGGGTTTTCGTGTCCTACTTCTAGAAGAGTTTTAACACCATTGAATAACTGTATGCTGTTTTGGTACTAGAGCATCAACCTGGTCAGTTAAAAGTAAGTTTTAAATCACTTTTCAGAATGTAGCTATGGGTTAGGAAAGATACTTGCAGAAAGCTTGATATATCTTTTTCTCTTTCCCGTGTCCAGTGACTGGAGGCTGAAAGGTCTGCTTTAATTTGGTGGCTCTGCAGAATTGTCTAGAAAAAAATAAATTATTTAATCTTGAGATTCCTGGTGTTTGTAAGCGTAAGCTATTCAAAGCTGTTCTTGCGTAGCAGGGAAAAAAGGAGTTAGGATAATTTTTCTTCTTTTGGGCAGAGTTACTTTGAGGAGTTTTTCTTTATTTAAAATGCATTTTGAAGTTGTGCTTGTCAAAAGGTAGTGTGTTTCTTTGCATGTTGGTGCCTCTGATGTGTGGCCTTAATTTTTTCTGAGTGTGTGTCTACTATGTCATATTTAAACTAATAATGGTCAAAATTGATGGCATATAACATTGTAAGCTATAACTTGTAGAAAACTTGTAGTTTCAGAGCCTGCATATTATTTCTTCGTAGTCATTATGGATTTGTGCACACTGGCCACCGCAGCAGGGTCTGACCCTAGGATCCCACTGAAAATACAAAGTCCAAGTGAAGGCTTCCAATTAGTCTTTTATTAGTTCTTAGGTTACAGCTCTAGCTGGGTGCCTTGCAAGATGGACCTCTACGCCAATTCACACCTCTCACTTATACCCCTACCAGCCATCACCCCATCCCCAAGCCCAATCACTTAATTCTGGTCTGTGGTCTCTTGATTTCTTACTGGTTTTCACTGTTGGGGCTGACCTTCTTCTAAGTTTCTTTGTTCTCTTGGAATTGTCTCCTCCTTGTCTGTCCTTATCTTCTTCATTCTGCTCCTATCTGCAGGATTCAGCTAGTTCTTTGTTAGCAGCCTGTTAGTTTTATCAAAAAGTTTACTCTCAGTCCATTCTTGTGGCCTAAGGCTTCAACTACTTTAGCTACTAATGCTATTAGTACTATGCTATTAGAGCCTATTCAGAGAGACAAGAATATAGTTAATCAAATTTCTTATGCAACAGTGGTCTCATTCATAAATTATTTGTTTTTACTTAGTCTTACCTTTATCTTATCTCTTTATAGGCTGTAAATGATTCCTGCTATCAAAACGATGATTCTGTCCTGAAATCCCTTGTAGAAATTGCAGATTCTGTTCCCAAGTATTTACGGCCACATTTAGAGCCTACCTTGCAACTAAGTCTGAAGGTAAGGCTAGGAATTTTTTAAAAAAATCACTCTTTCTGCCCCAAAACTTCTGTTCTAACCATTTGCTCATATCTTCTGGATTATAGTTGTGTGCAGATGCCAGTCTCAGTAACATGCAGCGTCAGTTGGCGCTTGAAGTAATTGTGACCTTGTCAGAAACTGCTGCTGCTATGCTGAGGAGGCATACAAACATTGTTGCACAAGCCAGTAAGTATTTTTACTCATTTTCTTTGTCAAAACGATTTGTCTTCCTTTGCAGTGTTAAACTGACTTTGCAGGTGGTCAGTGGCAAAACCATGTCTAACTCGTTTTGCTGGTGCTGATAACTTGAGGTGATACTGAATCGAGTTTTCTTGTGGAGAGGACCCCTGCTTGTTATGACTCTTCATAATCTGTGCTTAGGCAACCACCAACAATTTGAATAAAAATACAGTAAACTCTTCATTAGGTATTTCCAAGGAAAATACTACTTTTGTGCTTTTCTGCTGGCTTTGGAAGTTTGTACTGTAAAAAATAAAGAAAAAACAGAAGAAAATCAAAAACCAAAAACGTTGATGCATTTAGTTCTGAAGTTCTACGTTTGAAGTTTGGTATGTAGGCCAGATACTCTGTGGTGCTGGCAACTGAAGACTGAAGGAATTCAGCATGCGTGTTGAGCTTCAGTGTTCAGTTAAAGCTGTGAATTAAAAATCAGATGCTTATATAAATACTTAGAGATAGTCCAATTAGACTATTTAACATGCCAGTTGTAAATTCTTTGGAGAGGCACTTTTTTAGTCATGCATTATTATTTGAGATGCTGAAAATAACTGTCTTCTGGACAGCCCTAGCAGCAATGCTATACACACTGGTATTTCTCTGCCTTTTAAACCCTTTTTGTGAGTAGATCAGGGCACTGAAAAGCAGCGTAGCCTGCTCTTTGGCAGGATTCTTTTACTTCCCTGTCACACTTGTATTTGTCTAGATTCTTGTTTGTTTTCTGAAACCTGTAGAGACAATCTGTTAAAAGGCAACTTTTTTTACTTGTGTGCTTGGGCTGGGACAAGTTACATATATACACTTCACTAAAATAATCATAAAACTTCTGGAAAATGTTGTAAACTGGATCTGCTTGGCTTAAGTGTCTAAACTATTGACTAGAAGTTTTGTTTACTTGTGGAACAGTTTTTTAAAGAACACATTATTTTAAGAATATAATTTGGAATTTTAAAATGTTTAGAATGTTTTTACTCTATCCTGTAGCTTGTTGAGAAGATTAACGCTTGACACTTGCTGTCCACCAAATCATTATAAGCTTCTTATCTTGTCAGGCAGCATAGTGGAGAAGCACCTCATATCTATTTAGAGTGTACTAGTTTTATATTGCGTTGCTAGTTGCTGTTTAGGAATGAAATATTTGTATTAAGATACTGTATTGAGATAAGGCACCATGTGGGAATAAAATGCCTTTGGTTTGCAACCCATTGTAAAATTGCTCATAATATTAATGAATTACTAAGGTGAAAGATATTTATTTTGCAGAGCTAGTACAGCAGTCATGTTCAGAGAATGATAAAAAGGTTGCCAAAAAGGATTGCTTTTGTCTTGGCTTTGTGCCTTAATTTAAAAGGCTTTCTGTTTTCATTCAACTAAAAAGTTGCTAGATCACTTGATCCTCACAAGTAAAACTGGGTCTGAGGCAAAACTGTCATCTTAAGCTGGTTCTGCTGAACTGATGCTAATTTAGGAGTAAGTCTATGTCCTGTGTACCAGTTATCTGCTCAGGAATTCCACTTGGGTTCAGACTTCCCGCCTTGAGCTCAGTACTGAAGACAGCAGAGTGCTTTATTCCTCTTTCCCTAGAAATGAGAGCTGCAGCCGATCTTTGGCTGTAGTTTTGCGCATTCTCCAGAGAATGGAGAATCATGGCATGCTCTGACAAGAAGCAGGCTTAGTAGTGGGCTCATCATTATTTGTAAAGAGTCTATGCCTTGGCAATAATTAAATTTTGAGGGCTTATTGGGACAATGTGGAAACTTTGCACAGATCTACATTTAAAAAAAAATATTTGTGATGCTGTACTTACTGGCAACCACATTCATATTAAACATCAAGAAGAAACAACATGTTTACAAGCTTTTGCAGGTTCTAGATACAATGATGGCCTGACAGCTTTGGATGACAGTTTGTTCTCAGCCTTGCATAGCATTAGTGGCAGAGGATGGTTGACTTCCAGATTTCAGAGGTGTGACAATACATCGTTTTCACATGCATGCTTATGAGTGTCTGTGTCTGAAAAGCCTCTGGGCTATAGTACTGTTCCTTTTGAGGAAATTCTTTGCAGTGACTAGTAAGTATATAGAGTCTTGACATGTGGGCATCATGCTAGAGAGTTCATAGTGTCCATTAAGTTATCCTGATATGTAAATAAAAGCGCTCTGAAGGTGTTTGCAGCCATGATATACTCTCTGGCTGATGATACATAGCCACAATCCATAATTTGATATTTTCTTGATACTTGCCCCACAATGCTGTCAGTGAGCAATATTTTCTTCTGTCATCAGCTGAGCAGGTTTCTCATCTGTCCAGAGGTATGGTGAGGTGAGTTTGCTTAGGTTTGTGCCTCTAATGTAGATTTCAGTAGTGTAAATACATTATGAAATTCAGCAGCTGCAGTATACCTAGTCGGTTGCAGTAAATCTCATCAGCAGCATGGACTACTGTATGCATACTAGGTTTTGAGGTAGATTGCTGTAAAGGAGAGTTAACTATGAAGCCTGTCTTCAAGCTGTGTGGTGGACTGTCCTAAAAAGATTCTTAAAGCTCAAAGGTTGAGTATTTGACTGAAAACTTTTGTTTCCAGGGCAAAGTGATGCTTTTTTGAATAAATAATGTTGAAGTCAAATGACTGCTCTGAGCAGTTAGTGTAATACTAGGTGAAGAATACTTCAGAGTGCCTTACTTTACTCTGAAAGTGCAAGGTATAATTTTCACCCCTTGGGCTCTGAAGTGCACGGGAACAGGCAGGCTTACAGTAGACAAATTGCTGCGCTCCGTCCTCATGCGAGAACAGCTCAGAAATGTAGGTTGCTTATTGCATAGCAGTTCAGCATTATCATAAAGGTTGTGTAATAGCCCCTAGAAAGACTTGCACTGAGAAGAGCAGACAGAATCAATCTGCAGAGGTAGAAGTAGAAAAATGGTGGATTATTATGTGGAATGTATTTGCATGATACAAAACAAAAGTATTACATTAAGTGGGGAAAAATCCTAAGTTCTAAACCATTAGCGAATTGTAAAAGTAAAGCTTTATGCTAAGCAACCACTTATGTTAGTAAAACTGAGAGTTGAGTATTATTTTTCTATAATGAATATAGTCTCTTTCATCGGTAAATGTTCAAAGGATGATATCAGAGTTTCAGTAAAATGAAGGAAGTATATCTGAGTTCTTAAAGCATAGAATACTATTTTAACTCTTTCAGGGAACTTAGACTTTATTAAGGAATTGACTTTTTACAATCTTCGTGATTTAAAAAAAATCTTAAGTTGTACTATGAGCCTTGGTAGGAAATACACAACATTTTTTTTACTCTTGATTTGGATGTTCTGAATATACTCTTTCAAAAATCTACTCTGAATTATTGGCTGATGCAGTTTGGCAGACTTGGCTGTCTGCTACTGGAAGAAGAGTTACATTTCTTTGATGATGTTTTGAAAGGAGAGAACTTAAAATTTATGCTTGTTATTTGAAAATCTATTCTAAGAAACCAACCTGAGTTTAAAACTTGTTATTTTCAGTTCCTCAAATGTTAGCAATGATGGTTGACTTGGAAGAAGATGAAGATTGGGCAAATGCAGATGAGCTTGAAGATGATGATTTTGACAGGTAATTATGAAACTAGTTGTTTCAATATATTATCAAGACTGTGTGGCTAACAGCAGATTTTAAGGGCAAAATGCAAATGGCTGCAGTGCATTACTTTTTATTTACTCAGGTAACTCTTATAGTTTTGTTCCTTTGGTCATGAGCAGTATGTATGACTGTTCTCAGTTTATTTGTAGGTTATTTAGATACTGTTCAGCAAATAATTAAATTCTTTCAGTATTCGTGTATTGCTGTAATTCTACAAGTTGCATGTCCTCTTGTCAAAATTTTATTTCTTGTCATTTATGTTACTTAGTTCAGAAGTCAGTGCTCCTAACCCTTTAAGTTGAGGGCTTGTCCTGAAGTTAGCTGAAACCAAAGCTGAAGCATACTGACCTGTTTAATCATCTACAACCAATCTCTTCATATTTTTCTGTATTTATGCCCTTGAAAAGGTGGTGTTAATGCAAAAAGCTGTCTACCTTTAAAGGACACCAGAATGTATAGTGGAATTCTTTGCTGGATTTCATCTAGCTCAAAAAATGATTTTGCTATTATTTTAAAATTTGCTATTGTTTTAAATCCCTTGGAATGGCTAGTGGTAGCTTATCGTGTGTCTTAGGTGAGAAAGATCTACTATGCTTACAAATATCTGAAGGGTGGGTGTCGGGAGGATGGGGCCAGACTCTTTTCAGTAGTGCCCAGTGACAGGACAAGGGGCAATGGGCACAAACTGAAGCACAGGAAGTTCCATCTGAACACGAGGAAGAACTTCTTCCCTCTGAGGGTGACGGAGCACTGGAACAGGCTGCCCAGGGAGGTTGTGGAGTCTCCTTCTCTGGAGATATTGAAGACCCACATGGACGAGGTCCTGTACAACCTGCTCTAGGTAACCCTGCTTCGGCAGGAGGGTTGGACTAGATGACCCACAGAGGTCCCTTCCAAGCCCTACCATTCTGTGATTCTGTACGACAACGTACAAACACGACAGCTGTACCAAGCCACCGAGCCAGGCCTGGCTGAGGGGGCTCCTCTCTGCCCCCCCCGTGCTATCAGTGCGCCTTCCTCCCTTCCCCAGCCGAGGTTTATTTACAGCCGATTCACACCCATTTGTTCCTGAGCCATTAGCTTCACTGCCGCTTCCTCCTCCTCCTCCTCCTCCTCATTGTTCGCGGCTCCCCGCAGCACAATGGCAGCCCCCGGCCCCGCCGCCCGCGCATGCGCCCCGCGCGCCTCCCCCGCCACCAAGCGGGGCGCGAACAGGAGGGGGGCGTGGTCTG
>Ga0181612_150028_pt1 | contig 10342 bp, 5 predicted proteins | sample HoacroProtozoa21_FD_119630 | JGI IMG/M metagenome (GOLD analysis project Ga0181612, IMG submission 119630) | Hoatzin crop microbial communities from Cojedes, Venezuel. Combined Assembly of Gp0051906, Gp0051904, Gp0051908 | reverse complement strand
TGTTTTTTGTGATTGCCACTCAGAAATGAGAAAGGAACATTCAGCTGCTTCAATATGCATGACTGAAAAGAACATAGAGTTTTTTAGTGTCCTCTGAGCAACCTGGTCTAGTGGAAGATGTCTCTGCTCATGGCAGGGGGGTTGGAACTAGATGATCTTTAAGGTCCTGTCCAACCCTTACCATTCTATGATTCCAGGAAATAAGAAAAAGAAGGCATGACACTTTTACTTTCAGTTATGTTTAATAAAATTTACAACTGTTTTTTTGTGTAGAAACTGATTCCTTAATTGTTCTCAGAGGACATTTATTTCAGAGAATGTCCTCACATAAGGTAGATTAAGTAACATTTCACTATGGAACCTGACCAGATTTGAGATAAACTTGAGACAGATATGAGACAAACACTGACCTGCAGAACCCTCCTAAGACTCTTAAAGAGGCAGATGACAAAGCAGAACTACAGAGATGTAGTGATTTTTGCTACTGAAATGTAAGTTATCTCTGGACACAGCTTCATCAGTAGCTACTCCAGTAACAGTAGCACAGTATTTTTTTCATTTAAGAATCTAAATGCTATTTACTTTAATTTTTTTCTCTTCCAAGATCTAGATGGGCTGTTGTTCTTGGGGGGGGGTGGGGTGGGGAATCCCTAACTTCCTTAATGAGTTATGACAAGTTCTGTTCATGTTGCAGCCTCTTTTTCTAGCATACTGAAGCCTAAATTTAAAAGTTAAGTCCTATGTGTTACGGACACAAAAAATGGTTTACATTTATTATATATATAAAAAAAAATACAATGACACCTCCAAATGAACTATACAGGAATGGTGTCTCATAATCCTTTGTCCATTTATGCATTGCACACAAACTTTTCCAAAGCTACGTGTGCTAATGGACACTTTGAATTCTTTTTGCAGATCTGGTGTTGACCTACTGCATGAACCTATGCAGTTCACTTTTCATTCCTTTGTTCGTCTCATCTCTTTAGATCAGAAATTCTTCAGGGCAAATAAATGATCTACTCATTATGGCTCTAAAAGAGATAAGCTGCTATATCTTTTTACTTTTCACTAGGCCTTTTCAAAGAAAGTCCCTTTCCCTCAGTCAAAATACCATATTAAATTTGGTCTACAGCACCAAAGTAATTTCTCCAGCAGTATCTATGAACTATAATCTCACAAAGCATTATGCACAAGCTTAACTTCCTGCCCTATGAAAATTCCATTTAGTATGGCAATATTTCAAGAGAAAACAGTTCCATTTCTAGCTGAAATGAAATGAAATTTTTCTAGGAAAACTCTCATTACATACTTTACAAAGAAATAATCACTCTGATTTTGCAGTGTGGCGTTTCATAGCAAAAGCATATGCAACTAATTCAGATTTTGAACAGTGGACTGTTTTAAAGTACAAAATATTTTTAAAATTGCTAAAGAAAATGACAATTTCATCTATCATTTGTTGATGTTATTACACAGAATCATGCAGACAAGATTGTAATTGTGTTTCAGGGAAAACACTTCCTTTGCATGGCGGCAAAACTGAGCTAATATGGAGACAATACACCTGGGAGCATTACTGGTAGCTGAGATTTAGAAGGCTGTTTATCTGCTGAATATTTACTTTATTTATACTGAGATAATTTATCTTTACCTTACTGATGTTGATGTGCCAAGCCATCAGAATGTGATGTATGGGTACTGCTATGTATTCTGCTTTAATTTACCACTTGGCTTTTAATCTTTACAATATATATAAAGCATGGAATACTACAGGAAATATTAATAGCTTGTCTACTTACATCTATCACTTTTCATGCAGATCTCCTCACCTGACAAAGGAAACATAAGAAATTGTCAGTAGAATTTAATAGGTAATGAGGTAAATATCCCAAACTAAAAGAGTAAATTTCAACTAAATTACAATGACTTTCATAAAATAGGTATTGAATTTATGTCTGGATGGGTATAAATTGTGACTATTACTACTCATTATTTCTCCTTGGAGCACTTAGTTGATTTCAGGTGCTTTCAATGACCTCTGTCAGCGCAGGAAATATGGTGGATCTCTAGATATTTTTTTGGATTTCTTTTTTGAACAGTTGCTGAAGATGGTATGAGTCTAAGTCTACCTCTTTACGGCAGCAGGATTAGAACTAGAAGCTTAAGAAATCTTTTTTTTTTCTTCTTCTTCTTCTTCTTTACTGAAATCTATTGCAGTATGCAAGGCAATGACATAAATTGTTGTTCCAACTCAATACCTGTTTTGCTTTCATAGATTAAAAAAAGAAGTGGAATGAATAAAATAGGAATGCAGAATAGGGCAAAATGTTAAAGATAATTTCAAATTTCATACGTTCGTAATGAGCAGCAACAAAAGCCTTTAATAGAAACTTGTTTCCCCTACATAGAGCTCTGAATTCAGGCAAATCTGGAATTTTCATTTGCATCCATCTCTATTAAGAAGTGAATCTAGCCAGCTTCATTTTCAGAAGGGATCTTATCAGCTCTACTCTTTATGCACTGTGATATCTCCTTCTCCCAAGCAGATCAGATTTCAGTAGAATCTGGAGCAATTGTGCAGCCTGACCTTATCACACTCTTCGGACGCCATGTGCATTTGAATAGAGATTTCTGGCAGGTGCACAAATAGGCAGAGCAACAGATGATTTGCAGAGAACTTCAGGCTCATTTAACAGCCGTTACAGTAGGTATCTAAGACCACTTTACACTCATGACCTACTAGCACTGACTCAGCATTCCCCTATGTTCCTTCTCCCCTCAAGAACCTCTACTTTACACCCCAATAATTTCTAAATTAGTAGAGAGAACAACTGTCTTCTATTGAAGCTGACACAAACATTAATAATCTTAAAATTATTTGTTCCTATATTCTTTGCCAGTATGCTATTGTTTTGCTGTGCTGTTTGGAACTAGACTGACCTTAGCTCTCAAGTAATTTCATCATGGTCAAATTAATTGCGTAATGATAAGATGGTATAAAATGCACAAAGTTTGATGTTTAGTCATCTTTTTCTTTTTAAATTACTATATCAGCCATAATGAAAAGACACTTTGCTTCGGCAGAGGTGTTGGACTAGAAGACCCACAGAAGTCCCTTCCAACCCCGAACATTCTGTGATTCCGTGATTTTGTTTATGCATTTTGTTAATCTGTTTGTTTGAAACTTGCCAAATTCTCAGTTTAATGATTCTCTTTCTCTTCTGATGATGTCAATGGGATCATCTTTCACTATATCATGAAATTGTGAAGAACAAAATTAACATCCTGGACACATTTCTGAATGCCTCTTACTGAGGTGAAAACAGACACATCTGTTAGTGAACTTCAGTAATTATGCAGTTATGCATGGACTAACATAATTAAAAGGACCCATCCCTACTAAAAAAAAAAGCAAATTGTGTCAAAGTTCTTGTTTGAACTCAGCTTTTATTTTTATCTCCTTTCTTTTCTCCAACATGAGCCTTCCTACTTAAAAAAATATTCCTAAACAAAGTCTGAAACTTCCAAACAATGCAGAAACTGATTGTGTTAAGGATATCTGCCATGTTTCATACATATTCCATACCTTCCTTAACAATATCTTCCATACATATATTTAAGGGTCTGAGCACTTTTCCCCAAGTGTTATATTTCTTTTAACAGTATGATTAAGGGTTGAAGACATATCACTGATTTTAAAATTTTAATTAAAGAAAAATAATCAGAAGGGATATATGATTTTTTTAGGGAAAACCCTATTTTTTGCCTTATATATAAAAAAAGCCTTCATTAAATATTATACTCTCCTTTTTAACTAGAAGTATCAGAAGGTTTACAAACCATTCACTGGAGGGAATTCATTCGTGAATGAAGACCAAATTCAAAATTCTTCTTCTCTTAAGTAGTACAAGGACAAAAAGACTTTGATGATATGCCATCCTCCATAAAAGACGACACTCTAGAATGACTATGCTGGTTAGTTTTAATGTCAAAGAAAATATGGGGTGGAGGTTTAGAAAGAGAACTCTTTATGTCTCAGAAAAAAAAGAAAAAAAAATAGCCAAGCGAATCACTACAAGTCAAGAGACAGAATAGCCTTCAGTAAAGTCTTAGCAAGAAATAACAGATAGAGCTTGGAATTGGAAGGGGAAGGAAATGATAAATGTGGGAGTTATATCATCTGAGAAACAGCTGAGAGTTTGTGGGTAGTACTAGAGCTACCTTTGCTGTTCTATTTTGTATATGCAGCAAAACAATCAAATCTGCAATCTAATCACACTGCTTAGGGGACAAGTAGTTTGAACTTCAGTGACCTTCAGATGAGGTCTTTTGATAAATTCATTAAAACTGGCAATCATAATTTGTTCATTTAGTATCATTACAAAATTTTTCAAATTGTCTGCCTGTTTAAAGCAGTTTCAATTGGTTTTGACAAAGACTAGCAAGCAGCACCCGATTTTAATATCACTTATTTCTGAACAATTTCTCATTTTTAGGCAATTGAATTTGCCAGCATTCTTTTAATGAAGAAGAGAAAAATGGAAAATAAACCAGAAACTCCTTTTGAGAAGAGAACGTGTTTGTCACAAATAGTATTCCAGCTATTTTGATGCAGAACCACAGGAATTCTTTTAACTATAATTAAAGTTCCAAGCAATGAAAAAATAGAGATACAAAACTTTTCAGTCTTTGTAAGAATAAAGCATGAAATAGTCACTTCTGATCCCCACAACCAGCATAGTAATCACTCTATTCAGAATGTTAAAATCATCCGGTTTCTGTTCTGTCCAGTGAAAACTTACAAATTAAGTGTAATGATATGGGCCAGGTGCTGGTATTAAAGTGAAACTTCCAAGAAATTACATTCTCAAAAAATCTTTTATCTTATGTTTTGACTGGAATAAGATAGTGTAAGAAACCAAATCCGATAACCAAAGCTCTGCTTTGCCATCTGTATGCAATAATGGAGCTTGAAGAACAATGGGAAGAAAAGAAAAATGCCAACAACTGGAGACAGAAAATTGTGTACAAGAAACTAGTCTTAGATAAGTATCATCTGAATATTCCACATTCACTGACTTCCAGTGTATGAGTTTAGAGTGCTGTGAGCTGGGTTCACATTTTTCAATTACTAGTTAAAATACAGTTCCAAATACTTTAAGCTCCCCCTCCCACCCCCCAAACTGTGATATTTCCAGCTTCCATTTTAAAGCAGAAGAATTAGAGGGAAATTTGGTGGTGTTAGCTGTGGTTACTCATGTTCAAATATTTTTACACATCCAATACTGCTTTTTTTCTTGTTGGTTGAATTCTTTGCCCCTCTAAATTGTGGGACATAGCAGCAAAATGGGAGGAGGCAGGGAACGGAAAGAATATTGCACTTACATGCTGTTGAGGAAGATGCACCCTGCTTCACTCGCCATCTGTACTGCAATGTCTTAATAATCACAGACTTAGCTTTTCTAGAGTAAGCACCTTGTTCTATTACGTTATTCTTCTGGGAATACGCTGCTCTACTCTGTAAAAAAATATTTCCAATCTCATTAGCTATCATCAATCACCTCCTTAGTTCAGGTGGGTAAATGTTTGCAATCATTGAAAAATCTTGTGAAGTCAACATGGAGTTCATTTAAAATTAAATAAAAAATAAAATTAAAAAAAACAGGTGTCAATATTTCAGGTACCTGAATAGGTTGATTATGTTATAGAATGATATTATGATATTCCTAGTGCCATAAAATCATTAGGCAGTCATAAGACTCAGTCAATACACTGATATACTGGTAAAGGTCTCACTAACACCTCATGATATCAGCCAGTCCTAAGAGCAATCAAATAAGAACTCAGAAGGCGGCTGTCATGTTAAAGGCACATCAGAGCAAGAAGGAGAAAATGTTCCAGAGGTTTTCATCCCTCCCAGAGAATACTCTTTCTACCTCCATCTTCTGTAACAAGCAAAATACGAATCAGTGACTTCGATTGCAGCTGTGATTGGGAGTCAGGAAGACTCTCTTGTACAAAAGGGTCTTAGGCTTTAAATCTCCTTTCAACTGTTGCACTCAGCAAAAGTGTCATACTGTATGAAATCAAAATAGCACAGGAACCAAGAGCAAATAATTCTTTCTTTAGAAGCCCTTATATACTTACCACCCAAGCATTTTAAGTTGGGATTCTGTAAGCAAGTTTCCAAAGCTTAATGGTATTAAAAGAGTTTTTGTAATGCATTTAGAAAATGAATGAAAAAAACCCAATTACTGAAACACTACATAATTGTAAGAATAGGCCAATATTAGATTTAATAAGCTGATCTCATCTAAACATGACAATAAGCGGAAATTGAAGGTCATGCATACAAGCTGACTGTATTTTGGAAAGTAACGCCTGAGAAAAAGGCTGAAAGATTATGAAACAAGTAACTGAACATGAGTCCTATGTACGACACAGTGCCTACAAGCAGTGAGGCAGTCACGGATTTCCAAGTCAAATTACAATGCTGTTGCTGCAAACTTCATCTTAAAAACATTTGCAACCTGGGTAGCTGAACCCCTAGCCTCGGACAAATGCATGGTGCTTTATTTTTGAGCTTTCTTTTGCTTTATGTACACTGCCTGAAGTCGTTTATACCTGGATTTAAATTTAACTTCAACATTAATACATCTTGTGCTGTTTTGTCCTGTCTTGTCTAATGCAATCAACAGCATGGGTCTTTTATCATTGTCACTTCATCTCCAGCGTGTAGGGAATGCTCAGCAAACAGGCTTCTGGAAAGTTACTTATTGTATATCACCTTTGACTCTAGCTTCTTATAAAGCAGAGACACAATATAAATTTTCAGGGTTTTGCGTTATGTATTTATCACGAAAAAATGTCAAAATCACCATTGTATTCATACTGCAATTTCCATACTTTCTATGTTTTACAGATTGACATAAGCTCAAAGAATGACTCTTTAGAGAGGTAGCTCTTTAAAACACACAGCTCTGTTCATTCTGGATAATAATTCTGTTCCTACATCAATCATCTGTAGAAAGTTTATACCAAAATGTTATGGCACATTGTCATCACTGAAGGATATCAGAATATATTCAGCTCTTTAAAGTTTAGAGAAACTTAGACAAAATAACAATGCGCATCTCATTTCAAAGTCATCATTTAAACATTGTGGGTGAAACCCTGGATCCATTTAAAGTCAATGGCAAAACTCCCACTGACCTCAGGAGAAGTCAGATCCTGTCCTTTATTGCTGCCTTTATTCATTTTTGCCAACCAAATGACAAATTATTAATAAATGCACAGGATATTACTTAGTCTAAGCAGAGCTGGTAAGAACTAGAAAAGAAGCTTTTCAGATACATTATACATGAATCAAGCTGTTATCTTTTGAGCAATTTGTTCAATGAGTTGGCATTCAACCAGATAGAGAGATGGTCAAATACTGAAAAAGACTATTATTGAATATTTTATTTAATGAATAACAGCTACTTTGGGAAGGTAGTGTATTCTGTGAGTAATATTCAACAGCTTACAGCCAAAAGTATTTTATCCAACATTAATTACTGTTGTTTTGTTTTGGGGAAGCACAGAAGTATTGTAAGGTTTTGTTTGTTTTGCTTTGATCTTCCATCACTGCACAGTTACCAGCACTTGTGCTATAGTACACAAATAACAGCCACCTGACTTTTGTTAAATTTAGTTTCACATTGCTTCAGCATGTAGGATTTGTTAACTTTCCTCTAAACAAATGAATTGACATTGTAACATTTTGCGTATCACCAATTAAAGCAGTAAGTTTTGTGACATTAAAAAAAAAAAAGAAAAAAACAAAGGAAATAAATCACCACCCTCCAAGCAAGCTGAATATATATAACATTGACATATCGTTTTCTTCAACGGCTATCTATTAAGTCTATATTGAAGTTTTCTTAAAATGTTGATTTTTTATTTTTAAATTGTATTAAGCAATTTACATAAACAGCTGCTATATTCAATTTCCTATCCTAGGAGGATTCTGCTATTGACACAAAAGTATAGAAATAAGCTGTATGTATTTTTAAGCACTGTTTCCTCCCTTAGAGAAATTTTAAGCAAGTCTTCACATCTCTAAGCCAGAGTTATGTGGTTGGTTGGTTGTTCCTTAACATAATGGCATCCATGTGCTTGACGTCTCTGCTCCACCAGACACAGGCAAGAATTTTGCCATTCTCATAACTAAGATGTACCATAAGCCATACATTTCAGTCATCTTTCAGACTCTCCCAGCTAGCCTTGACGCACTCAGCTGCTTACATAAAGATTTTAACCCATAATATCAATACTAAATACAAAACACAAACTGCTTGTGAAAACCATGAGGAAACTGCAGGAGAACATGAAGAAAACCTAGAGAAGTACTTTTAGATTTTGGTTTTTTTGAAGTATTTTTTGTTGTATAGCAGCAGGATAACCATGCATGATGAGGTCCTGGTATCATTTCTGTCACATCACATTACATCTACTGGTCTCAGGCTGGAAACATAATACGTGCCTATGTGGATGTTCATAGGTACATCTGCACTAGCCACAAGGAATAGTACTTTTCTAATGAAAAATAACTTGTGATTTGGAAATCTGACTTTCCTCTGCTGTAGTAGAAAGTTTAGTCCACCTTGAAGTCCCACCAAGTGAGTGAGTCTGAAAGGAAGACCAGAGTCAACTGCATGGGTGCTGTCCCCATCCTACCTGGCTGGGCAGCCGCTTCCTCTTTGCTGGGGAGGAGGGAGTCCAACAGCTGCTGCCTTCCCTCGCTGGCAAGTATCTTCATCTAGCTGTTCTCTAAATTAACCTCAAAGTCACAGCCCATAGCTACCACTTCCCTGCTGAGGCCAGAGATGATCCATCTTCCCTCTGCTTCTGGTAAGCAAGTTGTAGTTTCAGCAGTGACGTTCAGCACCACCAGCCATCTATGGCAGGATCCTGATCCCCTGGAAGGGAGGAGAGGAAGAAAAGCATCAGCAAGTTGCTAGTTGAAACAGTGTCTCACTTTCCCTGCCACTGCTCGGTTAAATGAAGCTTGTGGCACAATGAACAGACTTCTAGCTACAGAGGTATGATAGATTTGGCAATGCTACTCTACAGCTGAAATTCTTTTTCAGGGTAAAACTTTCTAGGTTTGCTGATAATGTTGATTCATTGTTTGCGTGATTTTAACAAAGAACGATTTAGCTTATTGTAATAAATCTGGGGAAAGATCAGATTTGTATTCCTAGAACAAATGCATATATGTGCATTATTACACTATTCAATATCTGTATGCTTCAAAGCTTTTCAATAATCTAATTACAGGCTTCATTTATTATCTCAGTAGCACAATTATTTTTTTCTTAGGTTAGAAAGTTCTTGCAAAATATGAACTTACATGGATTTTAAGTAACTTAGGTAATTTTTTTCACTTTTAATACATTTTCAGATTGGCTCAGAACCTTATGTGTAAATGGAATCTAAAATTTGCAAATACAAATTACTAGCTCAGAGGCTTTCTAAGAAAAGCCATTTTAAATGAGCTCTTGGTGAAGATAAATTATGGTGCAATCTTCAATCATACCAGTTTATTTTCCCTTTTTTTCTGACAGAATCCTATCTCTTTCAATGCCTTGATTAAATATAGAGGGTACTAAGTAGTGTGTAAAGTATTGCATCTTTAACAAAAATGCAGTCTTGAATTTGTCATTAAAAAAAAATGACAAACTGAATGTTTTTATTTAAAATGTCACTTATGAGTTTTAACTCGCTCTTTTTTAGTCACAGGAGTTCCTTGCTCTTTTTTCCAAGACATACACTAAACTATGACTATCAGCTTTTTATTATCATTAAAAGGAAAATAAAATAACAAATGTAACATGTTTCCATCACTATCTCCAAATCAAATGTCTCAAGAGAGAAATTAGCAAAATTGTGCTTAGAAAGGTTGTTTCTGGTTACAGCACATTTCTTTCGATAATCCAGATCAAAATTTATTAGGTACAAAATTAATTCTACTTTGGTGAATAAATCAACAGAAGTTACACATGGGAGAATAATTTAGAATAAAGATGAGAAAGTGATTTATTTTTGTATTTTCACAGATTTTTTATGAACAAGAAAATCTAACTAGGAAAAAAGAGCAAAGCTTTCAAAAGAGGAAAAAACATTGAGAAATTGTCTAGAGACAGGTAAGTTAGTTAAAATCATATTAAATCCACTATTTCATTTAGTTCTTTGAGTTATATGTGCATCTCCTCTTCAGCATTAGTTAGTCTAAATGATTTTTGTATTTGACAGGAGCAATTTGTTTTGCAAAAGAGTTTGAAATATATAACCTCTA